>JABNAD010000141.1_pt1 | contig 63008 bp, 58 predicted proteins | sample 7240381 | NCBI WGS metagenome assembly JABNAD01 (sample SAMN11332834, study PRJNA596920) | anaerobic digester metagenome | biome: digested sludge; isolation source: digested sewage sludge-derived enrichment culture grown on H2/CO2 | place: Germany: Goettingen
GTGTAAGAGTGTTTCCTTCGATTGCAGTAGAGTTATGTGTAAATTCCACTTCAAACGCATCATTATAAGATTCAACTGTCACTTCATGAAGTGTATCTTTTCCATCTTCATATAGTTTTTGTTTTTCTAATATTCTGTTAAAGTCCAAGATTCCACCTCATTTCTTATTTTAGTTCTTTCCTAACCAATTTTTATTTACTTACTTTATCACTATTATACCATACTGATTACAAATAGTAAGCCTACAATTTATTTTATTTCTTATGTAGCAAGCAAAGACTTTCACAATGCCTTGAGGAGACAAAAATGGATTGTCAACCCTTATTTGTACAGAAATTATTTAGACAAAATAGCATAGCTTTACGATAATCCACGGGAGACAAGTAATCCAAGGCTCCATGGATACGCTTTTTATTAAACAGTTGACATAATCATCAAGTTCATCTTAAATATTACATCGATTCAAAGGCTGCTTATGCAGCTATCTTTGAATACATTGAATCATGGTAAAACAACAAAAGGATTCACAGTAGTATTAATCATCAGACGCCAAATGCCGTTCATGATGGACTTGCATCAGGTGCGGCGTAAATCGCACTTATGGTGTCCACTTTATTGACTTATGTTCAATTCTTTCAAAAATATATGTACTTAATCAACATAAATTTTTCCAATACCATTCAGCATATTCCATGTAAAATCATCCAAAGTATTGCCACACCGCCTTACTAATAGCCTTAATCTATAATTTATATAATTGTCATCAGTCAAATAATTGACAACACCATCTATATACTCTTTGGTAATATTTCTTTCTTTTAATATGTAATCTATTGGAAGATCACTTTCTTTTTTCATTGACACTTTATCAACCAAATTGCAGATATACATAAGATACGTTTGAATAATAAAGAAATCTATAGTTCCATTAAATGTTCTGAATTCAACTGTCTTTCCTTCTTCTGTCATACAGCACCAATTCATACCTATCTTTCTTGTTCTATAGAAGCTAGGAATTAAATCCAAGTTACCTTTTTCAATTTCATTTCTGCACTTATCAATGCTCCAGCCTTTACCCCACAAGGTATCTGCCATAGCCATAGTAATTGCAAAGCATTGCAATCTTCTTTTTGACATATTTGCATATTCACCTTTTGACAAAACACATGTAATTGGCTCAAATTCTCTATAAACATCCATTAAAGATGCCCACTGCTTTCCCTCCGTTAATAAATCTTTTGTGCCTATATGCACTTGAAATGCACAATTATTATCTGTATAAGCTCCATACTTTGTTAATATGCAGCATATTAAATTTATTTCTTTCCAGCATTTTTTAGTGTCTGTTAAAACAGGTGATATAATTTCATAATCGCAAGTTTTTTCTTTTATTATCTTCCATCCTTCGATATCAGCTATAGTATTATAATCTCTTATCTCTTCGCAATTACTTAGTTCAAGTTTGACCATATCTTTTGCTATTTCTGTTGGTGTATGCCCATTTCTGAGTTGAAATTCTATTTCTATTCCAAATGTCATTTTTTTGTGCTCTAATTTTAGAACATTTTCCTCTATTAATCTGATAGTTTTGGTCACATGTCCCCATGAAATTTCGCTCATAGGTCTAATATTTTCAAAACCATTTTTTCTATAAAAGTGTATTAACTTATCTTTTTGTTCCACATCCACCGATGATAAACCGCCCTTTATATATTGTATCTGAGGATAACGTAATAATTCTTTTGATAAACATTCAATATAAAAACTTGCTGCCCCTTTGCCTTCATGCTCAGACATATTCAACTCTTCTATCTTTACTGAGTCACTATCCTGAGTAATTGGCTGATTTAATGAAGGTTCAAACTGTTCACCATCAATAAATAACATGCACTCTAATTTAAACCTACTAACATCCCTATTGATATCAAAATCTACATATTTTTCTTCCAAGTACTCCCTTGTATAAATATGGTCATCTTCATAAAAAACAATATAGACTACTTGTGATACTCCTTGATAACAGAGTTCCTTTTGATACACCTTCATATAGCTCTGGTGACAAAATGTAGGCTTTTGATTACACTTATTAATAAAATTATGTGCGTTATCAGCATTTTTTAATGATAACTGTAATTCCTTTATTTTATATTTTTGTTTTTGCATCTCCGTTGTATTTCCATCAACGAGATTTGCCAATCTTTTATTGATTATCTCTGTAACATTCTTTTCTTTTAATAACCACTTCATTATTAATGCAAAAATAATTGCCTCAATTACACATATTAAAATCCATATACTCATATATTATTCGCTCCTTAATTCCAAGTTATTATCAACAATAGGCTTGATATTTTCCAAAAACTTCAATTCTTGCTCTGTGTATTCTCTTTCTTTACAAATCTAAGATTGTCTCTTTGATTTATAATTCGGAAAGTATTTCTGTAACGAAAGAGGATATTTATTCGCCACATTCCTTCAATGTTATAACAACTTGCATTAAAAATATTTCAGATATAAATCAACATTATGTATCCGAATACTCCACTTGTCATTTTTCTAAATCACTTAGGATCTGATCCAATTTTGTAATTAAATAATCCGCTGGAATATCATTATTTTACTTTTGTTCCAACATCATAACCAACTCTTGATTAGATAAGCTATAGTTAGGTCTTACAAATATTTCTATGTTTTATATAACTGCCAACAATAAAACCCTCAGCACCCTGAGGATTTTATACTTAGCAGCTAATTTTTGTGGAATATAAAACACGCGTCTCACTCTTATTCCAGTCCACACTCATAGATGTCCCCACCTTGGTTGGCAATTAGGATATGTAATGAACATAAATTGGTTTTACCATCTACAGCCACGATATCCCTTTTTAGTTTCTCCAAGTTCTTTTTCTTCTTTTGATTTTTCATGCTGTCTTTTGCCTAAATACTCATCATCTGCAATCTTTATCGGATCAAACCAGTCAGCTTTCTTCTCAGCCCATTCAATCCAATTTAAAACATCCTCATCAATTACACCCTCATGCTCAACTGCTAAAATATATTGGCGAATTTCACTTGCAATTTTATAATCCTCCGCCTTATTAACAAGCTCTTTTACTCTTATAATTTCCTTCTCTTTTCTTTGGATAAGCTCTTCCTTTTTTCTTTCTTCTTCTAGCCATAGTCTATGAGCTTCTTCTTGTTTCTCCTTATCAATTCTTGCTTCTTCAGATTTTTCGTATAAGCATATAAGAATTTCACCTAAATGATCTTCGATTTTCTCTTTATCATTATCCTTGATGTATTTTCCCTCACCCAAAGAAATCTTTAATTTACCATTATAAATATAATCATATTTTCTAATCCTAGGTTTAGATGCCCACCTTCTGTATTTTAAATTATCATTATACTCTACTAGCTGCCGAGCCTCCTGTTTCGTTAAATTATGTTTTACCTTGTCCTGTCCTTCGGCAAAACTAAAATTAACAATATTCTTTCTAATTTCTACAGAAAAATCATTATTGACTTTGCCACCTAGTTTCTCTATGGCAAAGAATAATGTGTCAATTATTTTAATTATTCTTTGAATACCTTCCATTGAAGCTTCTTTTAAAAATAACGGCTCTAAAATAGAATTATTGTTATTTCTTGGTCGATAATGATTATTGCTTTCTCTTTCGAACTCTTTCTTTTTCCATTCAATTATAGAATTCTGATACTTGACAACTTGTGTGTGATTTTTATTCCATTCTCTAATACTAATAGAATAAGCCTCTTTCAACACATTATATCTTTCATCTTTCTCTAAGAATAGTAGCGCGTTACTGTTTTCCAATTTTTCATCCGCAGATTCTTTAATCTCCTCTCCTGAAATATCCTTCTTTTCGGTCTTTTCTTTTGCCCTTTTAGGTGGCTTCTTATAAAGTTTTGTATCTTTTTTATTCTCCTCTATAGTTTTCTCTTTGTTTTTCTTAATTTTAACTCCCTCTAAATATAAATTTACATTTTCAATGTTAGACTCAGGCAATCTCTTTATTTCTTCGGTCACATCTTTGCCACAATTTAGACGTGTCCAATAGCCTGAAGCGGGAAATGGTATATTTGCTTACCTGTGGGTTTACCGTGGTAATAGTTCTATCCAATTGTTCCACCCGTTCTTGATAAGATTCAATCTTTTTCTGTGCTTGTACCGCCTGTAGTTTGGATATTTTTAGCTCGTTTATCTGCTCTGATAGATGTTTATACTCTTCATCAAAATCTTCGCTTACAACTCCTTGTTTTGCATTATTTTCTATGAGCGTAAGCATCTGTTCTTGAAGCTTTTTTATCTGTTCGTCATATTCTGTTGTAACCCCTTGGGTGCTGTAGCTGCCGATGATCCTTATTACATTTTCTCGGAAGGTGCCTATAAACTCCCCTGTGTTTTCTACCACATTGTTTATTGCCGTCACGATGGCATCATGTAGCTGTTCTTCTCTTAGTGTTGGCGAATTTTGGCATCTTGACTTTTTACCCTGTTTCAGCCTGTCTTCACATCTCCACACTGCAGATTTATCACCATACTTGGACCATATCTGCCTACGGTAGGCGTGTCCGCATTCTGCACATACCATTAGATCCGTAAGTATGTATTTGGAACTATATTTACTTTTCTCTTTTAAATCCTTGTTCTTTTTCCTTGTGACAGCAGATTTATTTAAGCTGGCTCGTCTTAGTTTTTCCACCTGTACTTTATGAAATAATTCTTTGGGTATAATTGCCTCATGATTATCCTCTATATAGTACTGCCGTACATATCCATTATTTTTGACCTTTTTCTTAGTGAGGAAATCCACCGTATATGTTTTCTGCATACAGGCATCACCGCAAAATTTCTCGTTAGCCTGTGTCAAGACGTACAACAAAAAATAATGGGGTATTTTTTCCGAAAACAAACGAAATGATCCAGCATCAGCAAAAAAACTACTGATACTGGATCACAATTTAGCACATTCCTGCCTGTGTTTATAGCAGCCCTGTCATTTTATAATAATCCTCATAATTCCATACTATTTCAAATCGATCACCCTCAAATACGGAGATTTCCTTCACAAAGGTAGCACCATATCTTTGATAAGCTGATCTGCAAATTCATATTTTTGGTGGACTTGCTGATACTCGGTTTCCTGCCTATATTCTGTGATCAATGAACACCTGCTTGCAATTCTCGAAACTTTTCTAAAATCTGGTCTATCTGCTGGGTGTTGACTTGAAGCATTGCTGCATACTGCTCTTTGGAAATTTGTTCAAAGCAATATTCTTCAAAGGCATTTTCCCTAGATACACGAAGCTTTTCAATTTCCTGCTGTCTGAGCTGGATTTGCTTTTGCAGACTTTGCAAGCGTTCATGGTTGGTCAGGGTAATTTCTAAAGGATTTCTGCCGTCATGGAGTACCATAATAACTTGCTTGTTTATAATGGCAAGCAGAATATTACTGAATGCTAAATTGTGCTATAAAGGCACTCCAAATATGAACTATTCAGAGTGCCATAAAATATTGATCAATTTCAATTAAAATGTTCTTTATTCACTATACTTGACTTCTATAATTTCTTAATAAATTATAAATTAACTTCTCTTTCCTTTTATAACAAAAGAAGCAACGAAAGCTACAGGGAAAATCAGAACGCTAAGAAGATACCATTTAGCAAAGTCCCTACCTTTTCCATAAGCCTTAGTAGCCGGGAAGGTTGAAAAAAGCCCTAATAACATTATGCCACATGTGCCAAATAAGCCTATTGCAGTATATATATTGTTTCCTATTATCATATCTTTCTACCTCCTTAAAGAAGTTCACCATAGCGTTTCCTATACATTGTTTTCAAGAATGTTGCAAGAGTCATATAACATATAATCATACCTATAAGCCATGGAAAATAGCTAAGCGGCATCGCTGACATCCCAATTGATGTTCCGAATGGTGTATATGGGATTATTGTTCCTACCGTTATGGCAAGAGTAGTAAATAACAGTACTGGTAACGACGCCCGGCTTTGAATAAACGGAATTTTAGGTGTTCGTATCATATGGATAACAAGCGTTTGAGACCATAGGCTTTCTACAAACCAGCCAGCGTTAAAAAGTGAAGCAAACAAGACTTTATCAACACCTTCAGCCCCATATGCACCTCCGGTAACAGCCGGACAAATAATGAAAAACATGATAATATATGTGATAATATCAAACACCGAGCTTGTCGGTCCAATCCAAATCATAAATTTGCCAATCGATGAAGCATCCCATTTTCTAGGCTTTTTAAGGTAATCTTTATCCATATTATCCCATGGAATTGAAAGGCAGGATATATCATAGATTAGGTTTAATAAAATTATTTGCACAGGTAGCATTGGTAAAAATGGAAGAAACGCACTGGCAGCAACAATAGAGAACATATTTCCAAAATTGGAGCTGGCTGTCATTTTGATATACTTTATAATATTTCCGAAGGTTTTACGCCCCTCAACAATACCCTCTTCAAGTACCATTAAATCTTTTTCAAGAAGAATGATATCAGCAGATTCTTTAGCAATATCAACAGCTGTATCTACTGAAATACCAACATCAGCCGCACGCATAGCAGCAGCATCATTGATTCCATCACCCATAAAACCGATTACGTGACCATTTTCACGTAATATCCTAACGATCCTCGCTTTCTGTTGCGGAGATAGCTTTGCAAAAACGCTTGTAGTTTCCACCTCTTTTGCAAGCGACTCATCAACCATTTGGTCAATATCTGTGCCCAGAAGCAGATTTTCAACCTTCATACCTACCTGCTTGCATATACATTTTGTCACTGAGTCATTATCACCAGTTAAAACTTTGACTGCAACACCATAGTCATTCAATGCTTTTATAGCCGCCTTTGTAGTTTCCTTTGGAGGATCAAGGAATGCAAGGTATCCCATAAGTACCATATCTGCTTCATCTTTTACAGAAAAAACATTCTCAACGGATGGATTGTTTTTCTGAGCCACAGCGATAACACGCATACCATCTTGATTTAATTTTTTAACTGTGGCAAGGATTTCCTTACGAATTTCATCTGTTAAAGACTGAACTTTGCCGTTATATTCGGCATAAGTACTAATAGCAAGCATTTCTTCTACGGCACCCTTTGTAATAAGCTGTGTCTTACCCTCTGCATCCTTAATAACGACGCTCATTCTGCGGCGGTTAAAATCAAATGGGATTTCATCAACTTTAATATATTTTTGTTCAAGAGAACGATAAGGCTCTTTATCTGCATGGACTAATATTGCCACATCCATTAGGTTTTTTAATCCTGTTTGAAAGTAACTGTTCAAAAAAGCATGGCGCAACACTCTCTCATTTTCATTGCCATGAATATCAAGATGATACTCCAAAACAACTTTATCCTGTGTTAATGTTCCGGTTTTATCGGTACATAATATATCCATAGCTCCAAAGTTCTGCATTGAATGAAGGTGCTTTACAACCGTCTTTTTCTTTGCCATTGCAACCGAACCTTTTGCAAGGTTTGTGGTAACAATCATTGGAAGCATTTCAGGCGTAAGCCCTACTGCTACAGAAAGAGCAAACAGGAATGCTTCAAGCCAATCACCCTTTGTAAAGCCATTCACAAATAACACTAACGGCACCATAAACATCATAAAACGAATCAGTACCCAAGATACGGAGTTAATACCTTTATCAAAGCTTGTAACAACATTTTTGCCTGTAATTGCTTTTGCCATAGAGCCAAAGCAAGTATAATTACCTGTTGCAAGCACAATACAGGTTGCAGAACCGCTTATAACATTGCTTCCCATAAAGGCGAGACTTGATAAATCAAGAGGGTTTTCCGTAACCCGTCCCATTGGAATATCACACTTTTCAACAGGTTCACTTTCACCTGTTAATGCTGATTGACTAATAAATAAATCTTTTGAAGCAATTATTCGAACATCCGCAGGAATCATATCGCCTGCAGCTAAATAAACAATATCACCAGGTACAATTTCAGAGAGATTGATTTCTTTTTTACCCTCACGCTCAACCGTCACAGTTGTATACACCATTGCCTTTAGCTTTTCAGCTGCTTTGTTAGAACGTGATTCTTGTATAAAGCGAAGAAGTCCGCTTATTGTTACCATTAATGTAATAACGATAACTGTCTTAAAGCTTCTATCCTCTGGTGCAGCCAGAATTACATCTGTAAATACAGAAATCATTGCAAGAATAATAAGTACAATGGTAAATGGATTGATAAAAGCGCTAATTAGTCTCGAGAATACAGTTTCTGGTTTTTCCTGAGAAATTTCGTTACTGCCATATTCATCTCTTAGTGTTTCGGCATATTCTTCACTATATCCATTAAGAGAGTTGTTCATTTCCTTTAGGAGTAATTCTTTTTCCATTGTACCAAATTTTATCAGTTTGTCTGTAATTGGAGAAACTGAGTTTGTTACAGTTTGATTTACTTGCTTTTTCATTGTCTTTACCTCCAAAATAATATTCTTTGAGTTTAATTCAGAAATAAAGACATGAAACGCCGGACATTGTATATTTAATTTTAGTAAGAAGAACAGATAGAGAAATAACCTTTATCAATTCTTAAGCTTATACTTCGCCCGTCAGGTTCCATGCCTTTACTACTTTCCGTATCCATTCTTCTCACCTCACTTTTTTCAATAATATTTATATAAAGCCAAAAGGCTTTTTTACACAAAAAAAATCCCTTACAAATCTAAATATGTAAGGGATATAAATCCACTCAAAAAGTATACATACAAAAGTATGATATCCGTTCAAGCTTTAGCATCGCAGGGCGATGAAGTTGTGTTAGATTACGCCTTGTACGACGTAGCCTGCTAACCTTCTCATAGTGTCTCCACTACTCCGCGGTAACAACCCGTATCCCTGCGGTAGCCTCACCTACCGTATTTACTCGATATACTTATAAAGTTTACCACTTGCTTTATGCTATGTCAATATCAAATAAATAGATTGTTTTTCAAGGTTCATTCATTCTAGGGCTAAACGAGCCAGCATCAGCAAGAAAACCGCTGATACTGGCTCACAATTTAACCAATTTCTGCCTGTGTCTACAACACGCCTGTCATTTTATAATAATCCTCGTAATTCCACACTACCTCAAATCGCTCACCTTCAAATACGAAGATTTCTTTCACAAAGGCCATCACCATATTCTTGGTAAGCTGGTCTGCAAACTCAGACTTTTGGTGGACTTGCTGATACTCGGTTTCCTGCTTATCTTCTGTAAGCAAGGAACATTCTGTTTGCAACTCCCGAAGTTTTTCTGAAATCCGATTCATCTGCTGGGTGTTGGCTTCGAGCAGTTCTGTGTACTGCTCTTTAGAAATATGTTCAAAGTAAAATTCTTCAAAGGCATTTTTCCTAGAAACACGAAGCTTTTCGATTTCCTGCTGTCTAATCTGAATTTCCTTTTGCAGACTTTGTATCCGTTCATGGTTGGTCAAGGTAAATTCCGAAGGGTTTCTGCCGTCACGAAGCACCATACTGACCTGCTTGTTGATGATGGCAAGCAGAATATCACTGAATGCCTTTTCCATTACTTTGATTGTGCTGCACGGAGTGCTTTCTTCATACTTTGCCATGTAACAATGATAATAGGGTTGCTTTACACTAGCACGGGTCAGATTGTGATGGCAATATCCACACTTCAAAGTCCCAGTCAACCGATACTTTCTCGATGGAACATGTTTGCACGAATTTTCCCTTTTCGGAAACCAAATACCAGCTTTCTCAAATAGCTCCTGTGTTACAATCGGCTCATGCGTATCCGTAGCAATAATCCAATCTGATTTTGGAGTCGCCTTTGTTCGTTTTGTTGATACATCCGCTTTTGTCCGCCTATAGCTCACCAATTTCCCGGCATACCGTTCGTCACGAAAAATCCACTTGATAGCAAATCGTGTCCATAATAGACGCTCATCAGTCACTTTTTAGTACAACTTTTTATCGGACAGTTTTAATACTATGCAACTTATATTCTTTTGGTGTTAAATAGCCTAAAGTGCCATGAATCCTTCGTTATTGTACCAGTTGACATAATCAAAGTATTTATTCTGCCACTGCATTATCATAGGGGCAACCCTTTTTGCTGATAGAACGTTTGATACCAAATGCGGTTATAATCTCATCTATTGCTTGATTTTTAAATTCACTTCCTCTGTCAGAATGAAAATTTTTAATTTTGCTTAACGCTGTATTTATGCTATAGAGAGTTTTTTTCACTAGCAACGCATTTTTATTCTTGCCATCTGAAAAGCCTACTATTTCTCTATTATATAAATCTATTATTGTGAATATTTAGTACCAACTACTCTTAACTCTGATATAAGTTTCCGGCATATCACACCCATAGACTGTGCTATATTTGGAATACGAGAATATATTGCGATTCAAAGTTTCGCATCACTTTATATTTGTAAATCCTTTTTCAGTCTACCATTCGCACTGCCCCACCAAGTCATAATGACAGTTGCAGCAAGCATCACCGTCACCTAATGTTTTATCATGAACAAAACCGTTACCCATTAAATTGGAAAATGGATAGTCCATTCTGCACTGCCGGGAAGCAGACCGTCTGCGTCAAAATGGTGTGCCAGTTTTTTTAGTCCGCACTCGGTTATTCCAATTTCAAAGCTGTTCCCTTTTATCTCACGGAATATAACTTTGGCCAAACTGATAATTGAAAACAAAAACACTTTCATCAATATCCGGTACGTTCATCTGACAAAGTTTTGAATTGATATCATAAATCCTTGCCATATTTGCGGATTAAAATCCGCCTACTTCGTGCCATTGTAAGATGATAAATCAATTTTGTCATAGCATTATTTCTTACAAAGCTTTTTGACAAGCTTTACAATTTCATACCATAATACGGAAATTGCCGCAATGCCCACAGCCGTAAAGAAAAGTGGTGCCGACAGTGGTGCAAACTTTAAAAACGTATTCAGCGGAGAATACAGAATAATGCCTAGCATCGCAAGTGTGCCAAGGTTGGCCGCCCACATCACCTTATCCTTTACAATGCGCATTGCCGACTGTATAGCAAAATCGTGGTCGGAGCTGTTGACTTGAACAAGGAAGAGATTAGAAAGCATGATAATAGCAAGACCCATGGCACGAGCAATAGGTGCGTTGTCTGCATTGCCGTCTAGCATAGTGTAGTACACGCCAAAGGAAACGGCAAAAATTACAAGCCCCTGCAAAACGCTTTTGGCAAGAATTCTTGATGTTACCAGCTTTCCTTTGGGGTTACGAGGCCTGCGATCCATAATGTCCTTTTCAGCAGGCTGACGTTCCAACACAATGGAGCAGGTCGGATCGATGAGCAGTTCAAGCAACACAACGTGCAACGGCAGCAAAAGCAGTCCACCAGGTGCAATGCCCAACATAGGTGCAAGTAAGGAAGAAAATGCAATGGGAATATGAATGGTGAACACATATCCTACTGCCTTGCGGATATTATCATAAATGCGTCTGCCGTCCTTTATCGTTTCCACTATGGTGGTAAAGTTATCATCCAGCAAAATCAAATCGGCGGCTTCACGAGAAACCTCGCTGCCACGCTTGCCCATGGCAATGCCAATGTCGGCATATTTAAGGGCAGGTGCATCGTTTACACCATCACCCGTCATGGCAACGATTTCGCCATTTTCCTTGAATGCTTTAACTATGCGCATTTTGTGTTCTGGGATAACACGAGAGAAAATGCTGACATCCTTAACCTTTTCACACAGCTCCTCGTCTGTCATTTCATTAAGCATATCTCCAGTAATAATGTGATCGCTGTTTGGCATACCAATTTTCTTTGCAATAGAGGAAGCAGTAATGCCGTTGTCACCGGTAATCATAACCACACGAATACCAGCCTTATTGCATACCGCAATGTCTGCTTTTACGCTTTCACGTGGAGGATCAGCAAGACCGATGAGTCCACAAAGTGTCAAATGGCAGTCTGTGATTTGTGCAGGAATTTCCGCTTCACTTCGCGGATTTGCAGTGGCAACCGCAATTACACGCAAGCCTTCTTTCGACATTTCGATAATTTTCTGTTCCGCTATTTCTTTTTCACCCTCCGTCATCTCACAGATGGTCAAAATGCGTTCGGGTGAACCTTTTGCTGCGATAACAATGCTGCCGTTTCTTCTCCATACATGCCCCATCATTTTCAGTTCGTTGGTAAACGCATATTCACTCACCAATTCAGAACTGAACAGTTTCTCTTTGGAAATACCAAGCCCATCACAGTGTGCCAACATTGCTTTTTCCATTGGGTCATAGGCATCGGTTTCGCAGCCTAGCCCCATCACTTCACACAAGGAATGGGTGTTACCGTCCGCAGCCCAAGTTTCTTGTACTGTCATCCGATTCATGGTAATTGTGCCGGTTTTATCCACGCATAGCACGGACACAGCGCCCAACGTTTCCACAGATGGAAGTCTACGCACCAGGGATTTCTTTTGGGCGAGTCTCCATGCACCCATAGATAAAAAGACTGTGAGGATAACTGGAAATTCCTCTGGTATCATTGCCATAGCAAGGGTAACACCAGAGAGAATACTCTCAATCATACGGTCACCAAAGTTGTGGTCAGGAATATTAAACCATGTGAATACGCCTACAAGTACAAACAATACAGCGGCGATGCCTGCGCACAGGGTAACAAGACTTCCTGTCTGCTTTTGGAGTGGTGTTTCTTCCTCCGGTGCCGACGCTACATTTGCACCAATTTTGCCGTATTCGGTCGTGCTGCCGATTTTATCCACCAAAACCGTTGATGTACCCTGTGTGACCAGAGTTCCTGCATAACAGTAGTCACGCCTCCAATAGTCGGAAGTAGGCTCTGCGTTTTCAGTGGGGATTTTCCACACGCCTTCCGCTTCGCCTGTCAGTGAGGATTCATCTACGCACAGGGTATTACACTTTATCACACTACCATCGGCAGGGATTTTGACTCCCTCGTAAATCATCATCAAATCGCCAGGAACAAGGTCGCAGCTTGCAATGGTTTGCTCCTTGCCGTCACGAATGACTTTGACGTGCGGGGCGGACAAATCCTTGAGGGCGTTCAAGGTTTTGTCAGTTTTCCATTCCTGTATGACATCAATACTTATAATGCCCACCACAAAAATGAGCATAATTGCGCCATCTCTGGGTTCACCCAGAATAAAATAAATGACTGCTGCAACAATCAGCAGTAAAAACATTGGCTCACAGATAATATGCAGAACTTTTTTAAAAAAGCTCTCTTTCTTCTGTGGGGTCAATTCATTTTTGCCGTATTGCTCCTGCAATCGTTTTACTTCGGCGGCGGTAAGGCCTGCCATGTTCAGTTTGTTACTTGTCATAAAAGTTGCCTCCATTTTAGCCTTTCGGCAATAGTTTGATAGCTCTATGGCACTCCATTTTCGTGGTCATTGTTCCCATTTAGGTATAAAAATAGCACACCTATGGGATATACTACTGTCCCACAGATGTGCGTGTTATGCAATCTGTTGCCGCTCATTGGACGGCCCAGCCCCATGACCTTTTATAAAAAAGGTTCATCGCCTGCTCAGTTTGTACTGTTGATCTCGCATTCCAAATAAAGAACGTAATGCAGCGCAAAGAGGTTATTACTTATTATATGTTCCGGAATTTCATTTGTCAACCAGTTTTTCCATTTTACAGATTTATTGTTTTATGCTATCTGCCAGACAGATGTGTCAATCATCAAAAATTGATCCACTAATGGTTAAATCGTCCATCAAATTGATTTGCAGCATACCGGCTGGCGTCCACGCATACAAACATTGCACGTAGGCCGTATAACGTCCATCGGCAAACCACACTGGCCTGAAATGCAAGACTGCCCATAGGTGCGGTACTTATTTTTTGAAATTCAAAGGTAACGGAATATCAATACTCGGAAGTACTTCAAAAGCGTAATGCAATGCTTGCGGAGGAAATTTAACATTAAAAAAGAGATCGCCATATTCATGCCTCGCTCCAACAAAGATTGAAAGCTGTCCATATTCTTCGATTTCAACATTCTATTAAGACCTTGTGTCGGGTTCTTAAGGTGAACCGCAGTACATATTACAAGCATTTTTCTGCTCCACCAGCACCTAGAATTATTGAAAATCAAGTAATTTGAAACAATGCGTATCCATTAGTATCAATCCCATACAAGTGTGCTTTGGGAAAATCAAAGCTGTTTAAATAAACATGGTCTTTTATCCTATTCCATAATATATCATTTGCCATCAGCAAATATAGTGTGGCAAGATGGAATGGATTTCGCTGCTGCACCGGTATCCCTTGCATTCTGCAAACCTGTTCAAATCGACCTATATGTGTATGGTTCAAAAACCAATCTCCACGGAAGCTGCGAATTAACTGCTTGATTCTTTTGTTCAGATAATAATGATGAAAATTTCCGAAACTGTCTTTCAGAAAAGCACCATATTTTATCTGACCAAAGGTAGCTCGTTCCATAAGGTGAGCGCATCGATTTTCATTACAGCCACCTTTAGTATAATTGTCACAATAGATGTATTTTTTAAATTCCTCATTTTCATTAACCATTCTCTTTCCCACAACAACCATTCCTTTCATTCTTGGCGCAAAGTTTGGCACGAGCAACATCAGATGCTCCAGCTCCTGTAACTTCGTACCATACATAAAAACTTTTGACATTGTTCTCATTCCTCTCATTTTGTTTTTTGGCATAAAAAAAACGGCTAAGTCCATAAGGTTATGAAACCTAAAATTTAGCCGTTTTACTTTTTTTCTATATAAAAAATGGGCAATGAAATTGATGCATAATCTTGCATCTTCCATTGCCCATTTATTGACTTCAATATTTGATTTTTATCGTGACATCAGAGGAAATACCCTATGTCATCTATATTTTAGCTGTTTTTAGAGGCTCAAAAACGGCACTTTTTTGCCTATTTTTAAGCCAAAAAAACGCTCCAAAACCACAACATCTTGTGGTTTAATCCTCATTTTCGACCTTATCACCACAATACGTCATCATTATTATCGCTTCAACGTGTGTCGTCATAGGAAACTGATCCACTGCCTGCACATCTTTTACCTGAAACCCTTTTTCCGTTAAGATTGCCACATCTCTAGCCAGCGTTGCTGGGTTACAAGAAACATAAATTAGCTTTTTCGGTGCAATAGAAGAAATCGTATTCAAAAGAATTTGGTCGCATCCCTTTCTCGGCGGATCCACCACAATGACATCTGCTATAATCCCCTGATCATCAAATAATCTAGGAATAACAACTTCTGCTGCACCAACCTCAAAAGATACGTTCTGAATCCCATTTCGTTCTGCATTTTTTCTTGCATCAACAATTGCTTCTGGTACAATCTCCACACCAAAAACCTTCTTTGCCTTTTTAGCAAAAAATAATGATATTGTACCAATTCCACAATATAAATCAAAAACTGTTTCGTCACCATTCAGGTTTGCCATTTCGACAGCTTTATTATATAAAACTTCAGTTTGCGTTGGGTTTACTTGATAAAAAGATAATGGAGAAATCTCAAAAGATATATCACCCAAGGTATCTTCTATTACATTTTTCCCCCAAAGGGTAATTACTTTCCCACCCAGAATTACATTGGTCTGTTCCTTATTAACATTAAGGGCAATTGAAACCACACCATCAATTTTTCTTAACCGTTCAACCAAAATTTCACTATAAGGAAGTTTCTTTCCATTTATTATGATGCAAACCATAATTTCGCCGCTATTTTTTCCCACTCTGGTCAAAATATGGCGCACCAACCCCTTATGCTTTTTTTCTTCGTAGGCTGGTATTTTAAATTCGTCCATAAAATCCCGAACAACGGCAATAATTTCATCGTTTACAATATCCTGCAAAAAGCACACAGATGAATCTACAATTCTATGGCTACGCTTTGCATAAAATCCAATTTCAGTTCTACTATCCTTCCCACTCCCCACGGGAAATTGAGCCTTATTTCGATACCTCCATGGATTTTCCATGCCAATAATAGGCACATTCCCAATATCTTTCAAGCCCCCGATACGTTCCAAATCATCTTTTACCTTTTTTGCCTTATATTCCAGCTGACCTTCATAAGACAAGTGCTGCAACTGACACCCTCCGCAAGTCTTTGCCACAGGACAGTGGGGTTCCACCCGATATGGGGATTCAGAGAGAATTTCCACCAATTTTCCATAAGCATAGCTATTTTTTATTTTTAAAATTAATACTTTGATTCTTTCCTCGGGTAACGCCCCTTCAACAAAAATGGTGAACCCTTCAATTCTACCAATACCCTCTCCATTGCTACCCAATGCATCAATGGTCATTTCATATATTTCATTCTTCTCCACAGGAAGACTCATTTCCTTTTCCTCCAATAATTTCTGTCCCTGAATATTCACATACCGTACCATTACACACACAATAACGGCAAGTTACAAAGCTTGGATTGGCTTTACCTACACCATAAATCAGCATTTCCCGCATTTCTTTCGTTGTATTCAAAACTTCTTTACGCAGGCTCTTGGTATTCTTTATAACAAACATATAATCACTATATACCAATCTTCCAAACTTAGGTCGAACCCGATAAACATCTTCAATAATCAAAAAATATGCTGCTAGTTGCAACAAATCCCCTCTATGAGGCAAAGGGTCATCTCCAATTTTACCGCTTTTTAGCTCCACAGGAACGAGTCTCTTCCCAAACCTTTTTCTATAAATATAATCTGGCTTGCCTTGTAACTCATACTCTGTAGAGTGCAATAGCTTACCGAAATTTTCTTCATTCTTTCCGTTTTGCTTTTGGTCGGCATAAAATAAAGAATACCCTCTCATACGATTAGATGCGGGGAGTTTTTTTATAGACCCACCACGTCCACGGAACAAAAACAGTACCAATAAAATCAATACTGATATCATCAAAAATAAATCTGCCCACTCTAAGTTTTTAATAAAATCCAACATTTGCACCACTTCGCATTAAATAGTAAATCATTACACCACCTAGGATTAGAAGCAGTATCCCTACTTTCCACGCCAAATTTCTCAAACGAAGCTTGGCATAATCTCTTTTATGAAATTCTAGCCCTTTTGTAAAGTTTGCGTTCATGCCATCCCCTAACGCCAGTGCCTCGTTTCGCTCCTGATACAGCCGACGCAGTTCCTTTCTGCCATATAGTCTCTCATAGTACCATTGATAAGGGCAATAAGAATATTTATTGATTTCGTGGGCTGAAATCGTTTTTCTCTCCATATTTTTTCCTCTTATTTATAATCCGAACGTCGGATATTTCGTTGCAACATTCGATTGAAGCCTGCCCAATTCCCTTGGGTATTATCCGCCGCTAGCATTTCTTCAATCATCTTTGTTTTCGCATCCATATTATCGGCGCAATGCAAAATAAATGCCTCAATTGTTTCAGGCACTTTAGGAGAGCCATATTCCAGTTCACCATGATGAGAGAGAATACAATGCTTCAACAAAGACTCCAACTGTTTGGGAAAGCCGTTGATTTTTGCTGCTGTATCCTTAATCAATTCGGCACCCAAGAAAATGTGCCCTAAAAGCTGACCATCGTCGGTATAATCATTTTCCGGGAAATCTGATAATTCTATAATTTTTGCCGCATCATGGAGCATAGCAGATGCAATCAAAATATCCCGATTTACAAATTGATATCTAGTTGACATAAAGTCGCAAATTTGGGTAACAGACAGGGTATGTTCCACCAAGCCACCACGGAAGCTATGATGCATGCTTTTCGCCGCAGAATGATACTTAAATTCCTTACTAATCAAAGGATGGCGCAAAAAGATATCTTCTAGCATTTCCTTAATATAAGGACTTTCGATGGTTTTGATATAGTCCAAAAGCTGTTGGAACATTTCGTCAATATTTTTATCCGTAGATGGAATAAAATCCACAGGGTCATATTCTCCCTCCATGCTACGTCTGATTCTTTTTATATTAATCTGCAAATCATTATTAAAAACAGTAACAGAACCGTCAATTTTGATAAAATCATTTTCTGCAAAGCTTTGAATATCCTTATTCATATCCCAAACCTTAGCATCCACCATACCTGTCTTATCCTGTAGTTTAAGGGATAAATAGCTTTTCCCGTTTTTTGATTTCAGACTCTGTCTGCTTTTGCACAAATAGTGCTCAACGATGCTTTCGCCTTCCCTTAATTCATTGATATATCTCATGTAAATCCTCCACTTCTTTTCCTTTTCAAATTCTCAATAAACTTTATTATACACCATATAAAATGTTGATGCCACAAGAAACACACTCAATTATAATCTTCTGGGAACTTTTCCAGATTTTGCTCGTCAGAAATAAAAAAGTTTTTTTCCTTCACTTTTTTTCACAACATGCTAAAATATATCAAAAGGAGGTTTCAAAATGAAGAAAAAAATTATTTCCATTCTTTTATGCTGTTGCACAGTAATGGGTTTTGCTCCCGTTACCGCTCTGGCGGCAGATGCAGAAACAGAAATCAGTCTTATGATGATGGATTTCAGAGAGGTGAAAGCTGACCAACAAGGGGACAATTGGACCTGGGACGCCAGTGATAAAATACTAACGCTGAACAACTTTCAAGGTGTGGTAAAAACAGGTATCCGCGAAAAGAGCTCAGCTATTTTGCTACCAAAAGACAGTACACTTTATTTAGAAGGAAAAGATAATAAAATCACCACCAATTCTTATCACTGCAACGGTGTTTACAGTGAAGGTGACTTAATTATTGATGGGAAAGGAAAATTGGAAATCAATATTGAAAGTGCCGGTGCTAGTGGTGTCTACGTAAACAGTGGCGTTTTATCCATTGACAGTAAAGCTGAAATCAATGTAGATTCACCCAGACATGCAATTTATATTTATGACTTAAAAGCAAATAAAGTTGCAGTTACCGTAAATGATGATGCAAAGGTTACCTTCCCCGATGATCTTACCGACGATGCAGTTTTTGTTGTCACAAAAAGCGGAGTTGACCCCAAAAGCATTACCTTTGATTATGAAGAAACTCGTGACAAAGATGAAGAAATTGTGACTTTATCGAAAGCTGAAACAAAAGCTCCCGAAACTCCTGTGGAAACTCCCGAAGAAAAGCCTACGGAAGAAGTAAAGGAAAATACTTATTTGATTACTATCGGCAACAAAGAAATCAAAAAAAATGGCGAAACTGCCTACACCGCAGATGCTGTACCCTATATTACCAACGGCTACACCATGCTGCCATTACGTGCTTTATTGGTACTTTCAGATCCCAATGTAGATATTAAATGGGATGCAACCACAAAAACAGCACAAATTTCTTATAACAACAAACTCTTTACTCTTGTTGCCAATCAAAAATACATGACAAAGGATAGCACCACAATTGATCTTGCAACAGCGACTGAAATTCAAGATGGACGTTTATTCGTATCTTTAAGGGATTGGATGAAGATTATGGAGGTCGACGACACTCACGTTTCATGGAATTCAGAGACAAAAACTGTAACATTGAAGCACTAAAAATCGAAATGACTGAACTTGTCGAAATAAAAATGAAGCATGTGGTATTAGCCACTTGCTTCATTTTTTTAGTCCTTTCACGATTTCATGTATATTTAAAATCTGATGTTCATTTAACGCATTCAAGTCTTTCAAAACGGCATTTAGTAATGAGGGATTATTGGTTTCTTCGTCAAAAAAATCTTTTGGTGTGATATTGAAATACTCGCAAATATAGAAAAACACCTGCATTGAAGGCATAGACTTGCCATTCTCTATATGGTTAATGTAATTTTCGTTTTGCCCTATGGTCAAGCTCATATCACGGGCAGAAACCCTTTTTGCTGTTCGTAATTTTGCTATTCTTTCAGATATAAACCTATCATACATGTCTCATCATCTCCTTATATACAACATTGTACCTTTTAATTTTATACTATGTACAATTTTTAAAATCTTATTATAATTGACTTACAATATTAAATGTTGTAAAATTGTTTAAATACAATATTAAATATTTAAGAAGGAGAGATTTCACTTGAATATGAGACGTATCTATCAAAGAATTGCAAAAGAGGACGGAATATCTGTAACTGAAGTGAAGAAAGAAATGCAGGATGCAATCGAGAATTCTTATAAGAAAAAGGACAAAACACTAAGTGAAATGGTATTACAACAAAGCATTACATATCACGGAGAAGTTCCTACGGTAGATGAGTTTATTGAAGCAGTTTCTCACAAATTTAAATACCAAGCAAAAAAATAAAAAATCTATAGGGTGTCGTGGTTTTATTGACACCCTATAGATTTTTCTATTTTTCCAAGCACATGCTTACTTTTTTAAAGCCTTTACAATCTCATGTATGTTTCCGATCTGTTTGTCATCCAGCATATTTAAGTCCTTCAATACCTCATGGATTAGAATCGGATTGCTTATTTCCTCATCAAAAAAATCTTTTGGAGCAATGCCGAAATATTCACAAATATAGAAAAATGCTTGCATAGACAAAAAGGCTTTCCCATTCTCAATCTTATTGATATAGCTTTCACTTTGCCCTAAAGATAAGCTCATATCTCTTGCAGAAACCCCCTTTGCAGTTCGTAGCTGTGAGATTCGCCTGCTAAAAAAATTTTCAATCATAATATCACCACCTGTGATGTATTATACACCACAACATCCCTAATTTTAGGGAATTGTATTATCTGTATCCTGAGAAATGAGGAATTAAATTATATAGTGAGCGATAATTAATCTGTGAAAAATATTCTCGAGAAGAATGATATAATAATAGCTTAATTATTCGTTTTAATCCTAACCAACTGAAACCCGCATAAATATGCGGGTTTCATAAAGGTTTTTGGTCTTGCTTTTTTCAAAAAGCAAGTGGGTTTGGGCAAAGCCCAAGGTCTTAAAGCCTTTTTCAAGCCCAAGGTCTTGGTCTTAAATCTTTACAATCTTATTCTTCACCCTGCATTGCGTCATAACCAGTCTCTCCGGTTCTGATTTTGATTACATCCTCAACATTGTAGATAAAGATTTTGCCGTCGCCAATGTTGCCAGTGTACAGAGCTTTCTTCGCCGCTTCAACTACCCTCTCAACAGGTACCTTTGTTACAACAATCTCAACCTGAATCTTGGGTAAAAGATTGATCTCTACAGGTACACCACGGTAGTATTGATTGCTGCCCTTCTGTAACCCACAACCAACAACCTGAATGACTGTCATGCCTGTTACTTCAATTGCATTCATGGCACTCTTTAATTCGTCAAACTTGCTCTGGCGCGTAATAATCGTTACCTTTGTAATTTTCGGTTTTACAAGAGGATTTGCGGAGAAGTTATACTCAACCGGAACCGCTTCATCCATAGATACCGAAATTTTTTCCTCAATCAACTCGTTAGAAGGCGCACTGCCAACCAAACCGCCGTAAGAATTGGTAACCGGCATAAAATCTGCATAACTGCTTGCAAGACCATGCTCACTAACATCAAGCCCTTCAATTTCCTCAGCAGGTGCTACTCTAAGGCCGTTTGTTTTCTTGATCGCTGTAAAGACAATATACATAGTTATAGCCGTCCAAGCACCAATTGCCAAAACGCCAATAAACTGCTTCATAAGCTGCTCAACGCCACCACCGTAGAATAACCCTTTGGTAATAGTATCGCTCTCATAAATATTAAATAGACCAACGGCTAATGTTCCCCAAAGCCCATTTGCACCATGCACTGCAACAGCGCCAACGGGATCATCGATATGTAATTTTATATCAATAAATTCAACAACCACAACAACTAAGAAACCAGCTACAATACCTATAATGATTGCGCCAAAAGCATCAACATTTGCACAAGGAGCAGTGATTGCCACTAAGCCAGCCAAAGAACCATTCAATGTCATAGAAACGTCAGGCTTTCCATTTTTCAGCCAAGTGAAAATCATTGTTGTCACAGTTGCAAATCCTGCTGCAATGGTAGTCGTACCAAAGATTTGTGCCAACTGTCCAACCTGAGTTGCAGCAGCACCATTAAATCCGTACCAGCCAAACCATAAAATGAATACACCCAACGCCCCTAATGTCAGGGAGTGCCCTGGGATTGCGTGTACAACTGTTTTTCCGTCTTTCCCTTTCGTGTATTTTCCAATACGTGGGCCTAATAATTTAGCACCAATGAGCGCTGTAATACCACCAACCATGTGAATTGCCGCTGAACCAGCAAAATCAACAAATCCCATTTGGAATAACCATCCGTTGCTGTTCCATACCCAACCAGCCTCGATTGGATAAATTAGACAGCTGATGATCCCACTGTAAATCAAGTAAGCGTTAAATTTTGTTCTCTCGGCCATGGCACCGGAAACAATGGTGGCCGCTGTGGCACAAAAAACCAAGTTAAAAACAAAAGAGGACCAAGGGAAATTCCCAAAATCAGTAAAAAGATTCAAATTAGGAATCCCAACAAATCCAAATAGTGTATCCTCTGCCATCATGAGATTAAACCCAATGAGCAAAAATACTACAGTACCAATACAAAAATCCATAAGATTTTTCATGATAATGTTACCAGCATTTTTTGCTCTGGTAAATCCTGTTTCAACCATGGCAAACCCGGCTTGCATGAAAAATACCAATACCGCGCCCATCAAAAACCAAACACCAAATAAATCGGACGACGCCTGTTCAAATAACCCTATCGCATCCATATACAATACCCCCTTTTAAATTAGACAACAAAAAAGGCGCCGGGGCAATATCGCCCAGCACCTTTGCTTTACTTAACGCAGTTTAACATCTAAAAAAAATATTGTCAATACTATTTTTAAATATTTTTGTTGCATATATCTAAATTTATATTACACTTTTTGTGCACAATAAACTAATTTTTATTGCATTATGAGTAATTTTTACTTTTCACTTTTCAGTGTTTTTTAACAAATGCAACTTAATTTATTCAGAAAAATAAAGTAGTATTCTCAAAATATACTTCTCACAAAGTACTTTTGTCTTTGTATCCGTCAATAACTTTGCAAAAATTGTATACATTGTGCGTTATTTGTACAATGCTATTTTAATACTTTTTAAAGAAAATGAGCACACTAAGAATGAAATTAAGTCCAGTCTATTTTCTATTGTTTCATTGATAAATTCATTAAAACGCGCTTGATGATTTGAAATTAATACCTGATGGGTACCCCTGTCGCCCCATGTTCCCAGAAAGCATATATATTTATTTCAAAAGACCTCCTATTTTTTAGAACACCACATGACCTGTAATCATAAAAACTCCCAAAACCTCATAATTCTTAACTTCTCAAAAAACCGAACAGAAAATGACGATATTTGCAAGGTATAAATTACTACATTCAGGGGGAGATTTTTATTATCTTCAACTGAAATGGTTCTCCATTTTTGTTGCCAAATTGCTTGATAGGAGTGGGCATAATGGGTTATTATGGAAAAGTAGAAATCAGTGGTATTAACACTTCAAATTTACCAACTTTAAGTGGTGCAGAGGCACGAGAGCTCTTTATTAAATTTAAAGAAGGCGATGAATCTGCCAGAGAAAAATTGATTGAAGGAAACCTAAGATTGGTTTTAAGTATCATAAAAAGATTTGAAAACAGGAACGAAAATATGGATGATTTATTTCAAGTTGGTGTCGTCGGATTAATTAAGGCAATCGACAATTTTGATATCAATATGCAGGTAATGCCCTCAACCTATTGTTGTCCGATGATTATTGGTGAAATTAGACGCTACCTTCGGGATAATAATTCCATTCGGGTAAGTCGTTCTTTAAGGGACACTGCATATAAAGCATTACAGGCAAAGGAACGCCTTATGGCAGAACGAGAAAAAGAGCCTACCATAGAGGAAATTGCAAGGGAAATGGGCATGTCTAGAGAAAGCGTTGTCACCGCAATGGATGCAATCCAAGACCCCGTATCATTATACGAACCCGTTTATCATGACGGTGGTGACACTTTGTTTGTAATGGATCAAGTGAGTGATGAAAAAAATGGCGATAAGTTATGGCTGGAAAACCTTTCGTTAAGTGAAGCAATGCATCATCTTTCTGACCGTGAAAAGAGAATCGTATCTTTGCGCTTTTTTGAAGGGAAAACACAAACGGAGGTTAGTACGGAAATCGGAATCAGCCAAGCTCAAGTAAGCCGTCTGGAAAAAAGCGCATTAAAGCATATGCAAAAATATGTTTAATTCAATGGACAACCCTTTTAATATCATGTAAAATGTAGGTAAAAAGCCCAATGTACTATGGTTAAACAATGGTAACGTGTTTGAATGTTTCCGTCTGCATTGGCTTTTCACTTAACATTGATTTAGGAGGAAATTGTAGATGAGAATTTATGCGGAAGATACAGCGGCATTATTTATTGATTTTCAGGAAAAATTGGTTCCAGTTATCAACCAAAATGCAGAAATAGTAAAAAAAGCAGTGGTATTGGCAAAAGGATTGACCGAGGTTGGTGTGCCCTTTGCGGTGTCACAACAATATACCAAAGGTTTGGGGGAAACAGTTCCCGAATTCACCAGTGTATTAGAGTCTTTTCAGTATATGGAAAAACACACTTTTAGCTGTTTCGAATGTGAAGAAATTGCAAATTGGGTGAAAGCGCAAAATAAAAAAACAATTTTGATTTGCGGCGTAGAAGCACATATTTGTGTTTTGCAAACAGTGCTTGACCTTTTAGGCGAAGGCTACCGCGTATTTATCGTTGCCGATTGTGTTGGTTCCAGAAGCCCCTATGACAAGGAAATTGGGCTGGAAAGAATGAAGGCAGAAGGTGCCCTCTTAACAACATGTGAGGCTGCCCTTTTTGAATTAACCGGTGGAGCTAAATCTCCGCACTTCAAAGTAATTTCTAAATTAGTAAAATAAAAGCTTTGGCAAAAAATAAAGCGGCCGGGCAATGGCCTGTGCCGCTGATTTTTATTGGCTTTTCAACAAAATAAGAGGGGTTTTGCCCCCATAACCATTGGAAAATCTTCCTATATATATGGAATCTAGTATTGCCCAATGCGCCTGTGCAGATAAACTAGGAGATTTCCCCAGGGATACTCTCACGGGGTAAATTATCTTTACTTTTATTTCTTCTGTCTTTGACAGGAGTGTCTTTTTGTGCAGGAGAGAAAAAATTACATAGTTGTTTTTTATTTTAATTTCAAATAAGGTAAGAGCTTTATTATTGATCACAAGCTCTTTATATGGAGGTATAAAGATGAAAGCAATGGAGCACCTGAAAACAATTACGCACCACAGATATTTAGTTCGACAACACTGTTTTCGAGTGGGGCTTTATTGGCAGGGATTGACCCATGATCTTTCTAAGTTTTCACCCACCGAGTTTTTGGTAGGTGCAAAGTATTATCAAGGAGATCGTAGTCCAAACAATGCCGAACGGGAGGATAAAGGGTATTCCAGTTCATGGCTGCATCATAAAGGGAGAAATAAACACCACTTTGAATATTGGATAGATTACAGCAGAGGCCAGGAGCGTCTGTTGGGTGGTATGAAAATGCCTGTCCGTTTTGTGGCAGAAATGTTTATGGATCGCATTGCAGCTTGCAAGACCTATCAGAAGGACAAATATACAGATGCAAGCCCTTGGAAATATCATTTGCAAAGCCGTCTTGTTCATGAGATTATGCACAAGGACTCTTTAAGGCTATTGGAGCACTTTTTGCAGATGCTTGCAGAATGTGGCGAGGATGCCACTTTCGCATACGTTAAAAAATACTTACAGCACGAAAGAAAACGTGCACGAAAGCAATTTATTGAGAATCATATCAAAGGGAGGAAAAGGGAAAAGTGAACAACAATAAAGTAATTGTAGGACTCTCCGGCGGCGTAGACAGTACCGTTTGCGCTTACTTACTAAAGCAACAGGGCTATGATGTTATTGGAGTTACCATGGATCTATGGCCAGGTGAAAATGGTGCACAGGCAATTGAAGATGCAAAAATGGTTGCTGAAAAAATGGGAATCCCCCACTTCGTCTTGGAATTCAGAAAAGAATTTAAAGAAAATGTGGTTGACGATTTTATTCGTCGATATTATCAAGGGCTCACGCCAAATCCCTGTGTGGTATGCAACCGATATGTTAAAGGCGAGGCACTCTTGCAAAAAGCCCACCAGCTTGGTGCTCACTATATTGCTACGGGGCACTATGCAAAGGTTGAAAAACATCCCCATACAGGGCGCTATGCTATTCGCAATTCAGAAACAGCGGAAAAAGACCAAACCTATGCCTTATATCGTCTAACACAGGATCAATTGGAAGCAATGCTTTTACCCATTGGAGATTATACAAAAGATGAGGTAAGAAATATTGCTCAACAGATTGATGGCTTTATTGCTAAAAAAGGAGATAGTCAGGATATATGCTTTATTCCCGATGGAGATTATGCATCCTTTATCATCAATGAAAGTGGTGATAAAGGCAAGTCCGGGAACTTCGTTGATTTACAGGGAACTGTTTTGGGAAAGCATAACGGTATTATTCATTACACTGTAGGGCAAAGAAAAGGCTTAGGCATTGCCTTTGGAAAGCCAATGTATGTTTATGCCGTTGATCCAAATCTAAATCAAGTTGTTTTATGTGAAAATGAGTCATTGTTTCAAAAAACTTTCCGTGTTGGAGAATTGGCCCATATGTCGCTGGAAAAATTTGAAGATGGCATGCGATTGCAAGGTAAAATTCGTTATGGGAATAAAATGGCTTGGTGTACCGTGAAAATGGTAGATACGGATATTCTAGAGTGCACTTTTGATGAGCCTCAACGGGCAATTACTCCCGGTCAGTCTCTTGTATTGTATGATGGTGAATTTGTAGCCGGCGGCGGAATCATCCTCCCCTTTTCAATATGAACATATCAGCAAAAGTTTACAGGATTTTTACTTAAAATTCATATAGTTGCACAAAATGTTAAAAGCAGATAAAAGTTGATTGCGGCAGTTGTCACGTTATGTTATGATAACTGTGGCTATTTTGCAGGTGTTACTACTAGATACTTTTATTGGAGGAAGAAATGGATTACGTAAATATAATCATCCCATTTATTGGTGGGCTCGCCATGTTTATCTTCGGAATGAACTATATGGCTCAAGGTTTACAAAATGCAGCAGGCACAAAAATGAAATCAATTCTTGAAGCTTTAACACAAAATAAAGTTATGGGTATTGGTTTGGGTGCCCTCGTTACGGCAATCGTTCAAAGTTCATCCGCAACTACCGTTATGGTTGTAGGGTTTGTAAATGCAGGCCTAATGAACCTGACACAAGCCATGAGTGTTATTATGGGTGCCAATATTGGTACTACAGTAACAGGCTGGCTGGTATCCAGCTCCGAATGGGCAAAAATGTTCAGCCCAGCCACGATGGCTCCTTTGGCAGTCATGGTGGGAGTTATTCTTCAAATTGGCGGAAAGAAGATGAAGCATAGAGAAATTGCTTCTATTATTATTGGCTTTGGTATTTTATTTATCGGTATGCATACCATGTCCGATAGTGTATCTCCCTTGCGGGAATCTCAAGTCTTTAGAGATGCCTTTGTATCACTAGGTCAAAATCCGATGCTGGGTATTTTAGTCGGTGCCGCCGTTACTGCAATTATTCAAAGTTCTTCTGCTTCTCAAGGTATTTTGCTCTCTCTTGCAGCTACGGGTTTAGTACCCATCAATGCTGCAGTTTTCATCATTATGGGGCAGAATATAGGTACTTGCGTTACAGCATTAATCAGCGGTATTGGCGCAGGCAAAAATGCAAAGTGTGTTGGTTATATGCACTTGATGTTTAATATTATTGGTACAATTATATTCAGTGTTATTGCAATGATTTACTTCTCCACCGCTAGTCCAGAGGTTGGTTTAGGTATCGTTTCCCAAACAAAAATCAGTGCAATCCATACTGCATTCAATATTGGTACAACATTATTAGTCTTCCCTCTTTCCGGATGGATCATCCGCGTTGCTATGAAGCTTAATGGTGTTACAGAATCTACAACGGGAGACGAAGGTCAGCTCCTTCATTTGGACAAACGTATGCTTCAAACACCAAGTCTTGCGGTAGAAGGTGCTAAAAAAGAGACCATTCGTTTGGGACGCATTGCAAGAGAAAATCTCCAGTGTGCATTGGATGCACTCAATGACCCCTCACCGGAAAGATTTGAAGAAGTAAAGCAAAGAGAATCTGTGGTAGACAGAGTTTGTGATGGTATTTCCGAATATCTTATTAAACTTTGTACATTACAAATTAGCGATCGTGAAAATCAAATCGTTACCTCTCTTTTAAATACCATCAGCGATATGGAGCGTGTGGGCGACCATGCAGAAAATATTTCCGAGTTGGCAGAAGAAATGAAACATGAGGATTTGAGTTTTACTCATACTGCCATGGAAGATTTGGAAGAAATGATTCATGCTGCTCTTTCCAGCTATGATAATGCATTGAAAGCCTTGGAAAACGACGACATTGCTTCGGCTGCAAAAACTGCTGTTTATGAAGAACAGGTTGACGAATTAGAAAAGAGATTGCGTGCTGGCCATATCGAAAGACTTTCCAATGCAGCATGTAATGTAAATGCAGGTATTCATTACCTTGAAGTACTTGCAAATTTGGAGCGTATTTCTGACCATGCTATGAATATTTCTCAAGTGGTTTTAAACGAGCATAGATATAACAGAAAAATGAACGAAGAAGGCGCAATGCCAATTTAATTATAAAAAAAAGAAGCCAAAATGGCTTCTTTTTTTATGCGCAGGACAAGTTATTTTCTATTTCAATTGCACAAATATACAATTTCGAATATAAAGAATGATCTTCTAAATTAAGCCTTCAAAACTATATCAAATCTACATGGGTCTCTTTTATATCAATTGAAACAACGTCATACTTCAAATCAAAGAAACTCCTCATAAATTGCACAAATTGCTTCTTCCATTTCATTCTCCGAAACACCTACCCATGTGCTCAGCTCACCACTGCCTTGATTAATCATAACAACATCAATATTATGCCGCTGTAAGGCTGTATAAATCCGGTTGACCGCAAGACGGTTATGTATAATCCCATATCCCACTAGAACAATACCTGCAATATTTGGCTGAACAGTCATAGAAAATGGTACATTGCTTTTTGTAATTTCACGCTCAAAATCCTGTTGCTTTTCAAAAAACTGTTTTGCTTCAACAAGCAAACAAACGCAATGGGCGCCTGATGGGAGATATTGAAATTTTATGCCATACTTTTTCGCAACGCGTAAAACCTCTTGCACAAACGACCATGTATGGTCAGGATTTTCCTTCTCAATCACCAAAAGGCTGAAACCTTTTTTGCCTGAAACACCAGCAAAAATTGCAAAATCCTCTCGTTGTAAAGCACTACATGTAATCATTGTTCCCGGGTGCTGGGGCAAATTGGTATTGCGAATATTCGTGGGAATGCCTGCACTGCTTACAGGAAACACACAGTCCTCATGAAGCACCGTGGCTCCTGCACAGCAAAGCTCATGCATTTCATGATAAGTAATGTGGCTAATTGGACGAGGATCTGTAACGATACGAGGATCAGCCATGAGAAAACCTGAAACATCCGTCCAATTTTCATATAGTTCTGCTAGGGCGGCACGGGCTACAATTGCTCCTGTAATATCACTTCCACCACGGGAAAAGACACGTATGCTTCCATCAGGGTTACTTCCATAAAACCCGGGTATCACTGCCTTTTCTATCTTATCCAATCTCTGCTTCAACACATAATTGGTCTTTTCAGCATCAAAGACACCCTGCTCGTTAAAAAAAATAACCTCTGCCGCATCTAAAAACTCAAACCCTAAATAGTTAGCCAGTAGCACACCATTTAAGAACTCCCCTCGACTGGCAAAATAATCAGCCGAAGCCCCCTCTTCCATTTGCTGTTGAATTTCCTGAAAAAACGGCTCAAGCTCTAACGATAAATGAAGCTGTTTGGCAATATCGGAATATCTCTTTTGAATTTCCTCAAAGGTCTTTTGGAAGGGCATCCCTGATTCCTGCTGACTATGACAAAGATAAAGAAGGTCAGTCACCTTTTCATCTTTATCAAATCTACGACCAGGCGCACTGGGAATGATAAGCATTCGGCGGCTGTCTGCGAAAACAATATTTTTAACTTTTTGAAACTGTGCTGCATCTGCAAGTGAACTACCGCCGAATTTTGCTACAATCATTCTATTTTCCCCCTAGCTTCTAGGCAGAGGGAAGAATAAATTCCCCCTCTGCTTATTACAAAACCTTCCAAAGTTTATAACCATAGATATTTTCATATTCATTCATAGTTTTATCTAAATTTATTTATCATTTTGCTTATTACCATATTTTTTACTACATTTATTCTAAATTGGTTTCAAATTATAGTTTACAAGTGGCTCTCCTATTTCTATGAGAGTCTTCCTTTAAAATCCTCATATCCAAATTTCCGTATGATGTTCATTTCTCCATTTTCCTTTAAAACTGCAATTGATGGAAGGCACATTCCATTAAAAGTGTTATTCTTCACCATAGAATAAATTGCCATGTCCATAAAAATCAGTTTGTCCCCTACAGAAAGGGGCTGTGCAAAGGAATAGTCCCCGATGACATCCCCTGCCAAACAGGTTGCCCCTGCCAAGCGGTAAGTATGGGACTTTTCCTTAGGTTCTCCTCCCTGCCACAAAGGTGGACGATAGGGCATTTCAATCACATCAGGCATATGACATGCTGCCGATGCATCCAAAAGAGCAATATCAATACCGTTATGGACAACATCTAATACAGAGCTCACCAAATACCCTGCATTTAAGGCCACTGCTTCCCCTGGTTCCAAATATACTTCCAAATGATATTTTTCTTTGAAGCGTAAAATACAATCTATCAATGCTTCTCGATCATAATCCTCCCGGGTGATATGATGACCACCGCCAAAGTTCACCCATTTCATCTGAGGTAGGAATTCGCCAAACTGTTCCTCTACTGCTGCCAAGGTTTCAATTAAGGCATCACTGTTCTGTTCACACAAAGTATGGAAATGCAGACCCTCTATTCCCTCTAGCAGATCAGTTCTAAAATTTTCTCTGGTCACACCTAAACGGGAGCCTTCAGCACAAGGGTCATAAATACCATGGGCTTGGGTGGAGTGTTGGGGATTCACCCGTATGCCACAGCTTTTTCCTGCCGCAAGAGCTCTTTTTCTATATTTTTGCCACTGGGCAAAGGAATTAAAGGTAATATGGTCGCAGATTTCTGTAACTTCTTCAAATTCCTTTTCCATATAGGCCGCTGAAAAAACATGGGTTTCCTTACCCATCTCTTCAAAGCCAAGCTTTGCCTCAAATAAACCACTGGCAGTTGTGCCATCTAGATAACGCCCAATTAGAAGATAGACCGCAAACATAGAGAACGCCTTTTGTGCCAGCAGAATTTTACATCCTGCACGATCGGCAACGTCTCTTAAAATAACGAGATTCTCGATTAAACTCTTCTCGTCAACCACATAACATGGTGTTTCCACAGAATATAATCGCTCATCCATTAGTCCACCAACTCAGGGTTAAAATCTTCCACCCAAGGCAAGCCCCATTTATTTAATGCTTCCATGAATGGATCGGGATCAAACTCTTCCATATTCCAAACACCGGGCTGATTCCATTTTCCGGTCATCACCAGCATTGCTCCAATCATAGCTGGCACTCCTGTGGTATAAGAAATTGCCTGACTACCCACTTCTTTATAGCATTCTTGATGGTCGCAAACGTTGTACAGATAATATGTTTTTTCTTTCCCGTCTTTTTTCCCCTGGAAAATACAGCCGATGTTTGTTTTTCCAACGGTACGAGGGCCAAGACTTGCTGGATCAGGCAACACGGCCTTCAAAAACTGCAGAGGCACAATTTTCTTACCATCAAATTCGATAGGCTCAATCGAAGTCATACCCACATTCTCCAAGCATTTCAAATGGGTCAGATAGCTTTGGCCGAAGGTCATGAAGAAACGAATACGCTGAATGCCTTTAATGTTTAAGCCCAAGCTTTCCAGTTCTTCATGATGGAGCAAATACATGTCTTTTTTACCAACTTCTGCAAAATCGTACTCACGCTTGATTTCCATTGGTTCTGTTTCTATCCATTCACCATTTTCCCAATAACTGCCGTTAGCAGTTACTTCTCTAATATTAATTTCAGGATTAAAATTGGTTGCAAAAGGATAGCCATGGTCACCACCGTTGCAGTCAAGAATATCAATATAATTGATTTCATCAAAGTGATGCTTTTGGGCATAAGCGGAGAAAACACCGGTAACACCTGGGTCAAAACCACTGCCTAGCAATGCACAGATGCCCGCCTCTTTAAATTTCTCACGGTAATCCCATTGCCATTTATATTCAAACTTTGCAGTATCCAAAGGTTCATAGTTTGCAGTGTCCACATAATGGGTTTTTGTTGCAAGGCAAGCCTCCATAATGGTCAAATCCTGATAAGGCAAAGCCAGATTCAACACTACATCAGGCTTAAACGCATTGATAAGTACAACCAATTCCGCCACATTGTCAGCATCAACCTGTTCTGTGTGAATGATTGTTTTTGTTGTTCCATCAAGCTTTGCTTTTAATGCATCACATTTGGATTTGGTTCGGCTGGCAATCATAATTTCCTCAAAAACCTCGCTGTTTTGGCAACATTTGTGAATTGCAACACTGGCAACGCCACCGCAACCGATAATCATACATTTTCCCATTTTTTCTGTCTCCTTTACTTTGTAATCTGTAGTAATATTTCTCGTGTCATTTTACAAGCAATGGCAGTGGAACTGCCGCTTTGGTCATAATGGGGCGAAAGCTCGTTAATATCACATCCTACAATATTTAACTGATGCAGCTGCAAAACGGCCTCCATTAGTTCTTTAAAGGTAATGCCGCCCCCTTCAGGTGTACCTGTTCCGCAAAAAATGGAGGGGTCTAATACATCCAAATCCAGTGTAAAATATACAGGCTTACCCTTTAATTGGGCTATAGTTTCCGAAAATCCTCCAAGGTCAAATTTATGGAGATTTGTATGTTTTTTTGCAAATTCAAACTCGTATTTTTCACCACTGCGAATGCCAAATTGGTGAATTCTTCCATTCCCTACAAGGTTCCATATCTGTTTGATTACGGTAGAATGGGAAAGATTTTCTCCCAAATAGTCCGTTCTAAGGTCGGTATGGGCGTCTAGATGAATAATATGAACATCAGGATAACGCTCCACCACAGCCCGCACTGCCCCTAAGGTAATCAAATGTTCCCCTCCAAGCATGACAAAGCCCTTGCCATCATTCAGAATCTCCGTCGTGTATTCCTGAATCATTTCCAGAACTCTTTCCGTATTGCCAAAGGGAAGCTCCAAATCTCCACCGTCAAAAATTTGATAATCCGTCATATCTTTATCGCAGTAAGGAGAATAGGTTTCTATCCCAAAAGATTCGCTACGAATGGCTGAGGGTCCAAAGCGGGTACCAGGGCGAAAGGAGGTAGTTCCATCAAAGGGAACACCAAACAGCACAATTTCCGCATCCTCATATTCAGCTTCGCAGGCCAAAAAAGTTTGTATATTTTTAAGCATCCTCCAGCATCTCCTTTACATAATTGGGTAAGGCAAAGGCTCCTTGGTGCAGCTCCGTGTTATAATATTTTGTTTTTATCCCGAATGCATTCCAAACCTCTGCTTTCAAATCCTTCTGAGGATGCAGTGATTTTGATGCAAACCCAAACAACCAATGTCCCGAAGGATAAGTGGGGATGTGGGCCTGATACACAAAGCTCACTGGGAATGCATGGGAAATACGGCGATGGGCAGACTTCATAGCTTTTGCATCTTCTTCGTAAAAAGGGCTTTCGTGCTGATTCATCAATATCCCCTGCTCCGTTAAAGCACGGCAGCAGTTTCCGTAAAATTCCTTGGTAAATAGTACCTCGCCAGGGCCAAAAGGGTCTGTGGAATCCACAATAATCAGGTCATAAAGCTTTTCAGTATGGCGCACAAATTTCAAACCATCCTGAAAATGCAAATGTACCCTTTCGTCTTTAAAACCACATGCCGTTTGAGGAAGAAATTCCTTACAAACTTTCACAACGCTCTCATCAATTTCCACCACGTCAATTTCTTCTATGCCGTGATACTTTCCAAGCTCTCGAACCACACCGCCGTCTCCAGCTCCAATGACCAATACCTTTTTTATCTCAGGATTCACCGCCATAGCAGTGTGTGTAATCATTTCATGATAAATAAATTCGTCTCGCTCTGTGAGCATCATAATGCCATCCAAAGTCAAAAATCGTCCAAATTCAGGAGATTCAAACACTGATATTTTCTGGTACTTACTTTCCTCATAGTGAAGCTGGTGGGAAACCTTTACAGAAAAACGCACATTTGGTGTGTGATATTCGCTATACCATAAATCATCCATTTTCTTCTCCTTTCCATACGTTCAACCTTGTAATATCCATACTTTCAGGCCCCGTAATGACACAGCCTTTTTCCTTGGCATATTGAATATAAGCAATAATTTCCCGGGTAATACGCTCCCCTGGGGCTAAGATTGGGATACCCGGTGGGTAGCACATAACAAACTCGGTACAAACCTTTCCGTCGCACTCTGCCAAAGGAAGGCTTATTTTGTCGGCATAAAAGGCTCTTTGGGGAGAGATGACAACGGTCGGACTAATGTATTCCGTATCCAACATATCTTTGTTGTCTTTTTTATAAATACGTCTAATTTCAGAAAGCGCACTGATAAGTCGCTCAATATTTTTATTTTTATCCCCTACAGAAATGTAGGCAAGAATGTTTCCCAAGTCACCAAATTCAATCTGAATGCCATATTCATCCCGCAGCAAATCGTATACCTCAATGCCCGCAAGCCCCAAATCCAATGTGTTCACAGAAAGCTTGGTGGTATCAAAATCAAATACACTGTCTCCGTTGATTAGTTCTTTTGAATAGGCGTAATAATCGCCAATGGCATTGATTTCATCTCTTGCATACTGCGCAAAATTCTTCACCTTTTCGAAGGTTTCCACTCCCCATAGGGCAAGATTTCGCCTGGAAATATCCAAACTGGAAAGCAATAAATAAGAACCGCTGGTGGTTTGGGTAAGGTTGATAATTTTTCTCACATAATTAGCGTTTACTCCCTTGCCACAAAGTAACAGGGAGCTTTGAGTTAGAGAACCCCCAGATTTATGCATACTGATTGCCGCCATATCCGCACCTGCCGCCATGGCAGAAATGGGCATGTCCTTCCCAAAATAAAAATGGGTGCCGTGGGCTTCATCTGCAAGAACCAATAGACCCTTTTCATGGGCAATTTCAGTAATCTGCTTTAAATCCGAGCAAATGCCATAGTAAGTGGGGTTATTCACCAAAATGGCTTTGGCGTCAGGATGCTCATCAATGGTTCGTTTCACATCCGAAACTGACATTCCCAAAGCAATCCCCAGCTTTTTGTTCATTTGCGGATTAATATATACAGGTACTGCTCCGCACAACACCAAGGCATTGATTACACTTTGGTGCACATTTCTGGGCAAAATGATTGCATCCCCACTTTTTACACTGGATAGAATCATGGTCTGAACCGCAGAGGTTGTACCTCCCACCATGAAAAAGGCTTGCGCCCCGCCAAAAGCTTCCGCGGCAAGCTCCTCCGCCTCTTTGATCACGCTGACAGGATGACAAAGGTTATCCAAAGGCTTCATTGAGTTTACATCCACAGACATGCACTTTTCACCCAGAAAATCCGTTAGCTGCGGATTCCCCTTTCCGTGCTTATGCCCAGGAACATCAAAGGGCACCAATCGGTCATACCTCATCCGTTCCAAGGCTTCCATCAAAGGCATTTTATTTTGATCCTTCAAGGCTTCACCTCCTGATATACATTTGTCCCACTAAATATTTCTATCATTTCCTGCCGCAAAGCGTTTGTGATATCCAAACGAATTTTGGGCGGAATTTCGTAAACATCAGAATTAAACAAGTAATTTTGCAATACCAAATCTTTAATTAGCATTTTGGTATGAAAAATATTAGACTGATAAATATTTACATCAATGGCGTCATATTTTTGGAGAATATCATTGTGGATATAATCCTGAATAGACGTAATGCTATGGTCTATAAACAGCTTTTGCCCCTTCATATTTCGAGTAAACCCTCTCACACGGTAATCCATGGTGATAATATCGGAATCAAAGCTACCAATCAAAAAATCCAGCGTAGATAAGGGTGTAATTTCCCCGCAAGTTGCCACATCAATATCCACACGGAAGGTTGCAATGGAGGTTTCCGGATGATACTCAGGATAGGTGTGTACGGTAACATGGCTTTTGTCCAAATGGGCCACGACGGTTTCGCCGCTTCTGGATTTTGCCATATTCACCTCAGCAATGAGAAACGTTACACTAGCACCCTGGGGCTCATAATCCTGTTTGGAAATATTCAGCACTGTAGCGCCAATCATTTCCGTAAGCTTTGTTAAAATGGCAGTTAAACGCTCTGAATTATACTGCTCATTAATATATTTAATATAATCCTGCTGTTCCCTTGCCGTTTTGGCATAACAAATATCATAAATATTAAAGCTCAAAGATTTTGTAAGATTATTAAAGCCATATAATTTCATTTTATCTTCCATTCCGAACCCCCCAAACAAAAAAAGATGCACCACAGTATCCTATGGCACATCTCATAAATCGCTCAATGAATTAAGGCATACGCAAAAATCTAGACCTCTACCCTTACAGCAGAGAGATTCTCGCCTGTCGCCAAAATGTTTTCAGAGTCTATATAGTAAGAACTACTTTTACTACTCCTGCTATTGACCGTTTCACAAGTGTGTACCCTAGTACACTTGGTTATGAAGTAACCAACTGGCAATTGAGTTGCCAACTTATAAAAGTTGCGCTCTTAACGCAATCAATAATGTGGAATAAAATTCCACAATCGGCAGTTGACCCGGCTGTCCGTATGGCCTTGAGTTTCATTCGTAAACAAAACTGGTCAAAAGTGTTCTCGCTATATGCGATTGAAAACAGGTTTATTTTAATTCATAAAAATCGGTTTTGTCAATAGATTTGACAAATTTTTTTCTAATTTTAGGATTTCCAATTTTTAGATTTAGACTTATCATTATATCCTCAAGTCATTTATAGTTAACATAATTTCCAAGCCATTTTATTTCTCAATTTGTCTAGCAGAATAAGAAGAACTAGCTCTTACTTTCGTTCATCCGTTACACTTATTTTTTTGTTATTTTCCATCACTATAAACCATTAAAAATCGGATTTCATCTTAAATTTGAATCATTCACTAAAATTAAAACCATTCTCACGACATAGTAAAAAAACTCCATAGTAACAAAATATCTTTTATTTATTATCCCACAAAATATCCAAAATTTACGTTGTTGCTCACAAGCATTTTTTGTTAACATAACTTTAGATATTTTTCGACAAAAAAACTTTTTTAATTCTAATTTCATCCTTGTTATTTTGCAATTTCCATGAATTTCCTTCAGTTTGCTTTTCAACAAACATGTCTCTGAAATACTGTTTTTCCATTTTCTTTGTGTTATAATAAAGATAAATAAAATTTATGATCCAAGACAAAAGGGGTATGGATATGCAACTTAAAGGGTTGGAATACTTAGAAGCAATCTATAAATATAAAAGTTTTACGAAGGCAGCTGAAGCGCTCTTTGTTTCTCAGCCTGCTATTTCAGCTGCAATTCGGAAACTTGAAGACGACTTTAATGTAAAGTTAATCATTCGAACCCCCAAAAAACTACTTTTCACCCCAGAAGGAGAGGAATTTACTGCAAAAATCATACCTATTTTGGAAGAATTGCGTTCCATTGAAAAGGATATGCTTGCAAAAAGCAGAAATCGAAAACAAATCCTACGCTTAGGGCTTTCCCCAACAGCCCCTCCCGATATTGTTCATCGAATATATCAATATTTTCTGCCTTCTTTAGAAGAAAATGAAGAGGTTTTTTTTGATGAAGGTGGCGCTTATTATCACATTGAGAAAATTTCCAACGGAGAAGTTGATGTTGCCATAAACGTAATTCCCGAAGATATTTCAGATTTTTCTGTTGCCTCCATCCCACTATACAGGCAAGAAATATGCCTTTTGCTAAGAGAAGACAGCCATTTGGCGAAATATGATAAAATTCCTATACAACTTCTAAACACAACCCCTATAACTAGCCTTGGTGCATCCTCTTATTTACCAAAGCGATTGGAAATGGAAGCCGAAAAAAGAAACATTCATTTAAAGGTGGTTTCAAAACATTTACATCAAACTAGTTATATTGAGGAAATTTTATTAGGCAATAGCTCCGGCATCATCAATGTAGATGGAAACCATATGCCCCGTGCTTTATATGCCCACAAAGCACTGGTCACAAGGCCATTTCAGGAGCCTATGTATCTGCAAATCGGGGTTCTATATCAAAAGAATGGCCATCTCCAGCCATTAACCAAAAGGATTCTTGATTTCATTGAAAATGCAGTAAAAACATCAATATAGTTTACAGAAAAGACCCCAAAATGTAAGAAGCACTTTGGGGTCTTTTGTATTTAGAAATAAATATCGTTACAATATGAAACTTTGATTTCTAACGATAAAAGAAAGTTATCATAAGACAAAAATTATGTATTGTACAAAACAGTGTACTTATCTTAAAATGAAATCAAATAAATGTGCTATTTTCTCATTTTTTTATACTAAGGAGGAAACACTATGTCACAAATGATGAAATGTGTAGTGAAAGAACGACCAGAAGTTGGTGCATTGGCTCTTACAGAAAGACCCATTCCAACTTACGGTGCCAACGACATTCTGGTCAAGGTGAAGGCGGCGGCAGTTTGCGGAACCGATGTTCATATTATGGAATGGAATGAATGGTCTCAAAAACGTATTAATCCCCCCACCATTATCGGCCATGAGTTTGCAGGAGAAGTGATTGCAGTGGGTGATCATGTAACCACAATCAAAATCGGTGATTTAGTTTCAGCAGAAACGCATATTGTCTGTAATTCCTGCTCCTTGTGTCACAATGGCAACGAGCATGTTTGCCCCAATACAAAAACCATTGGTGTGGCGCGAGATGGCTGTTTTGCAGAATATATTTCAATTCCGGCTGAAAATGCCATTGTTTACGATCCATCCACTCCTGTAGAAATCGTGTCAATTATGGAACCCTTTGGTGTGGCAGTTCATGCCGCAATGGAATTCCCTGTTGCCGGAAAAACCGTTTTAGTCAACGGTTGTGGCCCCATTGGTGTTATGGCCATCGCAGTTGCAAAAAAATGTGGTGCTGCCAAGGTATTTGCCGTAGAAATCAACAAACAGCGGGGGGAGTTGGCTCTGAAAATGGGTGCTGACGAAGTTCTGAACCCCATGGAAGTTGATGTGGTAAAAGAAATCAAAGCAAAAACTGCGTATGGTGCAGAGGTAGTTATCGAGTTCACTGGTAACATCCGAGCAATCAAAACAGCCATTGAATGTATGGCGCCTGAAGGCAAAATGGCCGCAGCAGGTCTACCTGATGGTTCCGTTGATTTTAACTTCTCTGAATTTGTTTACAGCGGAAAAGTTATCAAGGGTATTGCCGGAAGACTAATGTATAAAACATGGGAAGATGCTAAGGGCCTAATTGCTGGCGGATTAGACCTTTCCCCTATAATCACCCATACACTGCCTTTGGAGGAATTCCAAGAAGGTTTACGTTTAATGAAAAGCGGAGAATGCTGTAAAGCGATTTTAATTCCGTAATTTTTATGTACTTCTCCTTACCGTTCAGATAAATAAATATTCTACAACAGTTAGAATACAACAGTTAAGGGTGTCGATTTTATCGACACCCTTTCAGTTTCTTACAAGGTTTCTACAAGTTAATCCTTACTGCAATCAATCATCTTGAAATGCCTATTCTCCTATGATAGCAATAAAAACTGGTATCTCGTGAAACGCAAATATAAGAGATTTAAAGACTTCCACTTATCGCTATTGCACCTCAACTTCATCTTCTATAAAAGGCTCTTCTCCATCTTCCCAAAGGGGCATACTAACGATTGCCTTAAATAAGTCTCCATCCACCTTAATGCCGAAGGTACCTCCTTGTGCTTCCGCCAAGCTCTGTGCGATGGAAAGCCCCAGTCCCGAGCCTTCGGTGGTTCTGGAAGCATCCCCCCGAACAAATCGATCAGTCAATCTGGTTTCATCAAAATCAATAGGGGTGGCAGAAATATTTTTCATAACCAAAATCCCCCGTCCTTCCGCTTGAAAAATGTCGATATACACACGAGAGTCAGGCATCGAATATTTTACCGCGTTGGAAACCAAATTCTCCAAAATCCTCCATAAATGCCTGCCATCAGCGGAAATGTATAACGGCTCAAGACAGCTTACCTTCACTTCAAGTCCAGCAGCCTCAATTTTCTCCTCCAGTTCTCCAATGGCCTGCAACGTAATTTGCCGATAATCTATTTTCATTTTTGAAACTGTAATATTACCGCTGGAAACCTTACTGGCTTCAATGAGGTCTTCAATTAATTGCTTCAGACGGTAGGACTTCTCATATAATATCTCCACATATTCTGAAGCCGCTTTATTTTCCAATCTAAGGCTTCGTAGCAAATCAACATAAGAAATAATGGAGGTTAAAGGCGTTTTCAAGTCGTGAGAAACATTGGTAATCAGCTCTGTTTTCATCCTCTCGCCTTTTACCGCATCCTCAACGGAATTTTTCAATCCATCCTGTATATTAGCAATATCCATTGCAAAATTCGAAAAAGAAGGAGAAATTTCCTCCAAATTTAATTTGTATTGCAGATTACCTTTTGATGTTTCTCTGGCGGAAATCATAATTCTTTTCAATGATCGTAAAGCTCTTAAAAACAAGTACATACAAAATGCGTTGAAAAGGAATAAGCCAAACGCGCACAAGAAACAGATCAAGTAATATTCCATTTGTGCTGCAAAAATAATGAATCCCATTAGTACGCAGTTTCCCAATCCATAGCTAAGCATAACAAAAATCATCCAGCCTCGAAAGGTTTTCCCTGTAAACAATTCTGACATACGGCGAATGGTTACAGATACCCAAGTGTTTCGCAGAAAGATTTTGCCTTTGATTTGTCTGGAAACAGACATAATATAAGAAATGATGGCAGCAATATCGCAAATATAAATAATGCCTAATATGGTATTAAAAATATATGCCCAAAAAATAGCTGTTTCACTTAAAATGCTCGATAAAATTGCAACTCCAAAAATGAGAGCAAAGGTTGTTAAACCAATTACCAGTAAAAAATGAACCTCATTATAGATTTTATCTACTGCTATATAAGTAACCTTTCCACCCTTCTCACTTTGTCCTGCAACACGTATCAAATAAACCAAACAAAAAATGATGATAATCGTTGAAGCAGTAAATACGCCAAATAAAATAGGTAATCCTGCTTTTGCAAAAACATATTCCTGACCAAGGGTATAAAAAGTATCTCCATATACAAAAGGTTCCTGAATTCCCGCGTATATTTTATAATCACTGGTTTCCATGATGGAGTTATTGGTGGTATAACCCATTACCCCAATTTTATCGCTACTAAAGCCAGAAGAAAGAACAACAGTCCGGTCAATATTGCTCATTTCTCCCCTTGTTGTGTTCCCTGCAACAACATTACCACTGCTATCTTCCACATAGTAAAGAAAATTTGTCATTCCATTTAAATAGCGAATGCTGCTTTTAAAGTCATCCAGCTGATTCTGAATGTACATTTTCCGATAAAGTGGCAGGCGGCTTTCCACGAGTTCTTTATACTCATCAAAGTTATGTTTTAAAGAATTGGGGATACTTCCATGGGTAATCAATCCGTCAAAGGTATCGTTAATGGAAGTATTCCCAGTGATAATGCCTTCTTTAATACCATAGTATCGTTTAAAGTCTGTAAGCAGTTCCTCTCTGTCAATCAGCTCACCACTGGTAATCCTGCTTTCATTGCGATAGTACACTTCGGAGAGTATCACCTCATCCAGTGCTTGGGCAAAACTGTTTTTAAACTCGTAGGTGTCATAAACAGTATGTGCTTCGATGATACCACTGTTCCAGTGATTTGAAATATTTGCGGTTATAATCCCACAAAAAAAGTTGGCCATGGCACAAATAAAAAGGAGAGCTACCCCTGCTATCTTCCATTTCCTCTGGTAGCTTCTATATTTTTTCAATTTTGTATCCAATGCCCCACACCACCTTTAGATATCTAGGCTCCTTCGGATTGATTTCTATTTTTTCTCTGATGCGGCGGATGTGTACCGAAACTGTATTTTCCGGGGCAAAAGACAATTCATTCCAAACTCTTTCATAAATTTGATCAATAGAAAACACCTTTCCCGCATTTTCCATTAATAACTGAAGAATGCCGTATTCCGTTGCAGTGAGCTTAATAGGATCTCCGCTGACACGAACCTCCTTGGCATCTTTATCCAACTCAAGCTCTCCAATTTTTATTACATTACTTTTTTCCGCAATACTGCCAAGAGCAGTATATCGGCGCATTTGGCTTTTCACCCTTGCCAAAAGTTCCAACGGATTAAAAGGCTTTGTAATATAATCGTCTGCTCCAAAATTCAGCCCCAAAATTTTGTCTGTATCCTCAGATTTCGCCGACAAAATAATAATCGGTATATTTAAGGTTTCTCGAATTTTAACCGTCGTGTTTAAACCATCCAGCTTGGGCATCATGATATCCAGCAAAATCAAATGTATCTCATTTTCCTCTAAAGCCTTTAATGCCTCTAAGCCATTATAAGCTTTAATGATATGATACCCTTCCTGTTTTAAATAAATTTCTATTGCATCAACAATTGCTTTGTCATCATCACAAACCAAAATATTGAATTTATCCATAACAAATCCCCCCTAAGTTCGCATAACATTACTATTTTATCATAACAGGATAGTTTTACAAAATAATACAAACTTCCTTACAGAATTCTTAATCTTCTTTTTATTCTATCCCAATACAAACAGAAAAGAAATATAAATTTTTTGTCAAATTTCAAAAAAAAATGATTGACATTTTTTCTGTTATCATATATACTAAATTTCGTTGCGGGTCACTAGCTCAGTTGGTAGAGCACTGGACTTTTAATCCAGGTGTCCCGGGTTCGAGCCCCGGGTGACTCATTTTTTATTGGTTGGAAGTACGGATGAGTTTCTTCTAGCCCCATCTCTTGATTCCATGATTCATACTAGATAAATATCCCTATTGTAAGGAAATAACTTACATGGGGATTTTTTTATGAAGTTGCATCGCAAAAGCTGTTTTGCAAAAACTGTTTATACGTGCCACGCCCTTTTTTAGACAATCCTCTTGGTACAGGCGGCCTTTTCTCTTTTTTCGATGCCCAAAGGCATTGTCATACCGAATCTGTACTGATATAATAAAAACGAATGATTTTTAATCTCAACGCAAAGAATTATCTTTTTTTATATACAAAAATGAGATTTTATTTATTTGCATTTAGGAGGATACTATTGATACGAAATATCATGCAAGAGTACAAAGAAATATTTTTATATTCTATAATTGCCTTATTTGTAGGGATTATTATCGGCGGTATTGATGCACTCTTTGGGGAAGTTTTATTGAAAATCACCCAATACAGAAGCCAGCATTCAATGCTTTTGGTGCCCTTCTTGCCCATCGCAGGGGTTAGTATCACGTTATTATACAGTTTTCTCAGTAAAGAGAGCATAAAGGGTATGACCCTTGTGTTTCAGACCGGCCATGGTGATAAGGAACGTATTCCAAAAATGCTTGTTCCTTTAATCATTTTAACCACATGGATTACCCATCTATTTGGCGGAAGCGCCGGACGGGAAGGCGTTGCTGTACAGCTAGGCGCCACAGTTGCTCACACCGTGGCAAGAAATCTAAAATTTTTAAACAATCCTCGCATTCTATTGGTAATCGGCATGGCAGCTGGCTTTGCCGGTCTTTTCCAAACACCAATTGCAGCAACTTTTTTTGCTCTGGAAGTACTTGTTTCCGGTGTGTTTTTATATGAGGCTTTGCTTCCTGCCTTGGTCGCATCTTTCACAGCCAGCACAACTTCTCATCTATTGGGCCTAGAGAAATTTTCCATTAGCCTTCCAAACACACTAGCCTTATCATCTGAACTTTTATTTAAGCTTGTCCTTTTGGGAATCATATTTGGAGTAGTGGGAGGAATATTTGCCCTTTTATTAAACTTCTGCAAGAATAAATTAACAGTTCTTATTGAGAATCCTATAAAAAGAATCTTTATTGGAGGTTGCATTTTATCATTGTTGTTTTTACTGTTGCATAACGGTAGATATTGTGGCCTGGGTACAAACCTGATCCAATTTAGCCTTATGGGTGAACAAATATATCAATACGATTGGCTGCTTAAGCTTTTATTCACCGTTATCACCCTATCTGTGGGCTTTCAGGGTGGCGAAGTCACTCCACTATTTTCTATCGGTGCAACCTTAGGTATGGTATTAGGAAGCTTATTTGGCCTACCTGTTACTCTGGTTGCTGCCCTTGGCTATTCAGCAGTTTTCGGCAGCGCAACCAATACATTATTGGCACCCATTCTGATTGGTGTTGAGGTGTTTGGACCTGAAAATACAATTTACTTCATCGTTGTTTGTGCTCTTGCCTTTATCTTTAATGGGAATAAAACAATTTATACCGCCCAAAAAAGATTTAACTTTTTTAAAAACGAAAATATAAAATTTTAGCTCTTTTCAACCATTTTTGAATTAGCTGTGTTTATAATATTTTTAATCTAATTTTGTTTCCTTTTTAACAGAATCTGTTTCTGCACTTGAAAATATACACTATTTTTGATATACTTTAATTTATAATATTTTTGGAGGTGTACCATGGAAAGTCAGAGCTTTTCATTAGCAGAACATGACAGAGCGATCTTATATTCATATGTAAATGTAGCAGAAGGTGTTGCTGAATTTTTAGGAAACTTTTGTGAAGTGGTAATACATAATCTTGAGAACATGGATCATTCCGTTATGCATATCATTAACGGTCACCTATCCGGCAGGCAGGTTGGCGCTTCTATTTCAGAAGTTACATTATCGTTTCTCAACCGTATGATGGCGGAACCTAATCTAAATCATCTCTATTATTTTGCCAAAAATAAACGGGGAGAAACCTTTAAATCCTCAATCTCGGCTATTATGGGAGATAAGGGAAATATAATTGGTCTGCTATGTATCAATATGTATTTGTCATCCCCCATCTCTGATTTAGTGCACTTTATGACGCCATCCGAAAGTACAAAGCAGGAAAATATTTCAGAAACCTTTGTTGAAAACACAGTAGAACTGATGCTTCATGCGTTAGAAGAAGCAAAAAAAGCAGTTTATAGCAATCTTTCTATTTCCTCTTCCAATAAAAATAAGGAAATCGTTTCTATTTTATATCAAAAAGGTATATTTAACTTAAAAGATTCTGTGGTAACCATTGCAGATCATTTGGGTATTTCAAAAAACACCGTTTACATGCATATTCGCAACATGAATAAATAAATATTGAAAATATAATAAAAAAGCAGTCATTTCCTTTTGTGTCAAACAGGAAATGACTGCTTTTTTCATTTTTATAGTTTTACAACTTCTTTTTGAAACTCATTATTTAATATCTGACCAATGGCTGAATAAATTGCGCTGCCACCGCAGAAAATGCCCTCATACCCTGCAATCGATTTAATAAAATGACTACCTGTAAAATCGCCTAGTGCCAGCAAAAAGAATAATACCGTTAAAGAACCAAAGACCACTCTTGAAGCCATATTATGCTTTAAGGTGCCAATAAACATAGCAAGGGTAAAAATACCCCACAGTAACAAATAAAAGGCCATAGAGAGCTCATCTGCGCTCTGTACACCACCCTGAGGAATCGCAGAAGGCAATAGCCAAATTCCAACCAATGACCACCAAAAGGTTCCATATGCAGTAAATGCTGTTGCGCCAAAGGTATTGCCCCCTTTAAACTCCATAATCCCTGCCACAACCTGTGCAAAACCGCCCAAGAAAATGCCCATGCTGATAATGACTGCCGATAATGATATAATTCCTGCGTTATGTAAATTCAATAAAATTGTGGTCATACCAAAACCAAGAAGACCAAGAGGCGCGGGATTTGCGGTACTTGTGTGGTTACTCATAAAAAATGTTCCTCCTAAATATTAACTTTCCCATTCATAGTTGTATCAATTATTTCTATAATTACTATCACCAGAGTCTTTAAGGGTACCACATCATTCTGTACGCCCAGATGGGCAACCTGCTTCTATTCAGTCAAAATGAAGTCAGATAGGTATATAACAAATATGTGGGTGTTGCCTAATCTCCGGCCATAAAAAAGGCATGTCCGGTGATTTACACCTCGATGCCATTTTCTTTTAAAAATTTAATATCTTTTTGACTTAAATCAGCTGTCCTTAATAAATCCAGTCGCTTTTGGGCAGTACGAAGAAGAGACTGCTCTCTGCGCCATTTCTCAACATTACCATGGTGACCGCTTAAAAGCACCTGCGGTACCTCATGCTCCATAAAAACAGGAGGACGGGTATACTGAGGATATTCCAAAAGTCCTTGAGAAAAGCTCTCATCCTCAAAGGAAGCCTCTTTTCCAAGAACACCAGGCATCAAACGAGAAACGGCATCAATCATGGTAATTGCCGCCAACTCTCCTCCTGTAAGAACAAAGTCACCCAAGGAAATTTCATCTGTAACAATTTCCTCAATCACCCGTTCATCCACCCCCTCATAATGGCCACACAAAAATATAAGGTTTTCCTCATGGGCCAGCTCCTCTGCCACACGCTGGGTGAAGGGCTTTCCCTGGGGAGTCATATATAGAACCCTGGTGCTGCTTCCCGCCTTTGGCAAAATACTTTGGTAGGCATCAAAAATTGGCTGAGGCTGCATAACCATGCCGGCTCCTCCACCATAGGGATAATCATCTACCTGCAAATGCTTACTATTGGAAAAATCCCTAATATTGATGGCTTCAACAGAAATCAAACCATCCCTTTGTGCTCTTCCCAAAATACTATGGGATAAGGTTTCTTGAACCATTTCGGGAAATAGTGTTAAAACAAAGAACTGCTTCATTACCTCAACCCTTCCAGAAGTGCCACTGTCATAATGCCTGCTTCCAAATCTACTTTCTTAATACAATCTTTGATCGCAGGAATCAGAAGTTCTTTTTCCTCAGGACTTTTTTGTACGCCATAAACATCGTTGGCACCGGTTACATAAATTTTTATCAATTCACCTAATTCTTCGCCATCTTCTGTAATAACCTTTAAACCATACAAATCTCTGGTGTAATATTCATTCTCTTCTAATGGGATAGCCGCAGAATCAGGTATGATAATTGTTCCATTTTTGTATAGCTCCGCCACATTAATATCAGTAATTTCTTTCACAGTAAGTAAAACAAACTGCTTATGATATGCCACCTTCTGTATATGAAAGGTTTCTCTCTTTCCCCTGATTTCCACAATAATTTCTTTTAAGCGTTCAAATCTGGTGGGATCTTGTGTTGTAGGAAACACCCGCATTGTTCCTCGAATCCCATGGGTACCTGTAATTTTTCCAATCTCAAAATACTGTTCCATACACACCTCAAAAATTATGAATTCTTTATACAAAAACAGGCAGGATGCAAGCGCACCTTGCCATTAAGACAACATTTAAATGCAAAACTGGGCTTTTTCAAAGGGTGCCGACTACGTCGACACCCTTATCGTACCCAAAATGTGGGCAAATTTTTCATTGAATGATTTCAACGATAATTTTTTTATCTTCGTGAACGCCGGATGCCTTCACCAATGTACGAATTGCTTTTGCAATTCTTCCTTGTTTCCCGATAACCTTTCCCATATCTTCAGGAGCAACCTTCAATTCCAGTACCAAGGTACGTTCATTTTCAGTTTCGGTTACCTGAACCTTATCCGGATAATCCACAAGATTTTTTGCAATGACCTCTAATAGTTCTTTCATAGTCAAGCCTCCCGCCTTCGGATTATTCGCCGATTACGCCAGCTTTTTTCAACAGAGCCTTTGCAGTTTCGGAAGGCTGTGCACCGTTTGTAAGCCACTTATTAGCTGCTTCTGCATCAACTTTCAGAACAACGGGTTCCTTTGTAGGATCGTAGTAACCAATCTCTTCGATAGATTTTCCGTTTCTGGATGTTCTGGAATCCGCAACAACGATTCTATAGAAAGGAGCTTTTTTCGCACCCAATCTTTTCAATCTGATTCTTACTGCCATATCATTTCACCTCCTAAAAATATTAAACTTAATTTATCGGAAAAAAGGAAGTTTTCCTTTTTTGCCTTTTTGCATATTGTTCATCTGCTTCATCATTTTTTTCATTTCTTCAAACTGCTTCAGCAGACGATTCACATCGGCAATGCTTCTACCACAGCCATTGGCAATGCGTTTTTTTCTTGGGCCATTGAGAATGGATGGATTGGAACGTTCCTCTTTGGTCATGGAATGAATGATGGCTTCTACCTTAACCATTTCTTTTGCAGGGTCAACCCCGTCCATGGCTTTTTCAAGGTTAAGCCCGTTCATCCCCGGAATCATTCCCATTAAATCCTTCAGTGGACCCATCTTTTTAATTTGCTGCATTTGAGAAAGGAAGTCTTCTAAAGTAAAGTCGTTGGAGCGCATTTTTTTTTGCATCTCCATTGCTTCCTGCTCATCAATATTTTGCTGCACCTTGTCAATCAGAGAAAGAACATCGCCCATCCCTAAAATTCTGGAAGCCATGCGGTCGGGATAAAAAGGCTCAAGATCCTCCATTTTTTCACCCATACCGATATATTTAATTGGTTTGTTAGTAACACTTCTTACGGAAAGCGCGGCACCGCCTCTGGCATCGCCGTCAAGCTTCGTCATAATAATGCCATCAACACCCAATTGGCTGTCAAAACTGCCTGCTACGGTTACGGCATCCTGCCCTGTCATAGCATCAACCACCAAAAGTACCTCTTGGGGTCTCACTGTGGATTTGATATCCAACAACTCCTTCATCAACTCTTCGTTGATATGCAAACGACCTGCGGTATCTATCAAAACTACATCATGGTGCTGCTCTGCGGCATACTCCAAAGCTTTTTTGGAAATTTCCACAGGGCTTACCTCGGTACCCATTTCAAACACAGGGATACCATAATTTTTCCCTACCACCTGTAACTGCTTAATTGCAGCAGGACGGTAAATATCACAGGCAACCAAAAGAGGGTTTCTTCCCTGCTTTCTAAGCTGACCTGCCAATTTGCCACTGCTGGTGGTTTTACCAGCACCTTGCAAACCTACCATCATATACACAGTAGGGGGGCGGTTCGAATAAGTTAATCTGCTTTGGGTGCTTCCCATCAGCGTAATCAACTCGTCATTTACAATTTTTATAACCTGTTGTCCCGGGTTTAACCCCTGCAAAACTTCAACGCCAACAGCACGTTCCGTTACCGTTTTAATAAAGTCTTTGACTATTTTAAAGTTTACGTCTGCTTCCAAAAGTGCAATCTTTACTTCTCGCATGGCAGCCTTTACGTCATCTTCAGTCAAAACACCTTTTCCCCGAAGCTGTTTGAATACTTCCTGCAGCTTGGCGGAAAGATTTTCAAATGCCATAATAGATCGCCCTCCTTTTAGGATAGTATTGCATCAGCAATCTGCTTCATGGTAACAATCGCTTCCGTTGTTTCTTTACTAATATCACCTGTGCCGATTTCATCAAGAATGTTCTTCATTTTAAGCACAGCTCTTTGCTGCTGTTGAAAGCGTTCTACCAAACGCAGCTTCTCTTCGTATCCAATCAAAATTTTCTCTGTGCGCTTAAGCTGATCTCGCACAGCCTGTCGGCTGATTGATAACTCTTCTCCGATTTCAGAAAGAGAAAGATCGTTCTGATAATGCATCTCAAACACCAACTTTTGTTTTTCTGTCAAAAGCTCTCCATAAAAATCATAGAGAAAGGTTAGCCTTAATATCTCGTCCATCTTTCATTCCCCCTGTAAAGGAAAATCACTTTACAACCACCTAAGACATCATACTAAAAAAGAATCTGTCTGTCAAGTATTTTTCCTTTACAGTCAGATTTTTTTTAAATTTCCTTGTATTCAGCCATAAGGCAACTATTCCGCCATTCAAAACAATAGCAATATGCTCCAACAGTGCATGATGCCAGTGTCGCTTTCAATTATTTTACCGGGCAATTTATTTTCTCTATTGTGGTTTTTGCATCTGAAACTAACACAGAACTATAACAGCCTTGTTCAGAAAAGAATCTCCAAAATCCATCGGGGCCTGCCCCTGTCAAATGGCAAAGCATGGCACTCATGGGCCCATTATGAGAGACAATAATAATCTCTTTTCCTTTATTGTCTTTAATAACTTTGTCTAACCCCACTGTCACTCGCTCATAGAAATCCAAAAATGCCTCTCCCCCAGGAAGTGAAGAAGTTTTCCAATCCTTAATCCAACGATTCAATTCCTCACTATGGTTTTCTTTTATGTAGGAGCCTTCTTTATCTTCCCAATCTCCAAAAAACAGTTCCCGAAAACAATTATTTTTCTTCACATGAATATTTTTGTCACCTGCTATAATTTCAGCAGTATGGGCTGCGCGGCGCAAATCGCTAGAATATATTTTATCATAAGTAACTGTATTAAAAAAATTTTTCAATTTATGTGCTTGCTTGATTCCTTTTTCGTTAATATCGCAATCCGTCCAGCCATAAAACATATTTCTCAAATTCCAATCTGTTTCTCCATGTCTAATAAGATAAAGCTTCATTTTACGATCACCTCTGTTATATTTTACGCCATAGCCGCTTATCCTAGCAAGTTAATTTCTACTAATAATAGAAAAGGCAGGCTCCCTTTTATGATAATTCATAAAAAGAAGCCCGCTATCAAAAAAATAACCGGTTATCTTATTTTACTACGAAGGATTGACAGTCTGTACACTGATCCATTGTAGGATTTCCTTCGTGTGTACCAACCTGAATTGCTTCAAGTGTACAGTAATTTTTTGCATTATGATGGTGTCTACATTTTTCAACAGTACATTTAATACATTCATTACATTTTTCCATGTTTGTTCCCTCCTTTGTTTTTATTTCAATATTATTGTGTCCCTATTGTAAATAATTATTACTGTATTTATAAGGAGAATTTAAAAAAATTTGACATTCATAAAAAATATGAATGTCAAAAAAAAATTTCTATATTTTGCTGTCTGTATTAATTATTAAAAGCGAATTGCATTTGTTTTCTTAGACATTTATTATGATGTAAAGCAAACTCATTTATTTATATATTGTGCCTCATTCCGAAACTTTTATGATTAAAAATCCTACCGATATTCACAATCTAATTTCATGTGACTTTCTTTTCATTCCACTTCACAAATGAATTTTAATTTCTAGGATCACTCTTCATAGCTTCTAACGTTCTCACCATTAACTCATCCAGTTCCCAACCAAGTCGCTCTGCTCCTTTTCGAATTACATCTCTATCGCAGCCAGCAGCAAAAGCTTTATCCTTAAATTTTTTCTTGATTGATTTCAATTCCATATCCTGCACGCTTTTTGATGGACGCATCAATGCCGCCGCACCAATTAAGCCTGTCAGCTCATCTACCGCGAATAAAACCTTTTCCATTTCATGGATTGGCTCAATATCACAGCAAATGCCATATCCATGGCTAGCCACTGCACGAATCAAGGGCTCCTCCAAATCATGCTCCTTCATAATTTCTTGACATTTGATGCAGTGCTCCTCAGGATACATTTCAAAATCTACATCATGAAGTAAACCAACATTACCCCAAAACTCCTCTTCTTCGCCATAACTTAGTTCCCTTGCAAAATAGCGCATTGCGCCTTCCACTGTCTCTGCATGACGCAAGTGAAATGGCTCTTTATTATATTTTATGAGTATTTCCCATGCCTCATCTCTTGAAATTTTTTTTGCCATATGCATTCTCCTTCTTTATCTAGTTTTGTACACATTATAAAACATTTTACCCCAAAAATCTCCATCTAACAACCCCTTGCATATAAAGTTCCACTTGAAATTCTTTATAAAAACAGTTAAAATGACCTTGTTTGAGAATGTAAATAGAAAGGACGAAAATTATGGATGTTACCAGCTTTGGCATTGATCACAATATACTTTTAAGAGGAATTTATGTATCCAGAAAGGATACTGTTGAAAACGGGGTATTAACTACATTTGATATCCGCATGAAAGAACCCAACCGTGAAATGGTTATGGATACCGCCGTTATGCACACTATTGAGCATTTAATGGCTACCTTCTTTCGCAGTCATTCCCTTTGGGCGGAAAAAACAATCTACATTGGTCCCATGGGATGCCGCACAGGCATGTATGCTATCTTTAAAGGAGACTTGGAATCCAAAGATGTGGCAGATATTTTAAAAGAATGCTATGACTATATGAGTCACTTTTCCGACGAGCTTCCTGCGGCAAAAGCAGAAATGTGTGGAAATTATTTAGATCATAATCTAGAAATAACGAAAATAGAATGCAAGAAATTTGTCGATGAAGTGCTATCTTGCCTTAAGGAAGAAAATATGGTCTATCCACGTCAAACAAAATAAATTCAACTTATATAAAAGATTACGAAGCAAACATGGATCAACAAAATTATTTCCATGTTTGCTTTTTTTAATACCCTCCGAAAACAACTATACTTTTCATACCCATTCAATTTGCAATTTCATATAATTAGTCTTTTTTTCTCAGTAATTTGTTCATGCAAATACTATACCACTACTGAGTGGGTTATTTTAAACATGCAAAAAAGCGGTGATTAAATCACCGCTTTTTTATATATCTGATTTTGCATTACATAGATAACACCTTTGTTATACTTCATAAAACTATTTTCGTACAACCATTTACGAACTTATAGTTTAAAAAAAATTACCATTTAATAGGCTTTCCTTGTTTTCTCCACTGTCTAAATTCAGCAGCTGCTGTAAACAATGCATCTGTAGAGGAGTTCAAGCCTGTTTCACAAGAATCCTGAACAACACCGATGATGAAACCAACACCTACAACCTGCATTGCGATATCATTAGAAATACCAAACAGGGAACATGCCAGAGGAATCAAGAGCAAGGAACCACCAGCAACGCCGGAAGCACCACAAGCAGAAACTGCAGCAACAACACTTAATATAATCGCTGTGCCGATATCAACAGTATAGCCTAATGTATTTACTGCCGCCAAGGCCATTACTGTAATGGTAATTGCAGCACCTGCCATGTTTATTGTTGCGCCCAAAGGAATGGATACAGAATAGTTATCCTCATCCAAGCCCAAAGATTCACAAAGAGTCATATTAACAGGAATATTCGCAGCAGAGCTACGAGTAAAGAATGCTGTAATGAAGCTGTCCTTTAAACACTTAAATACTAAAGGATATGGGTTTTGTCTGATATTCAAGAACACAATGATTGGATTTACAACCAAAGCAACAACTGCCATACATCCTACCAACACTAATAAAAGTTTGCCGTAGTCTGTGAAAATACCCAAACCACTTGTAGATACTGTTGTATAAACAAGACCCAAAATACCAAAAGGTGCAAAGCTGATTACCCATCTAACAGCCTGAGAAACTGCATCTGCAAAATTGTTCAGCATTGTTTTTGTTGTATCGGAAGAGTGCTTTAATGCCAGACCAAAAACAACTGCCCATGCCAAAATACCAATGTAGTTTGCTGTTGAAAGAGATGAAATTGGATTCTGAACTACGTTTAAAAGTAAAGTTTTAATAACTGTGCCAACACCATCTGGAGGTGCAGCAGCTTCTGCTGCTATATCTGTCAAAGTTAAAGTTACAGGGAACATGAAGCTTGCTAAAACTGCAACTACAGCAGCAGAGAACGTACCAATTAAGTACAGGGCGATAACAGTACCCATGTTAGTTTTTGCGCCCTTTTTATGCTGAGCCAAAGAGCTCATTACCAAGAAAAATACTAAGATTGGTGCAACACCCTTTAATGCACCAACAAATAAATCACCCAAAAGAGCAATAATAGCTATGTTTGGAATTACTTTACCAAGAATAGCACCAATCACCAAACCTGCCAAGATACGCTTAACAAGACTGATAGAATTCCATTTTTGTAATAAACTACCCATTTTATCCATTCTCCTATTTTTTTAATATTATTATTCCAGTAACAATGGTTGTACGAAAGATAAAATAATGATTAACAATGACCAAAAACTTTTTCACAAAGTTTTTTACCTGTTGGCGTGGCAGCTAAGCCGCCCTCTGCCGTTTCTTTTAAAGTTGGAGACATTGCCTCTCCAATCTTTTTCATTGCATAAATGACCTCATCGGCAGGAATTGCACTCTCCACGCCTGCTAAAGCCAACTCTGCTGCTACAAAAGCATTGGCAACCCCCATTGCATTTCTCTTAATGCAAGGAATTTCAACTAATCCTGCAACAGGATCACAAACCAAGCCTAAAATGTTTTTTAATGCGATGGCACATGCATGTTCACTCTGCTTGGGTGTGCCTCCGCAAAGCTCAACCAAAGCCGAAGCAGCCATTGCACTTGCTGCGCCACACTCTGCCTGACATCCGCCTTCTGCACCGGCAATGCTTGCCTTATTTGCAATAACCAGTCCCACTGCTGATGCGGTGAATAAGGACATCACTACATCGTCATCAGGAATATTTCTATCTTCGGAAATTGTTAACAATGCTGCAGGCAATATACCACAACTGCCAGCAGTAGGCGCTGCAACAATTCTTCCCATGCAAGCATTGGTTTGGGAAACCGCAAGGGCTTTTACCATTGCATTTCCGAAAATTTTCCCACATATGTTTTTGTTTGCCTGTACAGCTTCATTCATTTTAAAAGCATCACCACCAGTAAGTCCACTGGCAGAACGCTTTTGACCATCCAAACCCGTTTCTACAGACTCACGCATAACAATTAAGGAGCGCTTCATATTTTCAAATAGTACAGTTTCATCTGTCTCTGTTGATTCTGCCTGATCTTTTAAAATCAACCTACATAGAGGCAGGTTTTGCTTTTCGGCTTGTACAACCAAATCTGCTAAAGAATCGTATTTCATTTTCTAACCCCATTTCGAAAGACTTTATTAAATTTAAATTTATCATCAAAGCTGTTTGTTACTTCATAAAATCAAAAATGTCTCAATACCTTCTTTTTTCAGGTCAGTTCATAGATGCCAAAGGGAACTCTCTTCCCAATTGGGAACTGAAACTGAAACAACAAGGGCCCATAATTCAATTTAAATTTCACTAAATAGCTTTTAATATTGTCGAAGCCAAAATATTGGGTTGTTCTAAAATGACTTTATTAATAGATTCATCAATATTACCATCAATTTCTATGGTCATTACCGCTGTTCCGCCTTTGTGATCTCTACATAGAGAAAACCCATGAATATTCACGCAATGTTCTGCAAGGATATTTGTTACGATCGCAATCATTCCGGGCACATCCTCATGAGGAATAATCAGTGTATCCGATTTTCCGGAAATAGAAACCTCTGTATTATTGATTCTATTGATAATGATATTGCCACCGCCAATTGACGCTCCTTGCACCAAAATTTCCTTACCGTCAGCAGACTTTAAAATGATTTGTGCTGTATTTGGATGGGCACCGTCAATTTCAGTTTCCTCAAAGGTATACGCAAGACCCTCTTCTTTTGCAATTTCCATGCTTGTGCGTATTCTCTCATCATCTGTTTCCATGCCTAAAATGCCGGCAACAATTGCCTTATCAGTACCATGCCCTTTATAAGTTTTTGAAAAAGAGCCACTAAAACGAATAATTGCAGAAACAGGCGTGTCCCCTAAAATAGAACGTGCATATTTCCCAATACGTACGGCACCGGCGGTGTGTGAACTGGATGGCCCAATCATAATAGGACCTATAATATCGAACACCTGCAGCAAACCAAATTCCCCCTTTCAACTCAACTAAATGATACTGTTGAATGAAAAATCTTTTTTTCCTAGTACAGCAATTATATATGAACTTTTTTGTCAAAGTCAATAGAAAAACCCAAAAAAGTTTTTTCTGGACGGACATTTTTTTCATGATTTGCACATGTGTTTTTCAGCCGAAGACACTTTGCAAAAGATTCGACAAAAAATACATTTTTTCAATATTATGTTAATTTAATATGTCCTTTTTTCTTTTTCTTTAATAAAAATTATTTCATTTTAATGGTAATTGATATATGAAAATTCTTTCTTGCCCTTTCCCCTTTCTATAAACTTTGTATGCAAAATTAAGAAATATTATCTTATTTTTCGAAGTTTTTCCATTATCCAACCATTTTATACATTTATTTTAGAGCTTTCCTTGGCAAATAAGAGGTTTTAAACATGTTTGTATGACAAATTGAACGTTTAATGAATGAATGTTTTTTTTATGTAGGTCTCACATGAAGAATCCCCCTGCTTTTGCAGGGGGATTTTCTGAAATTCACTATTATTGACAGCAGTAATCTATTACATATAGCCGCCCATTCCTCCCATACCTGGATCAGGCATAGCAGGAGCCTTTGAAGGCAATTCTGCAACAACAGCCTCTGTTGTCAGGAAAGAGGATGCAACGGAAGTTGCGTTTTGCAAAGCACTCCTTGTTACCTTTGCAGGATCAAGAATGCCTGCCTCTACCATTTCAACATACTCCTCTGTTAATGCATTAAATCCAACGCCTTCTGGCATTTCTTTTACTTTATTCACAATTACGGAGCCTTCTAAGCCCGCATTCTCTACAATCTGACGCAAAGGTGCTTCCAGTGCCTTTATAACAATGGCTGACCCTGTTTTCTCGTCACCAACTAAGTTTTCACATGCAGCTTTCACACTTTCAATTGCATGAACCAAAACAGTTCCACCGCCGGCAACAATACCTTCTTCCACAGCTGCTCTTGTAGCTGCCAAAGCATCTTCCATACGAAGTTTCTTTTCTTTCATTTCAGTTTCTGTAGCAGCACCTACTTTAATCACAGCTACTCCACCACTAAGTTTTGCAAGTCTTTCCTGCAATTTTTCTCTATCAAAATCAGAATCTGTTTCATCAATTGCTTTTCTAATTTGATGAATACGGCCTTCGATTTCTTCTTTTGCGCCTGCGCCATCCGCAATGATTGTCAATTCTTTTTCAACACGAACTGTTTTTGCGCGACCCAGCATATCCAATGTTGTTTCTTTCAAATCCAGACCAATTTCCTCAGAAATAACCTGAGCACCTGTTAATGCCGCAATATCAGCAAGCTGCGCTTTTCTTCTTTCGCCATAACCAGGAGCCTTTACGGCAACGCATGTGAAGGTTCCTCTTAATTTATTTACAACCAAGGTAGCCAAAGCTTCCCCTTCCACATCATCAGCAATAATTAAGATTTTGCCGTTTGTCTGCATTACCTGTTCCAAAACAGGAACCAGTTCCTGAATATTAGAAATCTTTTTATCAGTTACAAGAATATAAGGATCTTCCAAAATTGCAACCATTTTTTCCATATCAGTGGACATATAGGAAGAAAGGTAACCTTTATCAAACTGCATACCTTCCACCAATTCCAACTCTGTTTTCATGGTTTTAGATTCTTCTACTGTAATTACGCCATCGTTTGTAACCTTTTCCATGGCGTCGGAAATCATATCGCCAACTTCATCATCCCCTGCGGAAATTGCAGCAACATTGGAGATATGTTTTTTTGTTGTAACAGCCTGACTCATTTTTTTAATTTCAGCTACTGCTGCTTCTGTTGCTTTGTGCATACCTTTTCTTAAAATAATTGCATTTGCACCTGCGGCAATATTTTTCAGACCTTCTTGAATCATTGCCTGAGCCAAAACCGTTGCAGTAGTGGTACCGTCGCCGGCAACATCATTTGTCTGGGTAGCAACTTCTTTTACCAACTGAGCACCCATATTTTCATAAGGATCCTCCAACTCGATATCTTTTGCGATTGTTACACCGTCATTTGTAATCAACGGAGATGTAAATTTACGATCCAAAACAACATTACGTCCTTTGGGTCCTAATGTAACCTTAACTGTATTTGCTAATTTATCAACACCTGCTGCCATCGCACTTCTGGCTTCTGTACTATATTTAATTTCCTTTGCCATATCTTAACGCCTCCTAAATCAGTCTTTTACTACTGCCAAAATATCATTTTGCTTCATAACCAGATATTCTTCGCCGTCAAATTTGATTTCCATAGCGCCATATCTGGAGAAAATAACATGATCCCCTTCTTTTAGAACCATTTCAACCTTAGTATCCCCAACCATGCCACCGGGGCCAACCGCAACAACAATTGCTTCCTGGGGTTTCTCTTTGGACTGAGAAGTTAAAATCAAACCTGATTTTGTAGTTTCTTCTGCCTCCAACTGCTTTAATACTACCTTATCTCCTAATGGTGAAAGTTTCATATCATTACCTCCTTATTTGTATCTGTTAGCACTCAGCCTAGCCGAGTGCTGATTTCTGATATTATATTAGCATTTTTTCAAGATTATTCAAATTTTATTTACATTGGTTTTAGCCACAATTTGGTTAAATTAGAACTTATTATGCTAAAAATAGTAATACACTTCATTTTTTCTAAAAATATCTTTTGTTTCCTTTTGTTTTCTTCCTTTTTACTAAAACCCAACACTTTTTAGTAAATTTTAATCAATAACTGCTTTTCCTCTTTATTCTGGGAAGAAGCAAAAAAACCCCTTCAGGCTTTTCAAATTTTGGGAATATCCAATTAGTTTCCCAAAATGGACGGACATATCTTCTGTCTATTCCTTTTGTTGCCTGAAGGGAGTCTATTATACAATCTTCATTTTATCTATATCAGAAACCGCCGACAATGCTGCTACCAAACCCTCTCCAACTGCCTTGGCAATTTGATATGGTGCACCGGTACAGTCTCCTGCGGCATAAACCCGTGGTAAATTCGTGGCCATACGTCTATCAACTTCAATATTTTTTCCATCCGTTTTCAATCCAAATACCAGACTGTCCGGAGGCATCGTGTTTTTTGCGAAGAAAATGCCATCACAAGAAATTGTTTCTTTGTCAGTTTCCAACGCCCCAACCTTATCATCAGCACCAACCACTGCCTTGGGCGCTGCGTTTACAACCTTTACGTTTTCTTTCAGAAAAGCAATATTTTTATAAAGAGGGATATAGGATACTTCTTGGCAGATGTCCGCCAAAAAATTCGCTTCTGCCTCCCCTTCCTCATTTTCGCTTACAACCACTACCTTTTTGTTTCGATACAGCATACCATCACAAGTTGCACAATAGCTAACGCCTTTGCCTAAATAATCCATCTCACCTGCAATGCCTTTGCTTTTGCTAAGGCCTGTCGCAAGAATAATGGCTTTCGCTTCAATAAAGTTATTTTCTGCATTAATCATGTAATGCTCACCAACGTTTAATATCTGTGTCACACGACACTCCTGAAATTCCACGCCTTTTTTTACTGCATGGGAATAAAACTGATTGAGCAGTTCTTCGCCGTTCACATCAGGCAATCCCAAGTAATTATCCACTTTTTCCGCTGTAAACAATAATGAGCTGTCCAAGCTTCTGCCAAAAACACATACTGTTTTGTTTCTCTGACGACAGTTTAGCGCAGCAGATAGTGCCGCAGGGCCACCGCCAATAATTGCAACATCAAGCATATGATAACCTCCTTGCTTCTTCAAATCAATTCTAAACATATTCTTCTCAAATTAAAATATCTCATTCTAAACATAGGAAATAAATCCACTCATCCTTAAGATAAAACCCTTATTCAATTGGATTTTCACAGATGGATGCAGCATCCTTATTTTATAAAAGAAAATTTTTTCAATTATAAAAACTATTTTTATCATACCAATTGTTTCCTACATTGGAGTTAATCATAACATAATTTTATTCATTTGTCAGTGACTTTTGCACGCAATATAAATTTTACGCAATGAAATAAAACCATTCTTCTACATAAGATGATATATTTCTCATCTTTAAAACAAAAACAGACACTTGCCGTGGAAGGATTCTAATAAGAAACCATTCATGGTTCGTGTCTGCGATTGATATGAATTACACTAGAACTTTATTTTTCTTTCTCTACTAATCTGCGTTCAATAATTTTTTTCTGAATCTCGGCTGGCACTTCTTCATAGCGTTCAAAATTGTGCTTATAATCGCCACGGCTCTGGGTTAAAGAACGTAAATCGGTAGCATATTTATGCATTTCCGACGCAGGCACCTCTGCCACAATACATTTCTTGGTACCAACAGAATCCATGCTTAAAATACGGCCTCTGCGCTTATTAATATCCCCCATAATGTCTCCCATGTATTTTTCCGGAATAAGCACCTCAACATGCTCAATGGGCTCCAGCAAGGTAGGTTTTGCTTGGGGTACACCTTCCTTGAATGCAACTGAGGTTGCCATCTTAAACGCCATTTCAGAGGAATCTACAGGGTGATAAGAACCATCTGTCAACGTCGCCTTTAAACCAACAACGGGATAACCTGCCAAAACACCGCTTAAAACACATTCCTGCAAACCTTTTTCAACAGCAGGGAAATACTGTTTTGGTACAGAGCCACCAAAAATCTTCTCCACAAAAACATAAGGTGAAGACATATCACCGCTAGGCTCAAATTCCATAACAATATCACCAAATTGACCATGTCCACCGGATTGTTTCTTATAGCGTCCTCTGACAGATGACTTTCCTTTAATCGTTTCTCTATATGGAATAATAGGATCAATCATCTCAACTTCGATTTTATACTTTGTTTTTAATTTATTCACCATAACATCCAGCTGTTGTTCACCAATGCCGGAAATAACTGTTTGTTTTGTTTCTTTGTTTACTTCCATTTTGATGGTAGGGTCTTCTTCTCTAATTTTTGACAATGCGGCTGAAAGTTTATCCTCATCGCCCTTTCCTTTTGGCTGAATTGCCATGGATAAAACAGAGCTTGGTAGAGGAAGCTTTGGAATAACAATGGGATGCTCTTTTGAAGTCAAAGTATCTTGGGTAGAAGTATTGGAAAGTTTGGCCAATGCCCCAATATCTCCTGTATGTAATTCACTGACTTCAATTTGCTCTTTCCCTCGCACAATATAAAGATGCCCCACCTTTTCAATAGTATCCTTTTCAACATTATAGATACTCATGGTGTTATCAAGTTTTCCTGTCATAATTCTGAATAAATTTAGACGACCAATGTAAGGGTCTGAAATGGTTTTAAATACAAAAGCAGAAAAGTTTTTATCCTCCGTACTGCATAACACAGTATCCGTACCATCAATAAAAGCATGAAAATTTTTCTTTGATTCCATTGCCGGCGGCGTGAATCTAACAATGGTATTCATCAATAATTTCACCCCATAGCCCAATGTTGCCGATCCACACATAACAGGGGCAATGCTACGGTTTTCAATCCCTAACAGCAAACCATCATAAATCTCTTCTTCTGTCAATTCTATATCGTTAAAGAACTTCTCCATCAATTCATCACTACTTTCAGCAGCAACTTCCACCAGCATGGAACGGAGAACTTCTACTTCGTCAATTTTATCTTCCGGCACTTCACAAGCCTGCAATTTGCCGTTCACTTTTTTTCTTGCATCTCTCTTAATCAAATTAATAAAACCAATAAATTTACCGTCTTCATCATTAAAAGGAATTTGCAGGGGCGCAACTGCTTTTCCAAAATTACTTCTCAAGTCAGCCAACGTTTTTTCAAAATCAGCATTTTCATCATCCATTTGATTTACAAAGAAAAATCTTGGAAGATGCATCTCTTCAATAGATTCCCAAGCTTTCTCTGTGCCTACTTCCACGCCTGATTTTGCCGAAACCAAAATCAATGCTGTATCTGCCACGCTCATTGCCATTTTTGCTTCCGAAATAAAGTCAAAATAACCTGGTGTATCTAGGAAGTTGATTTTTGTATCCTGCCACTCAACGGGTAATACAGATGTATTGATTGATACCTTACGACGAATTTCTTCTGCTTCATAGTCACTAACGGTATTGCCCTCATCAACCTTTCCAAAGCGCTTTGTTGCACCGGAATAGAAGAGAGCTGCTTCGGCATATGTTGTCTTACCGGAACCGCTGTGACCCAATAGAACTACGTTTCTAACTTTGTCTGCAGTGTAATTTTTCATAATACCAACCTCCTAATTCAATTTTAATGACAAAAGCCACATTGCATAATTTTGTATACACAATATCGTTTTTAAACAATATATACATATAATAGTTTTCTTCACTTGTACCGATTTCCCTCTAAATTAAATTAGAAAAATAAATATTTGTCACTTTATACCAAACAATTAATTAATTGTTAGTGCTTTTTTGATATTCAAATTGTCGTAAATAGTAAAATTGTGTAAATAAATATCATTTTCTTTTATATTTTAGAGTTAAAAGAATTTCTGCAACTATTAAGGAATTTTTTTCTGTTGATTTTTAATTAACTCTTCTTTCAAATTCGTTATAATTCCTTTGAAAATCCAATCCACTCCTGGAGGGGTAATGAGTGTACCATGTTGCATCTTTTATCCAAATAGGCAATGCCCATAAATTCTGTAAAGAAAAAGAAAAAACAAATCCCCCCCAACCCGACTAGCGACTTTACGGAACCAGTGTGAACGGTTGCTTTTTAACATAAGGGAACAATCATCACCACCAGCTCAGCTGGTGGTTTGCTCTGCCCCTAGAAGGGGCTTT
>JABNAD010000143.1_pt1 | contig 62268 bp, 55 predicted proteins | sample 7240381 | NCBI WGS metagenome assembly JABNAD01 (sample SAMN11332834, study PRJNA596920) | anaerobic digester metagenome | biome: digested sludge; isolation source: digested sewage sludge-derived enrichment culture grown on H2/CO2 | place: Germany: Goettingen
CCTGTTAGGTTTTACTTTCAGAAAGGCTTTGTTTAGTGCCTTCCGAGGTTTCAAGATTCGTATTTGCTCACTCATATAATAGTTTAAGTTGTGTTCGCGAACCGCAAGCGGTTTCCATTAATCAAAAATCTGTTTAAATGTTAATTAATAACCACAAATATACAATTATCCACTGGTGCGTTGGCAAGAAAACAACTCTTTTGCAAACTTTGGTTTTGTGTCGGCTTGAGCGGTTTGCAAATGTGTTGTTTTGAGCGTTGGCTGTTCATTAATCCGTTTTTGTTTTTTGTCTTTTTGCAGCAAAATAACCGCTGTAGCTGTTTTTTTTCGCTTGTGCCTAACAGTTTGATGTATAGGATTGCTATGCAAAGCAAAATAGCTGCTCTATGCTCTCGCCCTCGGTAACCTTTAAGTGGTAGGCATGGAGTCCCGCTTTGCGAGCACCCTCCACGTGTTGAAGTGTATCATCAATAAAAAGGGTCTCCTCTGGTTTTAAGCCATTCTGCTCAAGCACAAACTCGAATGTTGAGGGGTGCGGCTTACGCCTGTGTATCTCGTGCGAGTAGTACTCCCGTTCAAAAAATGGCGAAAGGTTATCAACCCCAAAGGTGTTTTTTAGAATTTGGTTGTAAACATCAATATGAATCTGATTGGTGTTGCTAAGCAAGAAGGTGCGGTAGCGCTTTTTTACCTCGGCAAGAAGCTCAAGGCGGTGTACAGGAAAATCTAGCAGCATGGCGTTCCATGCGTGGTCTATTTGCTCGTTGCTAAGGGCAACAGGGGCAAGAGCCTTTATACCGTCCCTAAACTGTTGCGGGGTTATGGTACCAGTATCAAGATTATCGAAAAGATCGACCTGTGCTGCCTGAGTAAAGGTTTGATCGAAGCTGTGAAAGCCCAAATTCTTGAAGGCATTAATGGTTAAGTGGTAGTCGATATTAAGAATTACACCGCCCAAATCAAAAATTATGTTGCGGATTTGCAGGCCTTTAAGGGGCGTAAACAAAAGCTGTTGCATAAAAAGTTGTTATTCGGTTTGAAAATTCGAGTACAAATATGTAATATTGCACTCCGATTTGAAAAGCCTTTGCGCTTTTTTTTAGGGCCCATAGCTCAGCTGGTTAGAGCATCTGACTCATAATCAGAGGGTCACTGGTTCAAGCCCAGTTGGGCCCACCCTCAGAAAGCACTTACAAAGAAATTTGTAGGTGCTTTCTCCATCTTAGGACATCGCGAAGCAAATAGTGCTTTTTATTGCACTTTTTGTTGTATTTACTGCCAACCTCAATCATTATTTCGCCATATAGTGTATTTTAATGCACTTTTTGTTGAAAAGAACATAATAAGTGGTTATTTTTGCAAAAAGACTAGAATGCATTCGGAAAAGATTATTCGCGTAATAAAAGAGCGAAGAGATGCTTTACAGGTAACCCAAGAAACCTTAGCAGAGCTTTCTGGTGTGGGTTTAAGAACGCTTAAGCAGTTTGAAAGCGGAAAAGGAAATCCCACTCTTGAAACACTACAGAAAATAGCCGATGTGCTGGGTTTAGAGGTGAGTCTTAAAATCAAAGACATAACTCCTAACAAATGAGGCAAGCTAGAATACTATACAAAGATGAAGACGCTGGAGTTCTCACTCAACATGACGATGGCTCTTTTTCATTCCGTTATAGTACCCGCTGGATGGAAGACAGCAGCAAACCTCCCATTAGCTTAACACTGCCCAAAACTAAGCAAGAATATCACTCCCCATTTCTGTTCCCCTTCTTCTTCCACCTTCTTCCCGAAGGATCTAACAAGCTAGTGGCGTGCAAACATAACAGAATAGATCTGGACGATCACTTTGGTTTGCTTATGGCCACAGCCAAAACCGATAGCATTGGAGCCATTAGGGTAGTTAAAGCTGAGAACGTATGAGCCTACCAGAAATAACCCATTGCCCAGGCACTTTAGCCGAAGGCTTTAGCACTTATAGTAGATCTTGCCTAAACCGAGTGTTTATGGGGAAAAAGGTGCACCATGTTCTACCATACAGCTCTCCTTCATCAACCTCAGAAACCGATGCACTTTTTGAAGAGAATCAAAAGAGAATATCCATTTCTGGTGTACAGGAAAAGTATTCCGTACTACTTGAAAAGAACAGATTACGTCTTGTTAACGAAGGTGAACGCGGAACGCATATTTTAAAACCAACTCCACGGGTTGGCAAAAAGGCTGACCAGATGCCTGCAAACGAGCATCTAACAATGCAAATTGCTCGACAGGTATTTGGAATAGAAACTGCCGAAAATGCCTTGATATTCTTCGAGGATGGCTCCCCTGCATACATAACCAAACGGTTTGACTTAAAAGAGGACGGAACAAAACTTGCACAAGATGATTTTGCATCATTAGCAGGAAGAACACCTCAAACACATGGGGAACACTACAAGTATTTAGGAAGCTACTTAGAGCTTTTTAATTTGATGAAAGTATTCTTACCCGCCTACAAGCTAGAAACCCCCAAACTACTTAAACTACTCGTTTTTAACTACCTGTTTTCTAATGGCGATGCTCATTTTAAGAATTTTGCATTGTTAGAAACACCTATGGGAGACTACCGCCTTAGCCCTGCTTACGACCTGCTAAACAGCCGAATTCACATAGAAGATAAAGAGTTTGCTCTTGACGATGGACTACTCCCAAAAAACATTGCTCAGGGAAAAATAAGCAAACAGTTCGCTATACTAGCCGAACAAGTGGGTGTTAGCAACAATTATTTTGCAGATTTAATGGTACAGATGGTGTCTAAATCCGATTTGGTGGAAAGAATGGTAAACGCCTCTTTCCTAAACGAAACAACTAAAAGGAGCTACTGGCAGGCTTATCAGGGACGATTAAAGCAACTAACAAAAGAGTAGAGGGAAACAAAAGGTCATATTCTATCCGTAATACAAACGGGGAAACCAATCGCTAGAAAAACACACCTTTAGCTATTCATAAACCACTCCAAACAATCTAGCAGCAACTTTTTATTGTTCTTTTCCAAATGGATTTACTACATTTGCTTGTGCACCATAACCTAAGATGGTGTTTTGGTTTCACTCTAACCCTCAGCAGTATGAAACATATAATTGTTCCCATAGATTTCTCAAAAGAATCGTTAAACGGATTGAGGCTAGCCATTGTGTTTGCAAATAAGTTCGATAGCAACATACAACTGGTTTACGTGCAGCAAAACCCATCGGAACTTAGCCGTGGCGGGTTTGAGGAGGAACACAAACAAGCTAAAAACGAGCTGGAACAGCTGGTTACAGAGTACTCCGTTAAGCTTAACGATAGCTCCAGGCTAACCTACATCATAAAAAAAGGGAAGGTTTACCGCGAGGTGGTGAACCAAGCTGCAGCCTTTGAGGAGAGCATTATTATTTGCTCCACCCACGGCGCATCGGGCTTTGAGGAGTTCTTTATTGGCAGCAACGCCTTCCGCATAATATCGGCAACAGACAACCCTGTTATAACCATACGTCACGGCTCCATGCCCCGCGACATTGAGCGCATTGTAATGCCCATTGATGTAACCTCCGATACCCGCCAAAAAGTGCCCATTACCGCCGAAATTGCTGCAGCATTTGGCGCAGAGATTCATGTGCTGGCCGTATCAACAGTAAAATCGGAGGAGGTGGAGGCCAAGCTCAACGCCTACTCAAAACAGGTTTGCGAGTACCTAAAGGATAGGGACATACGGTTCCAGCTATCGAGCGCCAAGGGAAGGAACCTAACCGAGGTAACCATTGAGTACGCCCTTGATGTTAATGCCGATCTTGTAAGCATTATGACCGAGCAAAGCCTTGATATAAGCAACTTTGTTCTGGGTAGCCTTGCGCAGCAAATGTTAAGCAAATCGCCTATTCCTGTGCTAAGCATCACCCCAAAAGAGCTTTTCATTATGGGAAGCTTTAAAACCTTTGGAACACCTTATTAAGCTAAAAGAGAATGCTAATAACATTGATGTAGAGTAACTACATGTTTTTATTAGATACAACAAGGGGAGGCTGCTGCTTCCCCTTTTGTGTATTAGCCCTGCTAACAATTCACACATTTTAACCCCCTCCTTTCATACAAAACACTACTTTTGATTTCCCTAAATAATCATCTGTAAACTATGGATTCAAGCAAAGTGAGCATCTCCATTAAGGGGTTGCAGAAGTCGTATGGCACACACCACGTACTAAAGGGCATTGACCTTGAGGTGGAATCGGGTTCTATTATAGGCTACATTGGGCCAAACGGTGCGGGCAAGAGCACCACCATTAAAATTCTATGCGGCATTACCTCCGATTTTGAGGGACAGGTAACCGTAAACGGCCTAGACCTTAGGTCTAACCCGCTTGAGGTAAAGCGCCAAATTGGCTATATACCAGAAAAGGCTGCGCTTTACGCAACCCTAACCCCTATGGAGTACCTTGAGTTTGTGGGACAGCTATACGGGCTAAACCGCGATACTATTGCCGATAAATCGCTGCGTTTGCTTGAGCTGTTTGATATGAAAGGGGTTGCCTACAACCGCATGGACACCTTCTCCAAGGGTATGCAGCAAAAGGTGCTAATAATATCGGGGCTAATAAACAACCCAAAAATTCTTTTCCTAGACGAGCCGCTATCGGGGCTAGATGCCAACTCGGTAATTATTGTTAAGGAGATGCTACTACAGCTGGCACGCGAGGGCAAAACCATTTTCTACAGCTCGCACCTTATGGATGTGGTTGAGAAGATATCCAACCGCATTGTGCTAATTGACAAGGGCGTGGTGGTTGCCGATGGCACCTTTGAGTCGCTAAACCAAGGGCGCGGCGAGTCGCTGGAGAAGCTGTTTGCCGAGCTAACCGGCGAGAAAGGGCTAACCGACAGAGCCGAGAAGATTGTTCAAGCATTTGAGTAGCCTAGGAGATGGAAAAGATTGCACTTTTTATACTTAGACCCTTTAAGGGGTTTATAACCGCATCGGGCGTAAACTACGAGCAGCTTACGGCCATACTCCGCGTTAAGCTGATGATGGATAACCGTAGGCCAACTGCCCTATCGGGAATGCAGAAAAAGAAGAACGGATTATTCCTTCAGATGTTCGTATTCGGGCTTATGGGGCTTATGGCGGGAATGACTATTCTGCAAATTCACGATGAGGTTACCGCGTTTACCATCGTTTTCTCCTTTATCATGGTAATTATTGCCATGACCATGGTTGGTGAGTTCTCTACCGTGCTGTTTGATACCACCGATAACTACATTCTGCTCCCCCGCCCCATAAACAGCAAAACCATATACCTGGCCAAGGGCATCCACATTGCCTTTTACCTTTTGGGCATTGCCATTCCCCTAGCCATATTCCCACTGGCATTCACCTTTGGAAACTACGGAGTTACTGCAGGATTACTATTCCTGCTTGGGGTGTTCCTTATTACGCTGTTTACCATTTTCTTTACCAACATACTCTACCTTTTGCTAATGAACTGGCTTAGCGCGGAGAGGCTAAAGGATGTGATATCGTACTTCCAAATTGGTATTGCCATTGTTATGTTTGGCGCCTACCAGCTGCTTCCAAAGATTATAGAGATGGAGGCCGTTGAGAACGCCACGCTAACCATTAGCTGGTGGACGTACCTTATTCCTCCCGTATGGATTGCTGGTTTTATAAAGGCGTGCCACACTCTTACTTTCGATTTTTTTGGAATAGTAACCACTACGCTTGCCCTTACCGTGCCATTTCTAAGCATTTGGTTTGTAACCAAGTATTTGGCGGGCTACTTTACAAACAAGCTATCGCAGCTTGATGTGGCCGAGTCGGGCGAAAAGAGCTCCGCATCGCGTAAGGTAAAAACCCGCTGGGATGGACTGCTAACCAGCTCATCGGAGGAGCAGGCTGCATATCGCTTTGCGATAAGGCAAACCTCGCGTAACCGTAAGTTTAAAATATCGGTTTACCCTGCTTTGGGCTACGTGCTGGTTCTTATTATTGTGCTTATTAAGCCCGATTTTAAGGATTTGGCAGGTTCTATTGCAAATCTTGCCGACTCGCGCAGCTACATAACCATGCTTTACGCCCCGCTGCTGCTAGCATTTACTGTGGTGCAAATGGTAAACTACTCCGATACCCCAGAGGCATCGTGGATTTTTAGCGTTGTTCCCGTAGATAAACCTGGAACCATTATATCTGGAATAGTAAAGGCGCTATACGTAAACTACATTCTTCCTGCCCTGCTGTTTTGCAGCGCAATTGTGCTTGCCATTTGGGGTATTACTGCTGCATTCCACATTATTATTGCGCTGGCAATGAGCGTGCTGTTCTGTGGGGTTCTGGTAAAAACCATTGGGGAGAAGCTACCCTTTAGCCAATCGTACGACATGCAGAACAAGGGCAACAACATGGCCCGAGGCTTTATAGCCGTATTCTCCATTGGAGGGTTTGGCCTAGCGCACTACGGAATTACCTTTTTGCCGCTTATTGGGCAAATTGTATGCTTTGCCCTTGTAGTGGTAGCAGCATGGCTAGTGCTAGGCTCTATAAAGCAGATAAGCTGGAGCAAGATAAAAAGCTAAACCTGCACAGCAGGCCAATATCACCTAAAATAAGAAACCCCAGGGATTGCTCCTTGGGGTTTCTTTTGCTGATGCTAGTATCAAAACACTAGTACCTATTAAAATCTTCGGGTTCAACCTTGTGAACGTTCTTAGCCACATCTTGGCCGCGCTCGTTCTTCTCAATGGTGAACTCAACCCAATCGCCCTCCTCAATATCGCTAAAATCGCAATCAACAACATCAAGGTAGTGGAAGAATAGGTTGTTTGGTGGGAACTGAATAAAACCGTAGCCGCTGTTCATGTTCATGGTACGACCACGCTTAACAGAGCCATCGTTCTCACTTGAAACACTGCTGCTAGTACTACTTGCAACCATTGCTGGCATAGAGTACTCCTGTGTTTCGAATAGGTTAATAATAACCGGATCGTTTGCTTTAAGTCCGTTATTAATAATCTCGTGCATTGGAACAGGGTAAGTAACCTCCTGAATAAGGTCCTGCGATGTTCTGGTGACAATATCGCGACCCATGTCGTCGGTGTACTCAAAGTCCCAACTAATTACCATTACTTTTGTTCCAATGGAGTTCAGCTTACGAATAAGTGGAACGTAATCGCCATCGGATGTAATAAGTACCAGTACATCAAAACGTTTATAGAATGTTTGCTCAAAAGCCTCAAGAGCCAACCAAACATCTATACCCTTCTCCTCTTTCTTTCCGCTTCTTGTTCTTAATGGTAGGTAGTGGGTAATAACGCCTTCGGACATAAGAATGTCGTCGAATACACGGTCGTTGTAAAGCTGGTTTCCACGTTGGCTAGCCTCTTGTGCGCTAAGCCTTCCACGGAAATAGTGCGCTTCAGTAACCTGACAGTAACGCGTTTCGGTCCCCTCTTCCCTTGCTATCAAGTTCCTAATGAACTTGTGCATTCCACCAATGTTCAGGCGCTTTCTGCGAGAATGAACGTAGTTGTAGTAGTTACTTACATGTAGGAAGTAGTTTCCATCGTAGAATACTCCAATTCTAACGATGTCTTTAGGTGAACTCATAGAATTACAGGTTTGTTGTTTTTGGGATCAATTATTTTTTGTATTTGCTAGTTTCGTAACCGCTCTTTATTCTTTAATATAAAAGAAATATGAGTGATTGCAAATATACTTATTTACAAAACGTTTCAAAACGACAGTTTGTTTAATTTACCTACACTCTGTTTTTGTTGACTAATTACGCTAAAGCTAACACAACTATCTATATTGCTGGATAAGTATAAGTTTCCTCCTGTTTTAAGCAATCCAATAAAGTGGATGGATGGCTTATTTTTTTTGATAAACTTCTTAAATATTTGTCAAAATAGGTTTTTCACGCTATTGTTTTTATCTCACTGCCAACAGGTGTCAGTAAGTTGCTATTCTCATTGGCCCAAAACTACAAGGGAATGCTGTTAATACGCTATATATCAGAAACAACGAATAGCCTATTGAACTCGTAGGCTATTCGTTATACAACTCTACTTTCTTATTGCTTATTCCAATGCAATAACCTGGTTCTTTGGATATTCAACTGCGTATCCAAACTTAAGTGTCTTACTTTCGGCTGGATTCACGGTTAGCGTCCAATCTATTAACCCATTCTCGGCGTTACGCTGAGCACCGTTAACATTAACGTCCTTAATCTTTATCTCCTCGTTTGTTGATACGGGCAGTTGGTCGCTAATCTTAATTTTGATTGGTTGCTTCTTACCGTTGCGAATGGCTATCTCAAACTCGCGCCTGTCGGTAGCTCTGTTGCCAATAAAGTTCTTCTCGCGGAAGCTCTCCGTCTTTGTTCGCTTAATGCTTATGCTCTCGTCCTTACCAAGTGAAAGGGACAGGGTATCGCCAGCATTCTTTACCTCAAAAAGGGTACGACCAATGTACTTATCCTCAAAGTAGAGGTTAGCCTCTCCATCAATCAGATTGTGCTTTTGCCAATCGGTTATGCTGGCCATAAGGTACGCTGCAGGCGTAACCTTTGGAGCGGCAATGTACTGGTAATCGGCAGTTAGCTCTATTTGGTTAAGGGTAACCTGCACTGGCCTACCCGTAGAGGGCACATCGTATGGGATATCAATTTGGAAATTAACCGATGTTGAGTACTCAACTTGCGTTGTAGCAACGGGCTTAGGCCTTGGTGCGGCCTTTGCTTTGGGGGCAGACTCACGCTTTCGGCTATCGGTACCATATGCCACTACCACCACCTCATCAAGCTGCACATTATCGCTCTCCATCCTAAAATCTATCCGAGGGGATGTTATTGGCAGGGTTTGGGTTTTCATTCCAACGAATGATGCTTGAAGGTAGCCAGAACCTCTGGGAACAGTCACTCTGTACTCTCCATCTATATCCGTCATGCATCCAATGCTTGTTCCGGGAAAGGTTACTGAAACTCCAGGAAGTGGTTCACCATCTTCAACACTAATAATACGACCTGAAACGTTAGTTATATTGTAGTTTGGCGATGCCGTGCTTGATACTGACGATAACCCTCTAATCCTTATATTATTGTACCCCAAATACCAAGGCAGCAGCTGGGGGTAAATGTTACCATCCTGCGGATTGCCCGATGATATGGAGAGTTTTATCTTTTTCCAATCCTCGCCCGTTGACTGGTACACGTTGGCCTTAAAAGTTAAGTCGATGGGCTGCTCAACGCTCTCCACACGGATATCGTATAGCGGGAACCACCCAGCCTGATTAATGAAGTACGATAGGGTTGCCGGTACGCTGGCTGGCTTTTCGGAATCGAGCACCACGGTTAGCTCACCCGACTCCTTTTTCTCGCCTTTCATAATGTCGCGCATCTGATTTCCCACCACAGATAGTTCTGTTTGCAGCTTGGCAACCACCTTGTTTTTCTCCAGCTTCTCGGTCTCAAGAGCACGGAGCTTATCGCGGAAGTATGCCATGGCTACCTTCAAATCCTCTGGTTTAACGCCCTGCTGGCCGCTAATGTCCTTGTTTGCCAAAAGCATCTCCTTCTCGGTATCGATACTACCCAACAGCGTACGCTCAAGGTTTATCTGCTCCTGCAGCTCCTCGCTACGCTTTTTTAGTGCGATATAGCTGGGGCTTAGCTCTGTACCATCGGTGCGGTTTATGGTAAAATCAATGGAAATAATGGTAGCATCGCCGCAGGTAAGCTGTATGGACTGCTGGTCCAACCCAACGGGAAGGTTGGTAAATACCAGCTTATTCTCGCCCTTGGCAAGGGCAAGGGTTGCCTCGCGCTTAACCTGCGCACCGCTGGTAAACACGGTTACCTCCTTTAGCTTTGTATCCAGCTTTTGCTGATTTTGCCCTACGCTAACGCCTATGGCTAGCGCTACGGACAGTAGTGTGATAAACGCTTTTTTCATGGGGATGGTATTATGGTCTGTTGATGTATAAATCAATCCTACACCAAATATAGAAATAAGCGTAACGATAATGGCTATGAGATGTCCACTTTGTTATGCAGCATTAGAAATAGAGGGAAGTAGTGCTCATAGAATAATCCAATGCCTTATCTCTATCAATTCGCTTCAAATTGAAGTTTGCGATTCAATGTTGTTTAGTCCGCAATAATTGCCTTAGCACCCATGCTCCCAATACCTTCCTTGCCCTCCATTCTTTCTGCCCTGGAAGGGCAAAATCTGAATAACCGTGGGTGCAAGCTGAGGAACGAAGCTAAGTCCACTGAAAATCGAGAGGTAGGGAGCATGCCCTAAAGGGGCTAAACTTTTACTAAGAGGTTAGACCCCTTCGGGGCCAAGATAGTGCCTCTTGTTAGCCTTGGGCTGCTTCGCTACGCCCAAGGTTACTGAGATTACGCCACTTCGTGGCTGATGCCGATTCCTGTCTTTTTAAGATGGTTTACATCTTTACCCATTAAAGAAACAGAAGAAGCATACTGTTCAATAAACTTTTTCACCAATCACCTAAATCGATTTAGGATATTTTTATATTTGCCTTTGTGGATTGTTTAAGAAGACTTTGGGATGAAACAGAAAAATGTATCGCTAAACGATATTGCCAAAAGCCTTGGCGTATCGCGCGCCTTGGTATCGCTGGTGCTTAACGGAAAGGCAGCAGAACATGGGATTGCCGAAAGCACCTGCCAGCGCGTACTTGCAAAAGCCAGTGAGCTTAACTATAAGCCCAACCAGCTGGCACGTAGCCTAAGGCTGGGGCGCTCGTTCACCATTGGGCTGGTGGTTTCCGATATCTCCAACATCTTCTACTCAAAACTGGCGCGAGCCATTGAGGACTTAGCCGAAAGAGCAGGCTTTAGCCTAGTAATTTGCAGCACCGATGAACAAGTTGACAAGGAGCAAAAGCTGCTACGGCTACTACAGAACCGTCAGGTGGAGGGTATTATCCTCTCCTCGTCGCAAGCCGATTGCGACGAGCTAACCCGCCTAAAAAACGATGGTATTCCCCTTGTGCTTATAGACCGTAAGCTGGGCTGTAAGCAGCTTAGCACTGTGGTATCGAACAACCGCTTGGGCGGAGAAATAGGCACCAAGCATCTTATAGATTCTGGCTACAAGCGTCCACTGGCGCTGGCCATTACACCTGCTCATATATCAACCATTAGCGAAAGGATTAAGGGCTACACCGATGCTGTAACCGAAGCAGGAATAGCCCCTTGGGTAGCCGAAGTGCCCTTTGAGGAGGTTCCTTCTTACGTTGAATCGCTTATTGGTAGGCTAAAGGCTGAGAATAGGCTACCCGATAGCATTTTTGCGCTTAACAACAGCGTTACCTCTGCTGCGCTAGTTGCCCTTAAAAAGCATGGGCTTGATGTTCCTGCTAGTGTTGGGCTAATTAGCTTTGACGATATTCCCTACTTTGAGTTTATGAACCCTGCTATTAGCGCCGTTGAGCAGCCTATTGCCAAACTTGCCGAGGTTGCCTTTGGCCGGTTAATGGACCAAATTAACGGCTCCAGCGCAACCGCATACGAATCGCTTACCGTTGAGCTTCCTGTAAACCTTATTGTGCGAGAATCTACCACTAAACAGTAACCAAACTAACCCCTATACCCATGAACCGTAAAACATTCCCTATTCTACTCGCCTTCCTTTGCATGGGATTTGGCGATGCTGTTGGCCCATTTGTTGGCCTTGCTAAGGAGCAGTTTGCCCTATCAAACTTCGAGGCACAACTCATTGCCTTTATGGGCTTTATCATGTTCGGGCTACTATCTGTCCCCATGGGGATTGTGCAGGACAGAACCAGTAAAAAGCGCGTGTTGATGATTGGTTTAGCCGTTGCGCTTGTGGGCTTGGTGCTTCCGCTTGTTGGGCTAAACACCTACGCGCTATTCCTGCTAACCATACTAATGCTAGGTGCAGGAGCAGCTCTGCTTCAGGTGGCCGGAAACCCCATTATGCGCGATGTTTCTGCCGAAGGGAAGTACTCACGTAACCTTAGCTTTGGCCAGTTTATAAAGGCCATTGGCTCGCTATCGGGCTCGCTAATCCCCTTTGCTGCGGCAAAATGGTTTGGCGCCAGCTGGAGCGTTCTGTTCCCAATATACGCAGCATCGCTACTGCTAACCCTTGTAATTATTGGGCTTACACGTATCGAGGAGCAAAAAAATGAGAAGGCTCCCGCAAGTCTATCAAGCACCTTCTCCCTGCTAAGCAATAAGTTTGTGCTAAGCATGGTATTGGGTATCTTTATTTATGTGGGTATAGAGATTTGCCTAAGCACAGGCGTTCCCATCCTTTTGAATAGCCGTTTTGGGATTGATATTGAAACATGGGGACTACTGGGCAATGCGTTCTTCTTCATCGCCATTCTAACGGGCCGATTCTTTGGCTCCATAATCCTAAACTGGATAAAACCCACGGCCTTTTTCCGTGCAACGGTAGTAGCATCGGCAGTGGGTATTGCGCTAATCTTTGTTAACAACCAAGTAGTTACCCTTGCGGGGATATTCATCACGGGGCTAGGCTTTGCCAATATCTTCCCGCTGATATTCTCCCTTGCCGTTGATACCCTACCCGAGCGCTCCAACGAGATATCGGGGCTAATGGTAACGGCCATTGCGGGTGGGGCATTTATCCCTCCAATAATGGGTGCTGTTGCCGATAGCACATCGGTGGTAATGGGCTTTGCGGTTCCTTTAGTGGGACTGGTTTACCTAGCGTTCCTATCATTCCGTAACGTATCAAAAGCTTAAGCCAATGTTTGCAAACGATAATAGAGTTGTGCTTACCCTTGATGCAGGCGGAACAAACTTTGTTTTCACCGCAATACAAGGGCTAAAGCCCATTGGCACTCCGGTTACGCTACCCAGCAACGCCCATAATCTGGATAAGTGCCTTAGCAACATAGTAGAGGGCTTCAAAACCCTAAAATTGAGTATCGATGCGGAACCCGTAGCCATTAGCTTTGCCTTTCCCGGGCCTGCCGATTATCCCAATGGCATTATTGGCGATTTGGGCAATCTGCCTGCCTTTAGAGGTGGCGTGGCGCTTGGGCCAATGCTTCAGGAGATTTTTGGCATTCCCGTATTCATTAACAACGATGGCGACCTGTTTGCCTACGGCGAGGCCATTGCCGGCATCCTTCCTCAGGTAAATGAGGAGCTGATAAAGGCCAACTCTCCACGCCAGTTCCATAACCTACTTGGCGTTACGCTTGGAACTGGCTTTGGTGCTGGCTTTGTGTGCAACGGGCAGCTGTTTATTGGCGACAACTCTGCTGGTGCCGAGATATGGCTAACCCGCAGCCTGCTACACCCACTTTGCTTTGCTGAGGAGGGCGTGAGCATACGTGCCATTCAGCGCGAGTACGCACGTCAAACCAACGAGAACGCCGAGTATCTAACCCCAAAGGATATTTTTGACATAGCCGAGGGCACAAAGGAGGGCGACCCAATGGCTGCCCGCTTTGCCTTTGAGCGGCTGGGATTGGAGCTGGGTAACGCATTGGCAAACGCCATTACCCTACTCGATTGCCTTGTGGTTGTGGGCGGAGGCCTATCCAACGCATGGAAATACATAGCCCCTGCGGTTATGGCGCAGCTAAACGGTACGCTATCGTCGGTATCGGGCGCTACGGTTGATAGGCTAGAGATTAAGGCATTTAATCTGGATGATTCCGAGCAAATGGCTAAATTTACAAAGGGTAATGCGCAAACCGTAAAGGTGCCAATGAGCAGTAAAACCGTTACTTACGACCCGCTTAAGCGCACCGGAATTGGATTGTCGCGCTTAGGGACTAGTAACGCTGTTGCCATTGGCGCATACGCTTACGCACTAAGCAAGCTGTAGCCCAAACTCACTTTTACTGATAATACCAAAATCGCCATGATAAAAAAGCTAACCTTCCTACTCACCCTAATGCTTGTAGTTACAGGCATTAGCGCACAGCAATGGAATCTTATGCCCATGCCCAAAAGCATTGAGGCTGCCGATGGTGCCTATCGCATCCAAAGCGAAGGGGTAACGGTAACCCTACAGGGCAACTACCACCAACGATTACCCATGAATGCCGCATGGTTCCTAACCCGATTGGGTAAACGCACCACCATACCCATGCTTCCCAAGCAGGGCAAGGAGATTGTGGTTAAGGTGAACAGGGCAGGAACGGTTAAGCTGGGCGAGAACGAGTCGTATCAGCTTAAAGTAACCCCAACCACGGTAACCATTGAGGCCGAAACCGACCTTGGTGCCATTTACGCCATGGAAACGCTGCTACAACTAGTAAATAGGGATGCGCAGGGCTTTTACATTCCTGCGGTAACCATTGCCGACTCACCCCGATTCCCTTGGCGTGGGCTAATGATTGATGCTGGTCGCCACTTTATGCCTGTTGATGTTATTAAGCGCAATATTGATGCTATGGCGGCGGTAAAGCTAAACGTGCTTCACTTCCACCTAACCGAGGACCAGGGCTTCCGCATAGAGTGCAAAACCTTCCCTAAGCTGCACCAGCTGGGCTCAAATGGCGAGTACTACACTCAGGAGCAGATTAAGGAGATTATTGCCTATGCCGATTTGCGCGGTATTAGGGTTATGCCCGAGTTTGATATGCCAGGCCACACCACCGCTTGGATGCCCGGCGCACCTGAGATAGCATCGGCACCTGGCCCGTACGAGATTGAGAAGCGCTTTGGGGTGTTTGGTGCAACCATGAATCCCACATCGGAAAAAACCTACAAGTTCCTCGATAAGTTCTTTAAGGAGATGGCGGCTCTTTTCCCCGATGAGTACATGCACATTGGTGGCGACGAGAATAACGGCGAGCAGTGGAACGCCAACCCTGCCATTCAGAAGTTTATGAAGGAGAAGGGTATTAAGGATAACCATCAGCTACAGGCGCATTTCAACAAGCGCTTGCTAAAGATTTTGCAGAAGCATAAGAAGAAGATGATGGGATGGGACGAGATATTCCAACCCGATTTGCCACAAAGCATTGTAATTCACAGCTGGCGCGGCAGGCAGTATATGGACGAGGCCGCCCAGAAGGGTTACCAAAGCGTACTTTCCAATGGGTACTACATAGACCTATCGTTCAACGCCCGCAAGCACTACATGGTTGACCCGCTACCCGACACAACGCATCTAACCGCCGAGCAGCAAAAGCGCATACTTGGTGGCGAAGCGCCCATGTGGGCCGAGCTGGTAACGCTAGAGAACGTAGAATCGCGCATTTGGCCACGCACCGCAGCAATTGCTGAGAGGTTGTGGAGCCCTAACCCAGCAGCGCCAATCGATGATATGTACCGCCGCCTAATGGTAGTTAGCCAGCGCCTAGAGGAGACTGGCTCAAGGCACATGGCCAACCGCGAACCCATGATGCGCCGCTTAGCTGGCACTAGCAACATTCAACCGCTAATGCTACTTGCCAATGCCGCCGAGCCCATTGAGGGGTACAAGCGCCACGGTAGCCAGAAGTACACCACCTACCATCCGCTTAGCCGCTTTGTTGATGTCACCATGCCCGATGCGCCCGATGCCATTGAGTTCAGCCTGCTGCTAAATCGCTTTATCGAGAGCAAAAGCAGCGATACCTACGTTGAGCTAAGTAAAATGCTCACCCGCTGGGAGATGAACCATCAGCAGTTTGCCGTTATTGCCAAGGAGAATCCACTGTTAACCGAGGTTGAGCCGCTATCCATTAACCTTGCCATGCTAGCTGCAACAACCAACGTTATGCTAAAGCAGCTGTACTACGGCAAGATGCTTACTAAGGATGATGCCGCAAAAATGGAGCGCGTTATTATTGAGCTAGCAAAGCCTGTTGCAGAAATGAACCTGCCACTTGCCAACGATGCCAAGCGCATTCTAGAACTTGTAACCGATAGCACCAACACCCTACCCTCAACCGAAGAGTAGGGTGCATAAACAGAACCGTTTCTCCCTAATGTTTAACTCTTACGCGTCAAATCTATGCGCAGAATAACCTCAATCACAGCAACCTTGCTACTGCTAGTAGCCATTGCGCAACCAGCATTAGCACAGCGATACCCGCTTACCGAGGGCTGGACCTTTCGCAAGGCGGGTAGCACCGACCAGTGGATGCAAGCCACCGTTCCCGGAACGGTTCACTCCGACCTTAACGGCAACGGAATGATTGGCGACCCGCTAAGGAGCTGCACCCATAAGGATTTGCAGTGGATTGAGGAGGCCGATTGGGAGTACACCCAAACCTTTACACTACCCCAAAACATCAGCAACAAAAATCTTGAGCTGGTTTTTGAGGGGCTCGATACCTATGCGCAGGTTCTACTCAATGGCACGCCCATTCTTGAGGCCAATAATATGTTTCGCACCTGGCGCATAGACGTAAGCGGAAAGGTTGCACCAGGAAGCAACACTCTGCTGGTAAAGTTTTTTAGCGCAAAGCGATATGCCAGCGAGCAGGCCGCTAAGCTTCCCTTTGCGCTACCCGGCGGCGAGTGGGCGCATATCCGCAAGGCCGCATACCACTTTGGTTGGGACTGGGCACCACGACTGGTTACAGCGGGTATTTGGAAACCCGTTTACATTGATGTGGTTGAGCCCATCCGCCTAGCCTCGGCGTGGGTTAAAACGGTATCGGCCGATAGCAAAGAGGCTACCCTTAGCGCCGATTTCACCATTAGCTCCAGCGCAAGCACCACGGCCACCATCCGCATTTTCGATATGGATGAGCGTGAAACCCTTTATCGCGAAAGCGTTAACGTATCAAAGGGAAACAATATCTACACACCAACATTCAGCATAAAGAAACCCCTTTTGTGGTGGCCCAACGGAATGGGCGAGCAGAACCTTTACAACCTTGCACTTATTGTTGATACCGATGATGGCAAGGAGCTTATCCAAACCCAGAAGCTGGGCATAAGAACCATTGAGTGGGTTAACCAGCCCGATAGCCTTGGCGAATCGTTCTACGTAAAGGTTAACGGCATGCCCGTTTTTGCGATGGGAGCAAACCTAGTGCCTCCGCACAGCCTTTTGCCCCTTGCCGATAAGGAGTGGACACGCCTTGTGTACGATGCCAAGGAGAGCAACATGAACATGCTCCGCGTTTGGGGCGGCGGGGTTTACCCTCCCAACAGCTTCTTTAACGCTTGCGATAGCCTGGGCATAATGGTTTGGCAAGATTTTATGTTTGCTTGCAGCATGTACCCTTGGGATAAGGATTTTCTGGCCAACGTGCGGCAGGAGGCCGTTGAACAGGTACAGCGCATAAGACCACACGCAAGCCTTGCCATGTGGTGCGGCAACAACGAGGTTGACGAGGGGTGGCACAACTGGGGCTGGCAAAAGGCCTTTGCCACCGATACTACCATAGCCAAGCAGATTTGGGCGGGCTACAACGCGCTCTTTAATCAGCTCCTTCCCGATGTGGTTGCAAAGGAGGATAACGGCCGCTTTTACTGGCAATCGTCGCCTAAGTACGGCTGGGGAAAGAAGGAGAGCATGACCCACGGCGACTCCCACTACTGGGGTGTTTGGTGGGGAAAGGAGCCCTTTGAGAAGTACAAGCAAAAAGTTCCGCGCTTTATGAGCGAGTACGGGTTCCAATCGTACCCCGTTCTATCAACCCTAAAGAACTTTGGAAACGGAGCCGATGTTCCCGATACCAGCCTTATAAACTGCCACCAGAAGCACCCCGAAGGGTTCGATATTATTGATAAGTACATAAAGGACGAAGGGTTTAGATTCAAAACCATCGAGCAGAAGCTGTACGTAAGCCAAATAGTACAGGCCATTGGCTACCAAACCGCCATTGAGGCGCACCGCTTTGCATCGCCAAGCTGCATGGGCTCACTCTACTGGCAAATGAACGATTGCTGGCCCGCGGTATCGTGGAGCGGCATCGACTTCTTTGGGCGCTGGAAAGCCGTGCAGCACAGGGTTAAGCAGCTGTACCAACCCGTTTACGTGGCACCCGTTTTTGATGGGAAGCGATTAAAAATCAACCTAGTATCATCGTTACCATACGAGTTTGAGGCCGATATTATTATGCACCTCTACGGTGCCGATGGCACCAAAATGGGCGTTTGGAAAGACTTTTTTGAGGTATTACCCAACAAAGCCTTTACTCCTCTTGATATTGAGATTACCGACCCCGGCATTCGCAGCCTTAACCTTGTGGCCATTGTTGAGGTTAAGATGGGACGCAAGCACCTGGTAACCACCATGGGTGTTAACAAGCCTTGGGGCAAGTTTAGAGCGGTTAACCCGCAAATTGAAATGACCACCGTAACCGAAAAGGGCAAGCAGTACATTAAGCTAAAAGCTAAGTACCCAGCCTTTTTTGTTGATGTTTACAACACAACCGACGACCTAGTGCTAAAGGACAACTTCATCCACATGCTCCCCAATGAGGAGTATAAGATTGAGGTTATTAGCGGCGAGGCCAAAGGGTTAAAGGTTAGGTCTATTTGGAATTTCTAAATAACTATATCTATTACTTAAAACTCAACGGATGAAAAAATACATTGCCCTTTTTATACTAATATCCTTTGGTTTCCATGCAAAAACTCAAGATTGCAATTGCTTGAGCGATTTTAACTTTTTAGTTTCTTATATTAATAAAAACTATCCTGGTCTAAATGATAAAATAAAAGACAAATCAAAAAATCATTTAAGTATTATTGAAAAAGATATCAAAAATGTAATTAAAACAAAACCAGACAGTTGCTATATCTTATTAAAAAAGTATACCAGTTATTTTAAAGACAACCATTTAAGGGTCACCTTAAACCGAAGTAACAACCCAAGTTCCAAATACTTTAAACCTACAATCAAATCAAACTTCAATTTTGATAGCCTAAAGGCCACCTCAAATAATAACGGCTTAGAGGGTATTTGGAAAGACTATTACGATGAATTTGCCATAACAAAAGAGCCAAACGGAAAGATAATAGGTATAGCACTCAATTTTTATGGAAAGGATAAAGGTGAAATAATATGGGAATTTATTCCTACTGACAGCGGAACATATCAAGCTGTGGATGTATCAAGTGGGTTGAATCCTATTAAATATGATGCATCGCTCCATTTAAACGGGAAAGTGCTTGAGATACATGATTATTCTCACTTTATTAGAAAAACAGACAATAGTGCGTATGACCTTGCTTTGCTAAAATCATATATCCCAAATTATCCTAACGGGGTAAACACCTTCCCCTTAGCAATGAATTTAAGTGATAGCACTTTTTATCTTCGCATCCCTAGTTTCGCAGGGAATACAGCTGACAAGTTAGTTCAGAAACACTGGCTTGATATAACCTCAAGGCCTAATCTAATTATTGATATAAGAAATAATGGTGGTGGCAACGACAATAGCTATCAAATACTACTAAAACTTTTATATACTAATCCTTACGATATAAAAGGTGTAGAGTGGTATGCAACTCCTGATAATATAAAGGTATTTGAAGATGCTCTTGCTTCTGGAAATATAAAGGGAGGAGAAGATGGCAGATTATGGACTGCCGCGCTACTTTCTGAAATGAAAAAAAACATGGGGAAATTTGTAGTGCATCCCCTAACTGGAAGAGATACTACTATAACTCGAGATACTATATATAGTTACCCAAAGCGTGTTGGCATTATTATTAATGAGAATAACGCTTCATCTGCCGAACAATTCTTGCTTTCCGCAAAGCATAGCAATAAGGTTATTCTATTTGGAAACAAGAGTACAGCTGGTATTCTCGATTATTCCAATGCAATAAAGATTCCTTTCCCTTCAGGAAATTACAACTTAATATATCCAATGACTCGTTCTCGTAGGTTACCGAATAATCCAATAGATAATATTGGAATTACCCCTAGCATTACTATTCCATATCAAGAAACGACCCAACTGTTTGATAGGCTTGATTCTTGGGTATACTTTGTAATGGATTACATTGAGTATTGATAATCACATAATCATTTTGAAAATGATAATATCAAAACGCATTCTCACAGCGCTACTCATTGCAGCCTCAACCGTTGCAATAGCGCAGGTAAAGGATAATGCCCGCCACGTGAACCCCTTTATTGGTACCGATTTTCACGGGCACACCTTTCCCGGAGCAACGCTCCCCTTTGGGATGGTACAGCTTAGCCCCGATACCCGCCTTACGGGTTGGGATGGCTGCTCGGGTTATCACTACAGCGACTCGGTAGTTTACGGATTCTCGCACACACATCTTAGCGGAACAGGCGTTTCCGACTATGGCGATATTCTGCTTGCCCCCACCGTTGGCGCAGCAAAGTTTAGTAATAGCGAGTACTCATCGCCATTCCGCAAATCAACAGAAAAGGCCACACCGGGCTACTACGCTGTTACGCTTGATAAGCCCAACGTGCTGGCCGAGCTAACCGCCACCCAACGCGTGGGAATGCACCGCTACACCTTCCCCGCAACCGACTCGGCCAACATCCTGCTCGATTTGGAGCATCGCGATGAGGTAATTGCATCGGGCGTAACCTTTGTAAGCCCAACCGAGATTCGCGGGTTTAGGCAGTCCAAGGCATGGGCAACCAATCAGCACGTTTACTTTGTAATGCGCTTTAGTAAGCCCTACGCAGGTATCAACATACAAAACGCTGGCCCCGATAGCCTCACCAAAAGCCTAAAGGCATTCCTGCGCGGCGAAGGGCAATCGGTTAAGATTGATGGCAAAAAGGTTAAGGTTAACTTCCGCTTTGTTAGCAACGGCGAACCCATACTTGTAAAGGTTGGTATATCGGCCGTTAGCGAGGAGGGCGCGCTAAAGAACCTTGAAGCCGAACTTCCCGGTTGGGATTTTGACGCAACGCGCCAGCTGGCCTATAACACGTGGAACAAGGAGCTGGGCAAGATTGATGCTGAAGGCGGAACGCCAGAGCAGCTAACCGTTTTTTACAGCGCGCTGTACCACTGCTTTATCCACCCAAACATTTTTAGCGATGTTGATGGGAGCTACCGTGCGGCCAACCAAACCATTCGCCAAACCAATGGGTACAACCACTACACCGTATTCTCGCTTTGGGATACCTACCGCACGCTGCATCCGCTGCTAACCATTATCGATACCAAGCGCACCACCGATTTTGTGCAAACCTTCCTATCCATGTACCAAGCTGGCGGCTTACTGCCCGTTTGGGAGCTGGCAGCCAACGAAACCTTTTGCATGATTGGCTACCACAGCGTATCGGTTATTACCGATGCCTGGGCCAAGGGAATACGCGGGTTTGATGCAAACCTTGCCCTTGAGGCCATGCAAACCAGCGCCAACAAGAACCACTTTGGGCTAGACCTGTACCGCAAGTACGGCCTGCTTGCTGGCGATATGGAGCACGAGGGCGTTTCCAAAACCCTTGAGTACTCTTACGATGACTGGTGCATTGCAACCTTTGCAAAGGGGCTGGGCAAAACCAACGATTACAACACCTATATCCGCCGCGCGCAGTACTACAAGAACATCTTTGATGCCGAAACGGGCTTTATGCGCCCCCGCATGAACGGTGGATGGAAAATCCCCTTCGACCCCACCGAGGTGGACTTCAACTTTACCGAGGCCAACAGCTGGCAGTACAGCTTCTACGCACCGCACGATGTATCGGGGCTAATAGGGCTACACGGCAGCAAGGCCAACTTTGAGCGCAAGCTCGATGAGCTCTTCTCAACCCAAATGCAGCTTAGCGGCCGCCATCAGGTTGATATCACTGGACTTATTGGTCAGTATGCCCACGGCAACGAGCCAAGCCACCACATGGCCTACCTCTACAGCTTTGTGAACCGCCCATGGAAAACGCAGCAGCGCGTTCGCCAAATTATGGACGAGCTGTACACCCACAAACCCGATGGCCTATCGGGTAACGAGGATTGCGGACAAATGAGCGCATGGCTTGTAATGAGCGCAATGGGCTTTTACCCCGTAACCCCCGGCGATGCCACCTACACCATTGGCACACCTTGGTTCCCAAAGGTTACCATCAACTTGGAGAATGGAAAAACCTTTCAGATTATTGCGCCTAAGGTGAGCAAGCAGAACTTCTACATCCAATCGGCTAAGCTAAACGGGAAAAAGTACACCAAGGGTTTCATTACACATACCGATATTGCTAATGGTGGAGCTATTGAGTTTGATATGGGTGCAAAGCCCAACACCAAATGGGCTGTAGTCGATAGCGATATCCCCTCAACAGCAATAACTCAGAACCTTATCACCATTGTTCCGCAAATTATTGCCCCATCAAAAACCTTTGCCGATGAGGTTAGCGTTGAGCTGCGCACCATACAGGGTGGCGCTAAGGTTTACTACACCACCGATGGTAGCGAGCCAACGGCCAAATCAACCCTATACAAGCAGCCCATTAAGCTAACCGCATCAACCACCATAAAGGCTGTGGCCATTAGTCCGCTTGGCGAGGCCAGCCACACGGTGGAAGGGAGCTTCTTCAAAATCAACCTAAGCTGGAACATCGATATTAAGAGCAATTGCAGCCGCCAGTACACAGCCGGTGGCCCCGAGGGACTTATTGATGGTATTCGTGGGGCAGCCAACTTCCGCTTGGGCGGATGGCAGGGCTACCAGAATCAGGATTTTGAGGCAGTGGTTGATTTGGGCAGCGTACAACCCATTAACCGCCTAGCGGCTGGGTTCCATCAGGATGCCCGCTCGTGGATTATGATGCCCAAGTGCGTTGAGTTCTGGGTTTCCCACGATGGCCAGCAGTTTACCCTTGCCGCAACAGCTGGGCATACCGTTGCCGATAATAATATGGAGCCCGTATCGGCCGACCTATCGGCTAGCGTTACCAGCAGCGGCCGCTACGTAAAGGTAGTGGCCCGCAACTACGGCGCGCTGCCCCAGTGGCACTTGGGTGCAGGTTTCCCTGCGTTTATATTTATTGATGAGATAATGGTAGAGTAAAAAGAGAAAGGCTCAGGTTGTTCCCTGAGCCTTTTCTTTATTTTAGATGAATGCTTATTTTCTCAAGCAGTACATCGCGCTTTAATGGTTTGTGGATAATATCTGTTGCCCCAGCCTTTAAGCAGCGCTGCATGGTATCCCTATCCTCGAGTGCAGTAAAAATTATTATGGGAGTTAGCTTTAAGCTATCCCTCTCCCTAAGCATCTCAGTAACCTTAATACCATCGCTTCCTGGCATCATAATATCAAGAATCACCAAATCGGGATTTAAATCAATGGCCATAGCATAGGCCTCATCGCCATCAACAGCAAAATGAAGATCAATTTCTATGTTAGAAAGAAATGCTTCAATAATTTGGCGGCTAAGAGGTGAATCTTCTGCTACTAAAACCTTTTTCATGAGTGGGGGCTTCTTAAAAGTGATATATTTTGAATCGTGACAACATAAAGCAATTCAAAGTACAAATATACTCCTTTGTTAGCTATATTGCACATTGCTCCAAAAAGAGTTAGAAGCAACGCTATAACTAGATGGTTTTATTTTGTTGATAACCCTGAAACAAAAATCGGCATGAACCAAAGTACACTAAAATCGGTAATGCGACTGTTTGCTTTGGCCAAGCAATTTAGCTCCAATGAGAACAAGGATAACGAGGTAAAGGCAATTGTTGAAAATTACGTTTACGAGTACACTGGTGTAGCCGAAGCGGAGGATTACATAACCATATTCAACTACCACAACCTGCAGTTTAACAAACGGGAGAAGAGCACCAAAACGCAGTCGTTGTACTCCGTTAAATCAACAATAATCATAACAGAGGTTGCCAACGACCTATCGCGAGTAAACCGCATTCACCTTGCTCTGGTTATACTGGATATACTAACGGTTGGAGGAAGCCTATCCGATAGTTCGCTGGACTTTTTCAGAACAATCTGCACAACATTTAAATTTAGCGCAGAGGAACAGGCCGATTTCCTCTCCTTTTTCTCTATAACCACTGGCTATACAGGGCAGAACATAATAGTTGTTTCGCAAAATCAAAATCAGGAATCGGGGAAAAAGGTAATATTCGATAAGCTTATTCAAGGCGAAGTTCACTTCCTCTTTAACCGCTCCACAAGCACCATACTATTTAGGATACTTAGCGATGGGGAGATATTCCTTCGCGATGGCAACATAATTAACCCCAAGCGTAACTACTTTTTGCCCCGCGGAAGCGTAATTGAGAACTATAAAATTAAGCCCCTATACCACAATCAGATACTTGCCGAGTTTACCCGTTCCCACTACAGTGCCGATTTGGAACTGGTAGCCAACAATATCTCCCACAGGTTCACTGATGGCGGAGTGGCCTTTCAGCCTCTTAGCTTTACCATTAAATCGGGCGAGATGATTGGCATTATGGGCAACAGTGGAACAGGAAAAACAACCCTACTAAATCTTTTAGCGGGTTACATTAAGCCCACAACGGGGAGCATTCACCTCAACGGGAAAAACTGGTTCGATCTTGGGGCATACCGCTCCTCTGTACTAGGCTACATTCCGCAGGACGATATACTAAACAAAGAGCTTACCGTTTACCAGAACCTATACCTAACCGCTAGGCTATGCTTTGGAGAGCTCTCAAAAATTCAAACCGCCAAGCTGGTTCTTGAAACCCTTGACGACCTAGGGCTTAGCGAAATCAAACGGCTAAAGGTTGGAACACCTGAAAAGAGCATCATATCGGGCGGGCAGCGTAAACGACTAAACCTTGCGTTGGAACTAATTCGCAAGCCCAAAATACTGTTTATAGATGAGCCCACATCTGGGCTATCATCATCGGATTCTGAGCGCATAATTAGCATATTAAAAGCCCAAACGCAGCAGGGGAACATGGCTCTGGTAAACATACACCAGCCATCGTCGAACATTTTTAAGATGTTCGACAAAATTCTGCTGCTGGACCAAGGAGGGCACGCGGTGTACTTTGGAAATCCCGTTGATGCCATAATCTACCTAAAAGCAGCAACACAAAAGGTTAAGGCAAACGAACGCGAATGCTACAACTGTGGCAACGTTAACCCCGACCAAATGTTTGAAATAATTGAGGAGAAAAAGCTCAAAACCGATGGAAAAATATCGGAGCAGCGCAAGCACTCCCCAAAGGATTGGTACAACCGTTTTCTAGAAAGCACTTCAAAATCCAAGCACACCACAGTTACCAGCCCATTACCAAACAGCAGCATAAATCTAGCACCACCTAAAAGGCAGCTATCGCTGTTCATTATTAGGAACTTTTTGGAGATGGTTGCCGATAAGCAGTTCCTATACATATCGTTAACCGAAGCCCCACTGCTTGGTTTTATGCTATCGTACTTAGCTAAGTATTTTGGCGACACCATTAACGGAAAGGAGTACTCCTTTTTTAGCAACGTTAACATCCCTGCTTTTTTGCTAATGTCTATTATTGTTGCCATGTTTTTTGGACTTATGGTGAGCGCAGAACGCATAATTAGGGACAAAAACATTATTCAACGCGAAAGGGCAATAGGGCTTAGCCGCTCCGCATACCTAAACTCAAAGGTGTTAAGCTTATTTGTACTGCTCACCGTTCAGGTAACGCTTTACCTAACCATTAGCGCATGGATGCTTGAGATTAGGGGCGTAACCTTTGGTTTTTGGGTTGTGCTTATGAGCATTGCCATTAATGCAGGAATACTTGGACTAAACCTATCTGCTGGACTTAGAACCACCGTAGCCATATACATTACCATTCCCATTTTGCTAATGCCACAGCTGCTGCTCAATGGGTCGCTAATTCACTTTGATAAGCTCCACAAAAACATCGCTTCCGATGAGCGAGTACCCTGGGTTGGCAGTTTGGTTGTGAGCCGCTGGGGTTACGAGGCGCTTCTGGTTCACCAGTACACCGCAAATAGGTTCCAGCGCAACTTTATGCAAATTGATGCCAAAGAGAGCTTTTTGCAGTTTACCCAAGGATACCTTGTTCCAGAGATGGAGCAAATTCTACGAGCCATTGAGCACGATGTTGAGCAAGGCCAATCCACCGTTAAGACCAGCTACATTGCCCAGCTTAGCAGTGCGGCTCGCGAAATGGGTAATCCACCTAAAATAACCCAATACATAGCCAAAATCCCCATGGATTTTGAGTTCTGCGACTCGTTGCAGAGCGAACTAGATATGCTAAGGCGCTACGTAACCCAGCAGCTTGGCATAGTAGAGAATAACCGCGATTGGGTGATTGATTCCCTTGCCAAACGCTACGGTGGTACCAACAACCTTATTCAGCTAAAAAGAGAGCAAACCAACGATGCTATTGCCGATTTAGTTCTTGGCCGCGACGAAAAGCAGAAGCTGATAAAAACCTCAAAAGCAATAATTCGAAACTTTGAACCCATATACCGGTCGCCCAAAAGAAAGAATGGCGTTGCGCACTTCTATAGCGCCACAAAACGCATTGGCTCCCTACATATCCCCACCATATGGTTTAACACCTTGATTATATGGATTATTTCGGGGTTTTTATACATTGCGCTCTATTTCGATTTTCTTAAAAGGGTGTTACATTATTTAAAAAGACTAGGATAGTTTATACTTTTGAGGTTTTATAAAAGCTATGGATCTTATACGGAAATTACTATTTACGTATTTAGTTGTTTTAAGCATTACGAGTGCTAGGGGGCAAAGCTGCCTAGACTTTCATACGCGCACCTGTCCTATTCCAGACTTTTCATACTACTACGATCAACAATCGGCCAGCTTCTCCATGAAAGTAGCCGATACCATAGAGCTTCGGGCCATTGTTTTTGAAAAGTCCGATTACTACGTCTCCGTTTGTGCACACAAAAAGATTAAAAGGATAAACCTAAATATTTACGAGGATACTCCGGAAAGAAAGCTTTTGTACAGCAACTCGACCAATGCTTATTCCGATAGCGTAAAGTTTTCCAACGATTTAACTCAACGGGTAATATTTGAGGTTAGCATCCCAGTACAAGGCAACGACAAGGACGATAAGCGTGAGCGCTGTGTAGGGGTACTAATTGCCAAACGAATTAGGGTTGAAGCACTTAAAATAGACTAGCATGAGAAGGTTATATACATTATTACTTATACTTTCCGTTGGCCTAGTGGTTTCGTGCGGACAAGGAGCAAAGGAGTCGGAGCAAACGGTTGTTAACCTCAGCGACATTGAGGTTTCAACACAAGTGGGGAAACGCAAAATTTACTACCGCTTCCCTTCACCCAACGATTTAATAAGCTACATAAAATCGGAGCAGCTGGTTTATAGCGAGCTGTTTCTTAACCCTACCGATAATGCCGATAGGTATTTAGGCTCGCGCCTTCAACTTTTTAACCTTGGCGTTTTTTCTGCCGACTTTGCTTTTATCACCGTTTTCAAAAACCTTAGCCACGCCGCCAAATACTTTGAAGCAGTTGAGAAAATTGCCTACAAAAATGGGCTATCACCCGTGTTTAACGAGTCGCTTCGCGCCAAGGTACAGCGCAACCAAAACAATATGGACTCGCTAAGCACAATTGCCAGAGACTCATACATAGAAATGGTAAACCACCTTACCCTTTCAGGGAGAGAGAAGCAGCTGGCCATTATCTCTGCTGGCGGCTACGTAGAGGTGCTTCACCTTTCTGTTGTACAAATTGACAATACCACCGATAAGCAACCCATACTTGCTCGTGTGTACGATCAGCGTTTGGGTCTTGAAAATCTTATCCGGTTCATGAACGACTATACCTCCGATGATAAATGGGTATTGGAACTACAGGGTGATTTAAAGGATCTTCTTGCAGCCATTAAACTGGGCGAAAGCGAACCTGTACAAGCAACTAAGGAAGAGGTGAACGCTGGAGAATTTGCCCTCACAGCTCAGGTTAAGCCTGTATTCTATAGTGCTGATAGCTACGCAAAGCTAAAGACCACTATTCTCAAAATCAGGAATAAGTACACCAACCCATTTCTACAAGAACGATAAGCACAAAACAATGAGCCACCCATACCAGCTTCACAAAATACCAAGGTCACGAATTGCTACCTTCGATGTTTTTCATACTGGTATGCAGAAACACCACGTTAGTGCGCTACTAGAGTTTGACGTAACTAATGCCCGAAAAAAGCTACGGGAGCTAAAGCGAAAGGGTAATAAGGTATCGTTTACTGCATGGTTAATTAAATCCATTGCCCAAACACTGGATGCGCATCCTCATGCATCGGCTTTTCTGTATAGCAAGCGAGCGCTTATAACCTTTAGCAGCATTAATGTGTCTATTGTTGTTGAGAAGAGTATTAACGGGCAAAGAGTGCCAATTCCGCTAGTTATTACACAAGCCAATAACAAGAGCATTGCACAAATTGCACAGGAGATAGCCGACGCTCAACAAGTGGTTCTAACAGCAAAGGATGTTGTTATTAACAGCAACACCAGTTTTTTAGAAAAACTTTACTATAGCCTACCCCAATTCCTACGAAGGGCATTCTGGCAATTCATGCTTAACCACCCTAAGTATGCCTACAGCAAAATGGGAAATGTAGCGGTTACCTCTCTCAGCGCAATGGGAACTATAAATGGATGGTTTATTCACAAATCGGTTCATCCCATCTCGTTTGGAGTGGGATCTATTGTTAAAAAACCGCTGGTTGTTGATAATGCAATTCAGATACGTGAGGTGCTAAACATTACCATGCTTATTGACCACGATGTTATAGATGGAGCCCCCATGGCTCGTTTTGTAAAGGATTTGGCAAAAAGCATTGAATCTGCCAACGAATTGCCGTAAAAAGCCCATTCAAAGATTACGCTGGTAAACTAAATTAGCATCTCCCCCCTTTTAGAGAATCGCCTGGCTAGGTATGCGTCAAAAAGGAACAAGCCTATGCCCATAATCATGAGTATAATAACTAGGCTAAATATGTTTTTGCTTTGAAGGAAAAGCTCACCCAGCATTCCGGTTACCGTTTGTAAAACCTTGTTTGAAGGAGCTACATCACCAAAAACGCCTGCCATTACTGCCACCGATGAGCACACCATAGCCACCGTAGCCGCAATGTACAAAAACATAGGCGACGGGTTAAACCGTGCCGCCGAGGCTGGTTTTACCTCTGCAAGCACATTAGCAGTAAATCCTTTTGAGGGTTGCATTTGTGTTGATTTAAGGAGCTGCCTTAAACGCTCGTCATCAAATGCATTATGTACTGTACTGTTATGTGTTTCCATGGCTTTGCTGCTATACAAGACTAGCTGTCTCGTGTTTCAAAATCTCTTCCAAATATACTAAAAGCCTTTTACGCCCCCTAAAAAGCTTAACCTTTACGTTTCCTTCCGTTATTGCTGTAACCTCGGCAATTTCGGCAATAGGCATATCATCCATGTAAAAAAGGGTAATTATAGTTGCCTCGTCGGGAGGTAGCTTGGCCATAGCGGCATTAATAAACTCAACCCTATCCTTATGCTCTAGCTCATCAAAAACCGACTCGGCAAAAGCGCTCTCCTTAGCCAGATAGTCGGCATTATCGGGTGTGGGTGCTTTCCTTAGTCGGGTAAGGCAGGTGTTATAGCAAATGCGGTAGAGCCAAGTAGCAAACTGGCTATCGGCTCTAAAGGATTGTAATGATCGGAACGCCTTAACAAAAGCATCCTGAGCGGCCTCTTCGGCATCGTGATGATTTTGTAGCAAACGAAAGGCTAGGGTAAAAACCATTCCCTTGTGCCGCTCAATAAGCTCAGCAACAGCAGGGGAATGGTCTTTAACCGCTAACGCAACAAGTTCGTTGTCCGATAGCTTACTTAGCCTTCTTAGCATCTCGTTTTTCCATGATCAGGTAGTACGCAAGCAATCCAAGCCCACCAAAAAGGAAGATACCGCCAAAGTAAAGCGGTGGCTCAGGGATATGACTTGGGATTGAAAGATCAATGAAAAAGGCCACAAGAAGTCCCAACGATAAACCCATTAGTAATAAACCGTATTTAAGAGCATTTGCACGTGTTGATTCTGGCTTCTTTACCAGCAGCGTTGCATCAATCCCCTTCTCGAGCATGGTCATTCGCTCACGGTGACGGTTACGCATAAAAATAAAGAATAGGCCAAATACCAAACCGTGGGTAACCAAAAGCGCAAAAAACGCTACAAAAGCTTCTGTTCCTGTCATAATTTCAATTTTTTGGTGTTTGCTTATATAGACAACACCCTCCAAAATTAGGTTACAAAATGGTACAAAAAAAGCCGGCGAGTGCCGGCTTTATATCTCTACTACAAAATGTTACATGTCGAAATTTTTTACCACATCTTCGGCAAACCTATCTATTGTTTTGGAATCGGTAGCACCATAAAAATCGTAGTAGTACTCAATTAAGTACTTTTTAATCTCATCGTCGCCCATTTTTTGACGCTTAAGTATTGGGATAATGGTTCCAAACTCCGATTTAAGGTCCGCCTCATTAACAAACACAAGAGTGAAACGGGTAACCTCCTCGCTATTACGGGTTGTGGCCTCGTACTTGTACACCGAAAGGTTGGGGATTTCGCTGCCACTTACCGTTCCATAGCTGTTGGAAACTATCTGATCCTTGTTAATCTTAATAACCTGATTCTCGAATCCCAACTTTTTAGAAACAGGCTTGTTATCGAAGCGATAGTAGAATACAATAAACTGATCGGCTGTAAGAGGATACTTTTGCGCATTTAATGCAATTTCAACCGTTTCGCCAATAACAGAAAACTTATCGGTTCCAAAGTAGGTTCTAAGGTCGGCCACCTCTTTCTCCTGAGGGTTAAAGCGTGCAAGCATTAAGCTTCGGCTCTTGGTTGGCATGGCAATTTCCGATACACGTCCTGTTAGTATGCTTGTAGGTTCTGGAGCAGGTGGATCTAGCAACTTAATTTTAAAACGCCCCATACTCTCTCCTATGGCAATGGCGTAGGTATCAAAAGTTTCAAAGGCTAACTGATCGTCGGGCTGTAGAATATCTCCTGCAACCACCTCGGCACCTGTTCTTAGGTTTGTTATCTTCCCCGATACACGGGTTACAGTAAACACGCCCTGAGCAAAGGCCGTTACCGATACAAAAACAAGCGCTGCAATAAGAATTAACCTAGCTTTCATGACTTTATGCGTTAATGTTGTTTGCTGTTTGTAATCAACTACTATACCAAAGGTATGTAAAAAAGTGCTACGTATTGTGTTGCTATACGCATTTTAGTTAAGCCTATTATTGCGTTACCCTCTAATAGTTAGTGGTTATGCTTCCTGAATCTCTCGTTGCTTAACCTTAGGTAGCGACTCAAGTACCAGCTTATACGACAAGTCTATCCACTCCTTAATTAACGGATCGGGGATTGTGCCATCTAGCATAACAGTATTCCAGTGCTGCTTATTCATGTGGTAGCCTGGCGTAACCGATGTGTAGCGCTCGCGCAGCTCAACTGCCAGTTCTGGGTCGCACTTAAGGTTTACCGATGGTTCTCCATCCAGATTGGTTAGGGCAAACATCTTTCCGCCAACCTTTAGTACAAGGGTTACCTCATCAAAGGGAAATCCCTCTGTAACTCCCTTTTTGCTAATGCAGTACTCCCTTAGCTCTTCTATGTTCATGGGGAAATGTAGTTTCTAGTGTATGGTGTTTAGTGTTTAGTGTTTAGTTATTTTAACCTGTAACCTGTAACCTGTAACCTGTAACTTTTAACTTTTAACTTTTAACTTTTAACCTGTAACTTTTACCTTTTAACTTTTAACCTGTAACTTTTAACCTTTAACTATCACTTACAGCGTTGGGAAAAAGGCATCGGGGATATGCTCCAGTTCATGCGATTTGCCCCTAAATATAATAGATATTACATCAAACTGAACCTCGAGATTTAGGTCAAACTCCCTAACATAAGCATCGGCAGCCTCAACAATATTGCGCTGTTTACGCCGGGTTACAGCATCTTTGGGGTCTTCCCAGTGATCGCCAAAGCGTGTTTTTACTTCACACACAATAAGCATATCATCCTTTTGCGCAACAATATCCAGCTCTTTATGCCCAAAATGCCAATTGGTATGGCGAATTGAGTATCCGTTCCTAATAAGATAATTGCAAGCCAAGGCTTCACCTTCCTTGCCTAATTCTTGCCGTTGATCCATATCACCGTTAATTATATCAAAATAGCGAAACCTTACATCTCCTTTTTACGATTATAGTAGTTGTATAGTTATGTCCATAAACTTAAGAAATGCGTAATTTTTACATCCTACCAATCCTAATCGTACTATTTATTAGCAAAAGCGTTGCTGCACCCAAGATAGATAAATTTGAGGGAACCATCAATTTGGTGAAGCAAACGATTTTTGATACCTCCTATATATCGGTATCGGTAAAGGGGGACATGATTCGTTTGGAGCAATGGGATAAACACAAAAGAAACATCAGCACCTATCTAATTGATGTTAACAAAGAGTTAGTACTAGCGTTATCGCCACAAAAGAAGATGTTTACACAGGTAAGAGTAGGCAACGCCCACTCGGTTTCGGGAGGAAGCATTGAAGTGCTAAAAACGGAGAATACCATGGAGATAAATGGCGTAATCTGCTACCAGTGGCGTGTTAAGGACAGGGTAAAAAATACAGAGGTTGCCTACTGGGTTGCCAATAAAAACTATGCTTTTTTTGAGAAAATGGTTAGGCTACTTGCCCGCACCGAGGAGACTTTTAACCTTTTTGCCCTTATTCCCAATAATTCGGGTTTTTTTCCGCTTCTCACAGTAGAGAGAACTCATCTAAGGAAGGAGAAGCTAAGGGTTTCCGTTACAGGAATTAAGCCAGCCAAGCTTAACGATAACCTGTTTAGGGTTCCGCATGGGTACGAGGAGGTAAAGAGAACCTCTTAGCAAGCTAATCAGAGTCAAGAAACTCCAATCGTCCACCCTTATCGTTTACTGTTAGGCTCACCTTTCGTCCCATTATTAGTGCTAAATTGGGTTCTTGGTGCCCAACAGGAAATCCATAACAAACGGGAAAATCGTACTCCCTAACAATGCTGTGAATAATTGCCTCGGCGCTGCATCCAAAGGGCACTTGGTTATCCCTCATATCCGATAGGCCGCCAACAATTAGCCCAGCCAGATGCTTAAGCTTACCGCTGCGCTTTAAGTTCATCATCATCCTATCGATATGGTACAGGTACTCATCCAAATCCTCAAGCACAAGAATACGACCATCGGTGTAGATGTCGGCATCGGAACCTGAAAGGCTGCAGAGTACCGAGAGGTTTCCCCCAGTAAGCCTACCTACACCAGCCCCCTGCTGGTTTATTGCAAGTGGCTCTGAGAAGTACGTTGGGTTGTCGCCAAAAAGTACTCTACGTAAGCTCTCCGTTGACTCATTGCCAACCAAATCTTTTGGGAAATTAATGGGCATTGTACCGTGAATGGTTTCAATATTGAACCACATGTTTAGGTAGCTGTGCAGAACGGTAATATCGGAGTAGCCCACAATCCATTTGGGGCTGAATTGCAGCTGATTAAAGTTTACATGTTCAAGAATCCTAACCGTTCCGTAGCCCCCTCGGGCACAAAGAATAGCCTTTATTTCTGGGCTATCTATCATATCCTGAAAATCGGCGGCACGCATCAAATCGTTGCCAGCAAACTGGTGGTACTCATTAAAAAGATTTTTCCCAAGAACAACCTTAAGTCCCCACGACTCAAGCATGGCAACTGCTGGATTCACCTCATCGAGCGATATTTTCCGAGCAGGGGCAACAATTCCAACAGTATCACCCACCTTTAATGGTGGCGGAGAGATTATTCGCATCTATATCGATAAAAATTGTTAGTATATTTGCAGGGTAGATAAAGGTAGGAATTACTTTACGGTTTGCAAAAGTAAATCTACAAAAGCCTTACTGAGGCTTATTTTTTTGTCAAAAAAATCATTCTTTAACCAAAAAACAGACGAAACACCATGAAAAGTTTCAAACGCTACCTGATTACATCGGCTCTGCCCTATGCTAACGGGCCGGTTCACATTGGTCATCTTGCCGGTGTGTACATTCCGTCGGATATTTACACCAGGTACTTGCGAATGAAGGGCATGGATGTAATCTCTGTTTGCGGATCGGATGAGCATGGGGTGCCCATTACCATAAAGGCACGCCAAGAAGGCATTTCACCTCAGGATGTGGTGGATAAGTACAACGCCATCATTAAGGATGCCTTTGCGCGCTTTGGCATTGCTTTCGATATTTACTCACGCACCTCATCAAAGGTTCATTACCAAACAGCCTCTGAGTTTTTCAGAAAGCTATACGATGCGGGTGAGTTTATTGAGAAAACCACAGAGCAGTACTACGATGCTGAGGTTAACCAGTTCCTTGCCGATAGGTACATTACGGGTACCTGTCCACACTGCTCCAACGAGAATGCCTATGGCGACCAGTGCGAGAAGTGCGGAACCAGCCTTAACGCTACCGACCTTATCAACCCAAAATCGACCCTAAGCGGAACAAAACCGGTGCTACGCGAAACCAAGCACTGGTTTCTGCCTCTTGATAAGTACCAACCATTCCTTGAGAAGTGGATTCTTGAGGAGCATAAGGAGTGGAAAGCCAACGTTTACGGACAGTGCAAGAGCTGGCTTGACCAAGGCCTACAGCCCCGCGCCGTGAGCCGTGACCTTGATTGGGGCGTTCCCGTTCCCGTTGAAGGTGCCGATGGCAAAGTGCTTTACGTTTGGTTTGATGCGCCTATTGGCTACATATCGGCCACCAAGGAGTTTACCCCAGAGTGGGAAAAGTACTGGAAGGATGAGGAAACCCGCATGATTCACTTTATTGGCAAGGACAATATTGTGTTCCACTGCATTGTGTTCCCAACCATGCTAAAGGCCGAGGGTAGCTACATTCTGCCAGAGAACGTTCCTGCCAACGAGTTCCTAAACCTTGAGGGCGACAAGATATCAACATCGCGCAACTGGGCTGTTTGGTTGCACGAGTACCTTGATGAGTTCCCTGGCAAGCAGGATGTGCTACGCTACACCCTTACCGCTAACATGCCCGAGACCAAGGATAACGACTTTACCTGGAAAGATTTTCAGGCACGCAATAACAATGAGCTAGTTGCCATTCTTGGCAACTTTGTAAACCGCGCATTGGTGCTAACCCAGAAGTACTATGAGGGTAAGGTACCTGCTGCTGGTGCACTTACCGATTTTGATAAGGAGACCATTGCCGAGCTGCCTAGGCTAAAAGAGGCTATTGAGAGCAACCTTGAGGTGTTCCGTTTTAGGGAGGCACTAAAGGAGGCCATGAACGTTGCGCGCCTAGGTAATAAGTACCTTGCCGACACCGAGCCATGGAAACTTATTAAAACCGACCCAGAGCGTGTTGCTACCATCATGAACATTGCCCTTGAGATTACGGCTAACCTATCGGTACTATTTGAGCCATTCCTACCATTTGCTGCCGAGAAAATTCGCAAGATGCTTAACATTGAGCGCATTGAATGGGCAAACGCAGGAAGCATTAACCTTATTGCCTCAGGACACGCTACGGGTAGCCCAGAGCTTCTGTTCGATAAGATTGAGGATGAGGTTATTGAAGCACAACTAGCTAAGCTAAAAGCAACCAAGGAGGCCAACGAGCGTAAGAACCGCACCGTTACCCCACAAAAGGCCAACGTTAGCTACGAGGAGTTCTCTAAAATGGATATCCGCACGGGTACCGTTCTTGAGGCCGAGCGCGTTCCTAAAACCCAGAAGCTGCTTAAGATGACCATTGATACGGGAATTGATAAGCGAACCGTTGTTTCTGGTATTGCCGAGTACTTTACTCCAGAGGAGATGGTTGGCAAACAGGTAAGCATGCTTGTAAACCTTGAGCCCCGCAAAATTAAGGGTATAGAGAGCCAAGGAATGATTCTTATGGCCGAGGATGCCGATGGCAAGCTGGTTCTTGTTCAGCCAGCCGCTAAAGTTGAGAACGGAAGTGAGATAAAATAGGAAGAAGAGGGAGTTTGAGGGAGTGGAAGAAGTGAAAGAAGTGGAAGAAGTGGAAGAAGGAAGAGAAAGGGTCCAAAACGCTACTCAAAACTAGTCCTTAAGCATTATACAAAACCTGTTTGGAGCAAAGCCTCCCGACAGGTTTTTTCTTTTGTCCCATTTAGTAATTGGGAATATGATTACTTTTATTCAAACATTAACAGTAAAGCTCATTAGCTATGATACCAAAATCATCAAAAAAAATCCTCTTTTACTTAGGAGCTGTAGTTGTCAGCACACTATGCGCAAAGGCACAAGTTAGCCCAATTGAGGTGGCCAAACAGATAACCCCAGAGCGCATGCGCCGGCACATTGAGTTTCTGGCATCGGATAGCCTTGAGGGACGCGAAACAGGTAAGCCAGGGCAACGACTAGCGGCACACTACATTCAGAACATCTTTAGGGATATAGCGCTAACCCCCTACAACCCACAACTAGACTCGGCCGCATACTATCAGCCGTTTATGCTACATAGCCGCATAATACTATCAAAAGTTGATTGCAGGCTAAACGATACCACCAGTAAAGCCTATAAGTTGGACTACTATACAAAGCCAAAATCCAATAAGCAAACCAACATAGCATTTGCCACAGAAAAGGCTTCGGGGAAAGGGCTCTTTCTAAGCGAAACACAACTAGGTGATGCCATACAAACCATGGCCAAGCACGTAAAAGAGGACTCCATAAAACAGTTTGCCCTAGCGCTTCCTAAAAAGGAGTACAAGCAACTTAAGCGCAGCCAGCGCTACATTTTTGGAACCCAGCTTGCTCTTGAGAAAGATGGATCACTGTACTACAAACGCCCATTTGCTAGGGAGCGAAACGCAGAGGATTTTAGCTACAAGTTACTAGATGATTTCCGCGAAAAGAATCCCGACGTAACAGTGCTGATTGTTAATCAGAACAAAGCGAAGCTTCTATTTACAAAGGACCAGCAAAAACAGCTTAAGTCAGGCGCTAAAGCAGAGACAAAGCAGCTATACATTTCTGGGTTATCGGTTGCCACAAAGGGGTATATCCCAACTGAAAACGTAATTGGCTACATTGAGGGAACCAGCCTTAAGGATGAGGCTGTTATTGTTTGCGGTCACTATGACCATGTTGGAAAAATGTACTTTAATAGAGAGACGAAAAAGGCTCAAAGTGAGATTTGCAATGGAGCCGACGATAACGCTTCAGGCACAGCGGCCGTTATTGAAGTTGCACGCTGCTTTGCCAAACTGGCTCAGAAGGGCGTAAAACCCAAACGTAGCATTGTTTTTATAGCCTTCTCGGCCGAGGAGAAAGGGCTATACGGATCGGAGTACTACGTACGCAACCCGCTCTTCCCCCTAAACAAAACCGCAGCCGTGATTAACATGGATATGATAGGCCGCACCGACAAGCGGCACACCGAAAAGGACACCTACGTTTACGCCATAAACCGCAAGGATCATAATAAGCTAAAGCGCGCCAACAAGCAGAACGGCAAAGCACTTGGTGTTGATGTTGATTTTACCCCAGGGCTAGGCAAGCGGCTAGTGCTTAACCTTGCATCGGATCACCGGCCATTTGTAGTGCGAGATGTGCCAAGCATGATTCTTACCACTGGCGACCATCCCGATTACCACACCCCCGCCGACGATGCCTATAAGATTAGCTATAACCGAGCCGCCGCAATTGCCCGCCTTGCCTTTCTAAATGCATGGACACTAGCAAATGAGTAACATTATTAACCTTTACATCAAAAATAAATCGTCCCATTACAACCAGTAACAGAAAAATAACGTCCATACAGCAACGTAGCGTACACAAAAGCTTAGCCCAATATCAACAAATAAAAAGTAATACAACCGAAAATTATGGCACGTAAAGTTCTAATTGTAGCAATGCTGTTTGCCCTAGTTGGGCTAATGGCGTTTGATGTGGCTCCACCAAGGGAGTACACCCCAGTGCTCCTGTCGCGCGAAGACCTTTCGCGCAGCGTATTCAACCAAGCACCACAGGAGTACTCCTCTCCCGGGAAAATATACGTTTACAACAGCCTCATTCTTATTGTGGATAAGTACAAGGGAGTACACGTTATTAACAACAGCGCACCTGCAACACCTGTAAAAATGGGGTTTATACACATTCCTGGCTGTATGGACGTAGCCGTTAAGGAGGGCGTTCTGTTTGCCGATAATGCTGTTGATTTAGTTTCGGTTGATATTAGAACCTACCCCGAAATTACCGTCCTAGATAGGGTTCTTAACACCTTCCCAGAGCCAACCCCTCCGGGTATGAGCTATATCCCATCGGAGTACTCCCGTTGGAACCGCCCTAGGAACACTGTTATTGTTGGCTGGGAAAAGATTAACAACTAGCACCTTATCAAACAAAAAATCATGAAAAAGCTTCTATTTATACTTCTAGGAGTGGCAGCACTATCGTCGTGCGAGTTCGACTCAGAGAGCACATCGTCCGAAACGGGAACTGGTGGCTCATTAGCCCGCTTCACCATTAAAGGAAACTACCTATATGCTGTTGATTACAGCAATTTATCAACCTATAATATCACAGACCCAACCAACATAACCCAATCCGATGTAAAGAACGTTGGCTTTGGCGTAGAGACCATTTTTCCTTATAACGACTTACTATTCCTTGGTGCCGAGAATGGGATGTACATTTACAGCCTCTCTAACATGGCATCGCCACGCCAAGTAAGCTTTACATCGCACATCAGAAGCTACGACCCCGTTGTTGTGCAGGGCGATTATGCATACGTAACCCTTAGGAGTAACGATGGCTGGTGGAGCAGCCGTAACGAGCTGCAGATATACAATATCAGCAACCCCAACTCGCCATCGCTCCTAAAAACCTACCCTATGGATGGCCCTCAAGGCTTAGGTATTAGCGGTACTAAGCTCTTTGTGTGCGACAATGGCCTTAAGGTGTTTAGCATAACCGATGGCATATACCTAGACCTCATAAAATACTTTCCCATTGATGCCATTGATGTTATTCCACAGGAGCAGCACCTGTACGTTATTGCCAGCAATGGGCTATATCAGTATGAGTATAGCAATGATAACATCACAGAGATTAGCAGGTTAATACTTACTAACTAGATGTGCAAATACCGTAATCCGATGAAACGTAAACCAATAATTGCGGCAAGCATAGTGAGTATAGCAATGCTTTTAGCCTGCACCAGTACGTTTGGCCAGCAATCCGATACCGCACCCGATTCCCTAAGAGCATCATCAATGATAAGCTTTGTACCCCAATATCTTATAAACAATGGGATTAGAGTTGATTACGATGTGCGCCTTAGCGGCAACAAGTGGCTACAGCTAGCCCCCCAGTTCTACTTACGCGAGGAGGGCTCCGATGCCATAACTCAAAACGATGAGGACTATTACAACCTGATTGGTACGGGGCTACATGTATATTACAAGAATATTCCCAATATCGATTTTAAAAGAACCAATGCCTACATAAGCTATGGTGTAGCATGGCAGCTGTTTAGGCTAGAGCATAACGAGAGAGTTAACGACTTTGTTACGCCTTGCAACACTACCATAAACAAGGTTGGCGCCGAGGTTACCGTTGGCCTGCTAACCACATTAGGACAAAATATTGGTATCGATTTTTATGCAGGGCTAGGCTTTAGACACTCGTTCTATACTACCAATGCCAATAGCATTAGCCGCTTTAAGGGTGGCTATTTAGATTACGGCTATACTGGGAATATAATACTGCTGGGTGTTAGGCTATCGTTTATAAAACAAAAACCCATAACCCATAAAGAATAGTAACCGCTATGAACAAACTACTTACAACAATAATTGTTCTTTGCACCTTCTCCCTATTGGGTTTTGCTCAGGAGAAGAGCTACAGGTACATGGTTATGGGCGTTCCGCAGCACATCCTTAACAACTCTGTACGCATTGAGATAGACCTTGCACAAAAGAACAGCAGAAAATGGCTAACGCTTGCTCCGCAGCTTTACTATGCTGGCGAAGACTCTAACAATAACCTCAGCACCCAGGACTACGAATCGCTTAAAGGAGCCGGATTAGAACTGCTATCAAGAACCTTTCTCACGAGCAAAAACCACGGTGAGGGCATTTACCTATCGTGGGGTGGCGGCTACCGTTTTGTTTCCATTGGTATTGACGATTACATTTGGAAACCATACACCGAAAATGGGCTTAACTTTTACAGGCAGCAACAAGCAAAACTAAACATTAATACGCACGGATTATCGGGTAGAGTTACAGCAGGTTACCAGTTTAACCTATCCGATATTATGTATGCCGACATTTTTGTGGGTTTTGGCATAAAATACACCCTGTACGATAGGCCGCAAGGTAGCTACCACACCTTTAACCAGAACTCGCTTGACTATGGCTACACCGGAACCCTTTTTGTGGGTGGATTTAGGCTGGGAGTTGCGCTATAGATTTTGCTATACACAATACAAAGAACAAGGAGAGGGCGATATCCTCTCCTTGATTATTATATCGGGACTCCTACCAATCCGCTGACACATCTGCTTGTTAACTGTTGTTATATTCATTTCTTGAGTTCATAACTTGTACTCCGTCCTCCTGCTGCTTCTTTTTGTAGAATATCTTTGTTTATCAAATCATTAATATCTCTTATGGCAGTATCCTTTGAACATTTAGCAATTTTTGCCCATTTAGACGAGGTCAACTTTCCATCAAATCCATCCAATAACCTATTCAACAATTTCTTCTGTCTTTCATTCATCAACGTATTAGAATATTTAGACCAAAAATCGGCTTTATATAAAACTCGGATAAGAACAGAATCAGTGGATTTTAACGCTTGTATTAGGCAATTTAAAAACCATTTAATCCACTCCGTGATAGCAAGATTTCCTTTTTGTGTCTTTTCAAGTATCTCATAGTATTGTGTTCTTTCTATTCGAATTTGTGCAGACATACTATAAAAACGCTGATTGCTACTGTCAGATTGAGCTAATAACATATCTGTCAGGGCTCTGGTTATCCTTCCATTTCCATCTTCAAAAGGATGAATGGTAACAAACCACAAATGTGCTATTGCCGCTTTTACTACTAAATCTATTTTTGTGTTATTGTTGAACCAGTCCAAGAATTGATGCATTTCTTTCTCAATTAATGAAGAGTCTGGTGCTTGAAAGTGTACCTTTTCCCTTCCCATAGCACCAGATACAACTTGCATAGGACCAGTTGTGTCTTTCCGCCAATTAGCAACCGTTATTTTGTACATGCCACTTCTCCCTGTTGGAAATAGCGCTGCATGCCAATCAAAAAGCCTTTCGGCTGTTAACGGTTTAAAACAATCATGAGTGGCATCCAGCATCATCTCAACTACGCCATCAACATTTCTATCAGAGTCAACGGAACCTGCAATTTCCATCCCCAATCTACGGGCAATTGAAGAACGAACCTGATCTGGATTTAGATACTCGCCTTCAATCTCTGAGGATTTTAATACATCAAGAGTTAAAGTATCAAGTAAGGCTTCATTTCTTAGATCAAAACCTAAAGATTCCATCTTTCCTATGAGTCTTCCCTGTAGATTTCTTGCCTCACTCAACAAATTAACTATTTCATCATTATTCCATGTGAAATTAGGCCAGTTTTCGTTTTGATGAATAAATACACTCATTTATTGCATGTTTTGCATCAAATATAAAGAATATTCGTTGCACAAGAAATTATTCGTTGCATATAATGCGATGCTTAGGTAAGTTATTCGTTGCACAATACCTTTTGGTTACCAGACAGCTACTTTATAAAGGCAACACCCATTCTTACACTCTGCCAAAGAATCTTCAAATCTAGCAGTGGGCTCCAGGTATCAATGTACTTAATGTCCAGCTCAAGGTGCTGGTTAAACTGCAACTTCTGCTTTGGCGATAAAAGCTGCCTAATACAGGTTAAACCAGGCTTTACCCTTAAGCGGTTACGCTGCCAAGGTAAATACTGTGCCACATGCTCCGGAACATGAGGCCTAGGACCAACAATAGCCATTTGTCCTAGAACAATGTTAAGCAGCTGCGGAAGCTCATCAACATGAATCAACCTAAAACTTTGGCAAAGTTTGGGTATGGGCAGTCCCTCCTGCGATGGAACGGTTCTAACCTTATACACACGGAACAGCCTGCCATTTAGCCCCACCCGTTGTTGTGAGAAGAAGGGCTGCTCGCCAAGGGTGATCCATGATGCAATGTACAAAGCCACCAAAACCGGTAGCAGCAACACCAGTATCAGCAGGGCTACAACCCGTCCTACAGCATAGCAAAAGACCAGCACCAGCTGTTGCAGCGATTTGTTTAAGCGCATTCTCATTATCCTAGCATATATCAACCATTAAAAACCAATTGCTCCCCCAAAAGTAATGTTTAGCTGCTTGCCAGCCTTAAACTGCGGGGTAAAGGTTTTAACATCGCCAGTGTAATCGCTTTGCGATACGCCTAAAAACAAGTACCCATCGTTTAGCACCTCGTAGCGTATATCAAGGGCAATTGTGCTCGATTCCCACACAACGCTCTCCATAAAGGGTAAACCACGGCGGGTGCTGTTGGGGTCATCGTAGGCAGGGCCCTTGCGGCACTTTGTGTACGACATATTTACCAGCAATCCACGGTAGGGCTTTACGGCAAGCGATAGGTACACCTCATCGGAGTTATCGGTTAGGTAGTGGCCAAGGTTATACTTGTTACTCTCAAAGGTAGTGGTGTTAACAATGTGCTTGTAAACCTCGGGGTTGGTGCGTGTGTACTCGCCTGTTATGAATACGTTGCGAAACGGCAAGTTGCTTAGCCGCATTCCCGCTTTTATGCTGAGGTAGTTGGATTGGTTCTCCTTATCGAACATATCGGCAAGAGCCAGCTCATCCAAGAATAGGGTTGAGTACAGGTGAACCCGGTTGAAAGGGTACACCGATAAATCGAAGAACATCTGGGAATTTTGCCCTGTTTGGTTAGACATTCCATTAAGGTGATGATCTACCGATTTGTAGAAAAAGAACGGGGTAAGGTATGCGGGTTGTACCTCAATGTCGGAGTAAATAATGGAGTTTCCCACCGATATCTTAAATTGCTTTGTGGGGGTAAAGGTCAAAAAGTTGGCAGCGATGTACTTTGGGTGGTAGGTTTTTCGGGTTGTTCGCCCAGCATAGTACGTTCTGTTGGTATCAACCACCTCCGATACTAACCAGCCGTGAATATAGTTTAGCTCGGCCCACTTTACGGGTGCTATGCGCAGCTTTATCATGGCAAACGAAGGTGTGCGACCGCTTAGAATGTTGGTTCCATTGTAACCGCTACCCCACGATAGGTGATCCTTAACCACTCCAAATGAACCCCATCGCCACGAGTAGGTTACACCGCCACGCATATCGCTAAACTCGCCACCCTTGCCGTTAATTTTATAGTTACCACCCTGCTCATGCACCAGGTATTCTGGGCGAGTGAATAGCTGGTTCTCGGAAAAATCGCGTAAGCTGGCATAAAATCCCCAGCCCTTACCAATGTAACCATACGCCTCGGCACCAACCCAGCGGCGGTAAACAAGGCCGCTATCGTTACTATTGCCCATTACGCCCATAATGGGGTTAATGGTAATAGAGAAAAGGGAGTCCTTGTAGTAAAACGCATCGAGCCTACGTTTAAAGTTCTTGTTGGGATTAAGCTCCTTACCAAAATCCTTTAGGTAAAAGTCCACCTCGGCCTGTTGCCGTGGAGTAAGCTGCTCAAATTGCTCCTTGGCCAGCTTAAGGCTCTGCGCAATAAACATGCGGGAATAAGGCTTAACCGATGCGTTAACGTGTATCACGCCGGCACTTGCCAGCTCATCGAGCAGGTCGTAAACACCCTTGTTGCTAATATGCTGGTAAACCTCCTGCGACTTAGCCGTAACAGAAAGTACGATTAGCGTTATTACTACTATTAGTTTGCGCATAAGCGTTGTTTTATCTATCTAAATTAGTGTAAAAATAGGAAGCATATTGAAGAAAGGGACAAAGGAAACAAGAAAAGGTTCGCCAAATAGTAACAATAGCCTTTATTCAATCTCCATCGGAGCACTAACGCATCAATGTATCAATCGTTATAATTCGAATTTGAAGTCCAAATAAACATTCAACATCTGCAAACCAACATTGATGTACACATTGTAAATTAGCGCGCAAGCATCCATTTTTTTAGTAGGTTTGTATTTTAAACAGATAAAGTGCAGCATGTCCATTACGGTATCAAATATCACAAAGATTTACGGTGAGCAAAAGGCGTTAAACGGTGTATCGTTTAGCATAAACACAGGACAAGTGGTTGGGTTTCTGGGGCCGAATGGAGCAGGAAAATCAACCATGATGAAAATAATATCGGGGTTTATCCCACCCACAACAGGCGAAGTTCTTGTAAGTGGTACGAGTATTTTTTCAAGCGATTACGATTTCCGCCGCAATGTTGGCTATCTGCCAGAGAACAATCCGCTCTACACCGATATGTACGTTAAGGAGTATCTCCTTTTTGTGGCACGCATATACGGCTTAGGCTCAAAATCTAACCAAAGGGTAAAGGAGCTAATTGACCTAACAGGAATTGGCTACGAGCAGAACAAGCGCATAGGTTCGCTATCGAAAGGATACAAGCAGCGGGTTGGCATGGCTCAAGCTCTTATGCACGACCCTGAAGTCTTGATACTTGACGAGCCAACATCGGGACTAGACCCTAACCAAATTGTTGAGATACGAAGGCTTATTACCGAAGTGGGCCGTGAGAAAACGGTTATGCTATCCACCCATATCATGCAGGAGGTTGAGGCCATTTGCCAGCGAATAATCATAATAAACAGAGGAAACCTAATAGCCGACGGTAGCAACAGCGAGATTCTTGCGCTATCCAGCTCAAAGGGACAATCGGTTCAGGTAGAGTTTACCCAGGATATAGATTTTGCGAGGCTAAAAACCATAGAAGGGATTAGCTACGTAAAGGCTATTAGTGCAAAGGCGGCCATTGTTGGTAGCCAGCAAAGCAGCGATATACGCCCAAACATATTTAACTTTGCGGTAAACAATGGGCTAGTTATTGTTCATCTTGAAGAAAAAGGAACCCATTTAGAGGATATTTTTCAGACCCTCACAATGCAATAGCAGGTGTAAACGTTAAGAAGTAAACCACAACACGAAAAATAGATTATGGAGAATAAACCAGCAAACGTAGAAGGCGCAGGGAAATCGAAAATAGTTTCGTTCCTAGCTGCGCTAATTATTGTACTAGGAATTATAGTTGTTGCGCTTGGATACCTGTTTTATGCGCAGCAAGAGGAATCAAAAGAGATTCAGAGCCAGCTAAACGCCGAAAAGGACTCAATCTCCAATAACCTCAAAACCATAATGATGAGCTACGACTCATTGCAAATTGATAATGATACTCTAAATAACAAGCTGCTAGCCGAACAGGAACGCGTTAAGCAAATGTACGATGAGCTCCAAAAGGTTAAGCGCGTTAGCTACTCTAAAATTAAGGAGTACCAAAAGGAGCTGGGTACACTTAGAGCTATTATGAAGGATTTGCTGCAAGATATTGACTCCTTAAACACCCTTAACCAGGAACTTATTGCCGAGAACATAAAGGTTAAGCAAGACTATAGTACCGCCAAGCAAACGGTTGCCGAGCTGGAAACCAAAACAGAGGAGCTAAGCTCCCAAGTTGAGAAGGGCTCTGTGATAAAGGCTCGCGATATTGTTGCCATGGCAATAAACCGTAGAGGAAATGAGGTTACCCGCGCTCGACGTGTTGAAAAAATAAGGGTTTGCTTTACTCTTAACGAGAATTCCATTGCGAAGGCAGGTAACAGAGAGGTGTTCCTTCGGATAACTGGCCCAGATGAGTATATCCTTGCCAAATCGGAAACAGACCTGTTCAACTTCGAGGGACAAATGATTGTATTCTCAGCTAAACGTGAGGTTGATTACCAAAATCAGGACGTGGAGATGTGTATATTCTACGATAATAATGGTGAGCTGCTTAAAGGTGTATATAAAGCAGCCCTATACATGGATGGAAATCTTATTGGCAACACCGAATTTACTTTGAAGTAACAGTACTTACTACCAACTAACAGAAAGGGCGATTTACATCGCCCTTTTTTGTTCAGTATAAACAAGGTTTCTACTTCTCATTCTTTCCTATAACCACAATTTTATAGCTTTTGCGAGCAGTGCTATCGGCTACTTCGGTTTTCGTCCCATGCGAGTATGCCTTAAAATTTCCGCTTTCCGATTTGCTCTTAGCCGATAATCCGTGGTTCTCTGGCTTAAAGGTACCCTCCTCAAGCTCCTCTAGTATTTTCTCCCAGTCCCTATCGGCTTTCTCCTCTTCTTCAAAAAAGTAAAAGTCTGGAAATGGAGGTATCTTTATCTCTATTGAGCCATCGTTACGCTTTGCCCAAATGTAATCGTTGTCAAAACTAGACTCTACCCTAACCTTAGGAAGGTTCTGTGTCATTGAGTCGAGCGATAACGCTAGGCTCTCAAATGCTTGCTGCAGCGATTTTCCAATGGCATCAATATCAATTATTATGGAGCTATTGTCGCGATCAACGCTAATCTTATCGGTTTTGCTATTTAGTTCAATCTCCTTAATAACTCGTTCCCCGGTGCTATCAGCTTCAATAATTCTCACTATTCTCTTGGAATCGGTGTTCTGTGCCTTTAATCCGCCAGCTGCAGCAAAAAGCATGACTACAGTAAAAAGGGCGGTACCAAAACTTGTAATATACTTACTCATGGTAATTAAATTTAGGGTTAAAGTAACGGCTAGGTGCCTTAGGGCACAAAACCAAAAGTAAGGTAAACAGGTTATACTAGAGGAGTATAGCACGTTAAAAACAGCTAACCCGATGTACTAAAAAGCTAATTGCTACGGTAATGTTTAATTACAATATTATAGATAGCCAAAAAGAAGTACTTGATATCGGTTCTAAACGGGTGTTTCTCGTACTGCTCTAAGTACTTCCTTTCCGACTCCATTATCTCCTCTAGCGTTTTGGGGTTATCCACGTAAAAAGGAGGTATTAAACCTGGCTTATGCTTAATACGTAGCTGCTGCAGTTCTGGAGTATAAAGGCTAAAGTAGTGCTGGCTAAGCGGGCGTACCCCCACAATTTTAACATCACCCTTAAAAAGGTTAATAAACATGGGTAGCTCATCGAGCCATAGCTTGCGCATAAGCTTTCCTATGGTTGATACCCTAAAATCGTTTTTAAACTTCCCCCCTTCTTGTAAAGCGTTCTTCTCAAAAACGTATTCCTGAAGATACTCTGCGTAAGGGTGCATGGTTCGCATCTTGTAAACCTTTATTATCTTCCCTTCTTTACCAACACGCTTAAGCTTAATAAGCGGTCCGTAGGTAGGTTCTAAGTCAAAAGCAGGCTGTTTTTGCTTTACTGCCAAAACATAGTATGAACCATTAATAAAAACATCCTTTGCCACACCAAACCCACAGGAGTATAGCCTACCCAGAAGTTCGGCACGGCTTATAACCCTGTTCTCGCCACGTGTTAAAAAGAAGTAGATTCCCTTAGTTGGACCAAACTTAGGAAATACACGCTTTATAATGTAATCGAATGTGTAGTATATGTAGTTTAGCACTGGAGGGAACTTTGAAAGTATTCTTTTCTTGCGTAAATCCTTGGTTTCGGCTCTACACAGAAAGAATCCTCCCTTGGGAATTTTTGAGTTTACAGCCTCAAAGAACTTGTTAATATAGCGTATATCGTTTACCCGTTTAAGGTTAACAATGGCACTAAACCGCTTGCTTGGCTGACTTTCTATATTAAACAACGTTGTTGTAGATATTACAAGCGTTGCATCGGAAAACAAGTTTATTCCCTCGCTCACAAAGCAAAAGCCATCGCGCCCTAGCTCCTCTATTATCGCCCGCTTAATAAATAGCTCCTGACTCTTAGTGTAAGGCTTGGAGCTAACACTATCAGCAGGTGCTGCTTGCACGGCGCTCTCCTTTTGCTTTTTTCGAAATTCGCGTCTTCGGCTAGGCTCAGGCTCCTCAATGGTTATTGTCTTTACAAATATCCGTAGCAGAAATCCAGCACCCAGCTCAATGGCGGTTGCAATGCTAAACGTCCCAAATAGTACTGTACGCGAAAATCTAAACTCGCGGAGTAGGTACATCAGAATAGCAACAGCCGAAAGCGTAATAAGATTTGCAATAAGAACATCCCGAGTAATACACCTAAAACGCTTATCCTCAAATATATATTTACCAAGAGCAAAAGAACTAACAATCCAAATAGCGGAAAAAATTAGAAGCGGATAGGCATAGTTATCTAGGTAGGACTTAACTAAAGATCCTTTAAAAAGAATTGAGGCACAGAACGAGAAGAATAAAACTAATAGGTCAAGCACCGCTCTAACCCATAATCTTTTTTGCATTGTTTTTCTATTTGAAAGTGCAAGTTACCAACAAGGGCAATCGTCAGCAACCATTTCATAACAAAAAATCGCAATGGTGTTATAAATCATCATTTGCAAAGCTTTTCTTAATAAGAATAAAAGTGTTGCTAGCTGTTATTACAGAAACAATTAAACATGTTTTAAAGTAGCGTTTTAAGCTGTTGTGCAATTTGCTTGCCTTGACATTCCGTTGTAACATTGCAGGGAATTTAGTACTCATTTTTTAATAGATTAGGGGGAGTAGTATGTTATCGATTCGGGAGATTTTTAAGTTTGGTTACGGTCCATCGAGTAGTCACACCATTGGCCCTGTGCGAGCAGCCGATATGTTTGCTAAACGCAACCCAGATATTCACAAGTTTAGGGTTACTCTTTATGGGAGTTTGGCTCTAACAGGGAAAGGCCACCATACCGATAGCGCGCTGCAAAAAAGCTTTTTGCCAAATGATGTTGAAATTGTTTGGCAACCCGATATTGCTCTTCCGCTACACCCCAACGGAATGCTTTTTGAAGCCCTTGCTGGTGAGCCCGAGAAAGTGATTGACAACTGGGAGGTGTACAGCATTGGTGGTGGCGACCTTCGCGATAAGAATGGTATTCTTAATAACAACGAGATATATAGCCTCGATAATATGTCCGATATCCTTCACTGGTGCAAGCGTGAGGGCAAAACCCTTTGGGAGTTTGTTGAGGACAACGAAGGTCCAGAGATTTGGGACTTTTTGCACGATGTGTGGACAACCATGAAGGATACCATTAAACGAGGTATAGACAATGAGGGCGTGCTACCTGGCCCCGTAAAGCTGGCACGTAGGGCATCTACCCAATACACCAAGGCGATGAACAGTCATGGAACCATAAAAAATGTGGGGTTACTGTTTGCCTTTGCTCTAGCAGTATCAGAAGAGAATGCTGCGGGCGGACGCATAGTTACAGCACCAACATGTGGATCGTCGGGAGTGCTACCTGGCGTGCTGTTTTACCTTAATCGAGAGGAGCAGCTTAGCGAGGGTAAAATTCTGCGCGGCTTAGCTACTGCTGGGCTAATAGGAGATCTTGTAAAAAAGAACGCCTCTATATCTGGTGCCGAAGTGGGCTGCCAGGGCGAAATAGGTACGGCTTGTGCTATGGCCTCGGCGGCTATGGCGCAAATTCTTGGCGGCTCGCCAAACCAAATTGAGTATGCTGCCGAGATGGGTATGGAACACAACCTTGGCCTAACCTGCGACCCAGTACTGGGCTATGTTCAAATTCCGTGTATAGAGCGTAACGCCATTGCTGCAAACAAGGCATACTCGTGTGCAGTTTACGCACTTTCATCGGATGGAGGTCACAAGATATCGTTCGATAAAGCTGTTAAAACCATGGCCGAAACTGGTCGCGACATACAGGTAGCCTACCGCGAAACGGGCATTGGTGGATTAGCAAAAAACTGGGAACCCTTTGGTATTTAGCACATTCAGTTAAATTACACTGCACATAGGGTTTGCCAACAGAAATATGGCAAACCCTACATTTTATCCACATATTACCACTCCAACCAAAAGGAACAAGCATTACCCATTAACCATTTTTAGTGCTATTTTTTTGGGTCTCCCTCAATAATCCTCTTATTTTTGTACTATTGAGTTTACTCTAAGCACATGCATGGCTACTCTTGAGTAAGCCCTTCACACAACCAATCAGCGAAACTAGGAGTTTGAGTTTACTATGGGAATTAAAAAAATTGTTATCCTCATTGTTCTTGCAGTTGCCATTCTTGCAGCAGGATTAATATCCCTACTTTTTTGGCTCGATACCAAAAAGGATAATCGCACCAACCCCATTTATGCCATACCCATTGATGCTGCCCTAATTGCGAAAGTAGAGAAGTACCAATTGTTCTCAGAGGCACTAAAGGGTAATAATAAGGTTTGGGAAACCCTAACAAGCTATAAAAGCATACGTAGCGCTAACGATTTCCTTGTTAGCATTGATTCGCTTGCCAAACGCTCCTCGGGTTTTAACATGTTGCTACAGAATAGCCCCATATACCTATCAGTCCATCAGGTAGGCAAGGAGGATCTTGGGGCTTTGGCAGCAGCAACACTGCCCATTGAGCTCTCCAAGTCCGATTTGGTGGAGCTAATAAAATCGCTAACTGTAGGTAGCTACCTTGTTGATGAGGTAGGCTATGCTGGTGCCGATTTTTACCACGTAACCAATGGCGACTCGATTAACAACAAGGAGTTTTTCATTGGTTACCAAAAGGGCATTGTGGTATGTAGCAACAGCCAACTTATTGCACAGGCATCCATTAGGCAGCTAAACGAGGGTATTTCCTTACAGGACAATGCCAGCTTTAAAGCCATTGCCAAAACCATGGGAAGCCGTGTTGATGCCAATATCTTTATAAACACTAAGAAATTTCCTAAAACCTTTGGCTTTTTAGCATCAAGTGATTACAAAAAGGCCTTCGGTTCCCAATCCGATATAGCGAACTGGATTGAACTTGACCTTTTCCTAAAAAACGATGCAGTTCTACTAAACGGATTTGCCCAAGCACCCGATTCACTTAACGCATTCCTTCGGGTTTTTTCTCGGCAAAAAACCGTTTCAACAAGTTTCCATAGCGTGGTGCCTACTCAAGTTGGTGCGTTTGCCTTTATGGGTATCAGCAACCTTGATAACTACCTTAGCGATTACCGCGCATATCTTGACAGGCAAGGTAAGCTCAACAGCTATTCGGCTACCGTATCAAAGCTAAACCGTGAGCTGGGAACCGATACTCAAGAGCTAATAGCCTCATTCTTTGGCAAAGAGCTAGCTCTAGTGTATGTGCCATTTGAGGGGCTAGAATATGCCGACTGCTGGTTTGTGGTAGCGCAGGCACGAAGCAAAAGCATGGCGCAGCAAAACCTTACTTCTGCGGTTCAAGGCTACGCAAAGAAACAGGGAATAGACAACTCGTCGTTTAAAAACGTCTTTAGGGTTGACAGGGAAAAGAGCTTTGATATTTACAAGTTTCCTATAGATGGAATGTTTAGCACCCTTTTTGGTACCCTTTTTAACAACGCATCAACAACAAGTTACACTTTTATTGATGACTTTGTGATTTTTGGCTCATCGTTCGATGCCATTTCCCGCTTTGTGCTATCCAATGTGCACAACAAACAGCTGGCTTCCGATAACCTCTACAAAGGGTTTAGCGAGCTACTCTCATCGGAATCAAACTTCTTTTTATACATAAACCCAGTGCGCGCTCAAGGTGTTTTTAATGAGTTTATGGCACCACAATACGCCACTCAGATAGAGAGCAGCAACCAGGCAATGGCTAATCTTCAGGGTATTGCGCTCCAGCTAAATGGCGGCAGCGACATGGTTTTTACCAATATTGCCACCAGATTCTCATCGGAACAGATTGACGATCCACAAACGGTGTGGGAAACTCGTCTCGACACATCATTTGCCATGAAACCACAGCTGGTGATAAACCACAACACCAACAACCGGGAGATTTTTGTTCAGGATCTTCACAACAAAATTTACCTGATTAACGATGTGGGTCGCGTATTATGGAAACGTAAGCTACCCGAGGCCATCATGGGAGAGGTTAACCAACTTGACCTATACAAAAATGGCAAGCTACAGCTGGTATTTAACACAGCATCGCACCTATGGGCAATTGATCGTAATGGTAACGATGTGGAAGGTTATCCGGTTAAGCTCCGTTCCGAAGCTACCAATCCAATAGCGGTATTCGACTATGAGGGAACTCGCGACTACCGAATGTTTGTGGCAGGCATTGATAGGCGTATATATGCCTACGACAGCAAAGGCAGGGTTATTTCTGGCTGGAAGTTCGATAAAAGTGAGCGTACGGTGAACGAGCAAATACAGCACTTTAGGGATAAGGGCAAGGATTACATTGTTTTTGCTGATGAGAATCGCCCATACATTCTAGATCGGCAGGGAAGCGAACGCGTTAAACCAGCTCGGTTCTTTAGCAAGGCTCCTTCCAGCAGCTTCATACTAGAAAGCGGTTCGGCTAGAACACCTTCGCGTTTGGTAACAACGGACACACTAGGAGTTGTAAGATTTATTTACTTTGATGGGCAAGTTGACGATTTGCCGCTTAAGGCCTTCTCGGCACAACACTTTTTCGATTACCAAGATGTTAATGCTGATGGACAAAAGGATTTTATTTACTTAGACAATAAACACCTATACGTGTTTGGTAGTAATCAGAAGCCCCTATTTGATATTGAGTTTGATAGCGAACCGCTTCCAAAGGTTATCTACTTTAACTTTGGTGGAAGAGATCGCAAGCTTGGAGTTACCTGTAACAGGGAGAGTAAAATATACCTGATTAATGGCAATGGCTCTATCTACGAGGGATTTCCTCTACGTGGCGACACTCCGTTTAGCATAGGGCAGTTTGCCAACACTCGTAGCAAGTTTAACCTTGTTGCTGGCTCTCCATCTGGGTTGCTGTTGAACTACGCTGTTCAATAAAACGTTTCAGGCACTACTAAATGTATTGGAGCGTTTAAAGATTATAAAGTAAAACGTTTAACTTCATAAATAATATGGGCATACTTAAATTTTTTGCCATACTCTTTTTAATATTCATTCTACTTGGCGTTCTAAGCCGATTCCTTTTTGCGTACCTTCTTAGGCGACTAGGGCGTAGGTTTGAGCAACAGCAAAAGGGCTACGGCAAGCCAAAGAGCGAGGGCGAGATAACCGTTGAGGGACAAGCAGACAACAGCAAAAAGGTTTCTAAGGATCTTGGGGAATACGTAGATTACGAAGAGGTTGACCAATAGCTACTGCCTGTAGCATATCAAAATAAAAAAAGTAAGGCTGCCCATGTTTCCATTGGGGCAGCCTTTACTTTTTGTGCTTTTTTGTAATTATAAGACCATTACTAGCAACCACCACGGGGCTTATTGCTTATATCAACAACCTTATCGGCGGCTACGTGTGGCACTTCTGTGCTTGGGCCAACCTTAAATAGCGATTTGTAGTTATAACGCATTTTCTCATCGTTACTATACCATTCTGCTGGGTTTTGAGCATCAAACAAGCTGCCTTTTGCTATGCTATAATTTCCTGTTAAGGCAATAAAACTGGTGTACCCCTCATGCATTAGCATAACAAGCGCTTTTACGGCTTCGGCTTCGGTATCGGCATACAATACCTTAACGGCGGCATCGGCCTCACGTATATCGGCGTAATCGTCACTAAAAAGCTCTGATATTGGCATGTTCACCGCATTGGGTAAGCGACCACTCTTATATGCTACAGTATCCCTTACATCAACCAGCAAGTACTGGTTCCCACTAGTTATAAGCGTTTGTAAATCGGCTATGTTAATAAACCGCTGCTCGCTAGTTAGCTCCTTGGTCATACTCACTACCGATTGCTTATATCCACTTGTTAACATTGACTTTCCAATTATTCCTATCGTGAAAAAGCCAACAAAAACAAGGACTATTATGGTTAGCGTTTTACTGCTTTTCATTTTAAACGTATTAAGGTTCATTCCTGTATTAACTGCAAAAAAATATTCACCCAACAGAACTAGCAACCTCCACGGCTGGCCACTTTTACTTCCGATTTTGGGCTAACCGTTGGAGCTGTTGATTGCTTCTTGGTTACCATATCGGCTTTCCCTTCCTTAAAAATCTTCCTAACCCTTTCACGGAATGCATAAGCAGAATTTGCCTCCATCTTGTATGTATTGGGTTTGGGATTGTTAACCAGGTTATCGAAAAAGCCATTTAAACCACCTTTAAGCACATAAACATTCTCATAGCCTAACCTAACAGCCATCATCCAGGCTTTTTCGGCTAAAACGGTTCCGTTAGAGTATAGCACAACCTTTTGCTCCTTATTGCTTAGCTGCTTTTCCCAAACACGACTGGCTATTTGCTCCGCAGGTATGTTTATTGAGCCCGGAAGTGTAAAGTCATTAAAGTCTGCAGTGCTACGAACATCTACAAGCACAATGGGGTGATAGTTGTAAATGAGCTTATATGCAACCTCATCGGGGGTAATGTAGTGCTTGTTAGATGCAACCACCTCGTTAAACGTGCTCTTTGGCAGCTCATTAATGGATGTTAACCTATCGTAAGGAATAAAAATTAGCATGACGCCCACCAGTAGGGCTACCGATACAGGAAGAGTATAGCTCATCCCCTTTGTATCCTCAAGCGCATTTTCTTTATTTACCTTTTGCTCAATTGCAGCAGTAATGCCAAAAGCGGCCAGAGCAACTGCAATAAGGATAAAAGCAAACCATCCCGCAGATATTCCAAGCGACTCAAAAACCAGTATTGGTCCTAGGCTAGAGCCATAGTATAGCGCCTCAAACATAGGGTAAGCCTCGCCAAAAATCAGAATCCCTATGGCTATTCCAAGTAGAAAAGCCCATGCGTCAATTTTACCTATAGCTGCAGCGGTTACGCTAGTTCCAGGGCAAAATCCCCCCAGAATAAAGCCAACGCCCATTATTGCTCCGCCAACTATTGCCGACCATAAAAAGGTGGGGTTAATGTAAACAAGGCTAATGTCAATCATCCCCAAATGATTCATTAAGAGTAGCCCAGTCATTGCTGTTATAGCTGCGGTAAAGAATACCCTAAGCACAACAAAATCGTAGCCGTAAAAAACTCCAGCCAGCTTGCGCGACGAGGAGAATCCTGCCTGTTCAAGTACATAGCCAAATGCTATTCCAATGAAGAAGGCGAAAAACAGATCCCACTCCATTCCAACAATTCCTGTAGGTATTAATGGTCCCATAATAATATCTTTTAGCAATTACTATATCCAGAGCTTTCTAAAGAAGTAGGCAACAAGGTATCCTGTGCCAAAAATCGCCATCATGGTAATAAAACCTGCCGACGATAGAACCGCCATGCCGCTAAGCGCTGCACCACTGGTACAACCGCGCCCAAACTGAGCGCCTAATCCAAAGAGGATTCCTCCCAGTATGGCAAACACAATTCGTGTTGCTGATGTTATTCTTGGCCCTTTATCAACGGTTATCTTTAACCTCCCTGAGATTGCACCCGAGATAAAGCCTCCTATTAACACTCCAAGTACCTCAAGCGCTAACCACGACTTAAGCGGATGCTCACTCTGGCTAACCCGGCTTGCCCAGTATGGTGTTTCAGCAACATGATCTGGTGCAACCTTACTTAGGGTTGCAGTTACAACATCTTTAAATGCTCCGCTAGCACCCAATCCTCGGCCAGAAATATAAATTGCCCCCAAAAGAACTAAGCCTAATAGAACACCGGCTATGTATGGATTTAAATATTTACTCTTTGTTTCCATCTTGTAATGATTTTAGCATCCACCACGTGGTTTTTCTACAACACTAACTATTGGCTCCATCGCTTTTCCTGCACCACTCCCGTCGCCAGTAACTACGGGGAAGTTAACAATCTCTGCAGGAGTAAATGCGCTATGGATATGCGCCTTTAGCATGAGCCCATTCATAAAGCCATTGGCACCAAACGATAAGGATTTGGCATCGTAGCCAAGCACTCTTAGGTATGCCGTTACAAAGGCGCTATGCTGCCCTGTATAACAGTAAACAGCAATGGATCTATCGGTAGGTAGGGTTCCCAACTGGCTAGTGCGCTTTAAGCTACTCTTGGGCTGATATCGTACAGCGCCAGGAATATGGCCCACTGCATAGTCGGGCTGTGGCCAGTAGTTTACCACATAAAAACCATGATTAGGGTCAAATAGCGTATCGGGTTTAATATTGGCAACATCAAATCCCTCAGCCAGTAACTGCAGAACCCTTTCGCGCAAAATGGCGTATCCTGTTTTACTTTGCACGGTTAGCTCGGGGAATTTACCCGTTGGATTTGGAAGATTCTCCGTTTGCTCAACCATTGGCTCATAGCGACTCGATATGCGTTTTGCCCATACGGAGCCATCCTCGGTCCAACCGCCCATACCCCACTTTAGAGCATACACGTTGCCATAGCCCAGCAATCGAATTAAAGATGTTGCATAAGAGGCTGTTTGCCCAGAGTAACACGCAATGGCAATCTTCTTGAAGCCGTTAGGATCCACCTTCTTTTCAAAGAAGTTGAGCAACTCGGCTATTGGAACATTAATTGCATTCTCAATATGGCCCGAAGCAAATGTTTCCTCATCGCGAATATCAACTACTAAGTAGCCGCTATCTAGGTGCGTGTAAAGCTCCTGTGCCGACATTAGAGCCGGTGTGCCAGAGCCATTTATAATATCGCCGCTCCTTTCAATATATGTAATTAACGAATCGAAAGCCGCTTCGCCAGAAATTGGGTCCTCCACTGTTTCGGGTGGATTACACATGGTAAACCCAATCAAAACAAGACCAAATAAAATGAGTGATAGCTGTTTTTTCATAACGTCCTATTTACTTTCAGCATTAGCGTCATTATTCAACGTTTCCTCTTCATCGTGCTCAAGTTCTTCCCAACCAGTAATCATGGCCTTAATAGATTCAAGTGGAGTTTTGCCTGTTGTGGTAAGGTAAACGTGTGCTATAACAAACGCTATTAGCGTAAACGCCCCTATGGTATGCACAATAGCTATAATTTCAAGGCCATCAACATTAATAATCTCTATTTTACCCCCCTGTGGGTACCTGTAAAACATGTATAGTATTCCGGTTAACACTTGAACTGGAATAACAAGCACTTTTAAACCAAGGTAAATAATACGTTGAAGCGGATTAAACTTATTGTACACCGATTTTTTGGTTGGATGCGGAGCATTCTTAAAAATGCCTGTAATGTAGTAGCGAATTTGATCGCGGATAAAGGCTCTTGTTGGAATATATTGCCTCCACTCACCTGTTGTAAAGTGCCAAAATATTGCAAATATGATAAGCACAATTAATGCCCAGCTTGCAAAGTTGTGCCAGTAAACGGCACTCTCAAAGCCCATTAATGAGAATGAGCTATGAATCTCAAAGCCCGTTAGCGCCAGAAATAGGATTAGAAAGGCTTGAGTCCAATGCCAAAACCTCTCAAAAATCTTATATATGTATGTTTTTGTTGCCATAAACTATTCTCCTATAAGGTTCTGTTGTTGTTTTCGCTTTTTCGATGCCAGTACACGCAGCGCACCATGTCCCATTACGCCAAGTATGGATAGAACAATGATTAGGGTTCCTGCTAAGTCAACAGTTTTGTTCCTGTCGCGACCAGGTAAGTAAAAGTCGGTTAAACCCTCAAGGCGTGAGTTCTCTCTAGTGTGACACTCGTTGCAGCTCACCGTTTTCTCCTTGGGCGAAACCATGTGGCTTATTGGAAGATACATCTCCGTTTCCACAAACTCCCACTCACCACTATAGGGAACGTCAATGTACTCCATACCCTTTTTCAGTGCCTCGTCCCAATTAAAATCAACCCACAATGCACCCTTATTCTTCTCTGCATCCCAAAGTTTTGCTTGTAGTAGCCGCTTGTAATTTTTATCCATAGGTTGCTTTCCCCTATGAATCTTCACGGGCCATATCTTCGCTTTTGGATCCCGATACTCACCGTAAAGGGTATTTATTTTCACAGGGAACTCGGTAAGAGAGTCGGTAACTAGGGTATGGTTTGCTTGTCCGTTAAACCATACATATTCTGGCTTAACATTGTTTGCCCACTGCGCAGAACCCTTAATGGACTGATAGGTTTTATTTCCCAAAGAGTCCTTCTCCTCATAGGGCTGACCATCTTTCATTCGTGTAGAAGTTGACCAGTCCCAGTATAACTTGGTTGAGTTTACCTTTGCATAAACTGGTATATGGCACGCCTGACAGGTAACCTTAATGCTATGCTCATTTAGGATGCTTTTCTCGTGAGGATAATCCCCATGACACTGCTCGCATGTTGCCCTATTGTAATCGTTAGATGCGGTTCCGTAGTACCTGCCATTCATTACGTGGTTTTTGGTTTCGTGGCAATCGGTACAGTTCATATCCATTCCCTCACTGGTCATGTGCACATCAACATCGCGGCTACAATCAAGTAAGGCCTCCTCAAGGTGTCCATGTTTGATGTTGTTTCCTCCAGCGCTGTAAAAGTGACAGTAACCGCAATTATACTTTGTTGGCTTACCAATGTTTGCTGTAATGTGCTTATAATCGGGTTTAAGTGGCCCTTCCATGTATGGGTAACCAGAGCCACCCGAGGCCTTCTCGTAGGTCTCGGTATTATCATGGCAAACAATACAATCCACATTAAGCTCGTTGGTAAAGTTGAAGGACTTATCGCCCCACCCAAAACCTGCATGGCACTTGTTACAGCTACCCTCGCTACTGCGTATCCCCGTACAGTAGTTGTTTAGCAGGTTTTTCTTCCCCAGCGACACAACTCCGCGTCCCTCAATAAACGACTCGCGCTCCCACAACCAGTGATGGGTTGACATAACCTCTTTAGCCCTACCAGTATGGCATGATAAGCAAGCGGCAGTAACCTCTTGCGGCGTTTTAAAGTCTTTCTGCAACTCGGCAAACAGACCATGATCTACTGCCTTTTGGGGTTTAGACATAACCCTTTGCTTAAGCTCCTCAATCTGTGCTATACTACTGCTTTCATTTGGTTTACTAAGAATAGCAATTGCAAGAAACAACTGAGGAACTATTACAATAATTAAGAATGGTATAAGTTTACGCTTCATAGCAAAACTATTGATTTACTTATTATTAGCGACACTTCATATGTACTTATCGGCATATAAATATATATCGTAACCATCTAATTCAAAAAGTGTACTAGTAATTTATACCGATTATAATTAGCCTTAATTGCTAAAGCACGCACCCTTAAAAAACGTTAAAAACCGCTTTGCTGTTAGCGTACAAACAGAGTGAAGTTACAACATAGAATATCAAGCAGCAAGATTTTTGTGCTGAAAAACATGTTTTAAGCAGAAAAGGCACCCGCCAATTATCATCGCGAGTGCCTTTTGTCCGTATAAATTTTAGTCTAAGTATAGCTAATCGCCAAACCTGAGCCTTTTTGCAAGCTTCGAAGCAAAAACAAAATCGTTAAGCTCTTCGTTGTCACTATGCAGGATCTCCTCTTTAGTTCCCTCCCACCACTTTTTACCGTTGTAGATGTATATTATTTTATCGCCAATACCCATAACTGAGTTCATATCATGGGTATTAACAATTGTTGTCATGCAGTACTCCTCAGTAATCTCCTTAATCAGGTTGTCAATCACTATGGAGGTTCGTGGGTCTAGTCCTGAATTGGGTTCATCACAAAAAAGATACTTGGGATTAAGCGCAATAGCCCGTGCAATGGCAACCCGTTTTTGCATGCCCCCACTAATTTCGGATGGGAAAAGATTGTTCGCATTCACTATGTTTACTCGTTTAAGGCAAATGTTTGCCCGCTCGCGCATCTCATCCTCACTCATATCAGTAAACATCTCCAAAGGATACATCACGTTCTCTTCAACCGTAGCAGAATCAAAAAGTGCTCCCCCCTGAAAAAGCATTCCCACTTGCTTGCGCAGCTCCTTTTTTTCCTTAAAGTTAAGCGTATTAAATAGAGTGTCGCTATAGTAAATGGTACCGTCATCAACGGTATGTAATCCTACAATAGACTTAAGGAGCACCGTTTTTCCTGAACCACTTTGCCCAATTATTAGGTTCGTTTTTCCTGGCTCAAAAACAGCAGTGATATCATCAAGCACTACACGTCCTTCAAATGACTTAGTAATGTGGTTAACCTTTATCATGAAAGTAACAGTTGTGTAAGTATCAGATTAAATAATAGAATAACTACGCTGCTAGAAACCACTGCTTTTGTACTAGACTTCCCAACCTCTAGTGAACCGCCAGAAACGTTATATCCATAAAAAGAGGACACAGAGGTTATGATAAAGGCAAACACCTCTGTTTTTATAAGTGCATAGGTAATGTAATAGGGGATAAATGCATACTGTATTCCATTAATATACTCCTGTGAGGTCACAACACCTGCGGCTACTCCCACAACCCAACCGCCTAAAACACCTACAATCATGCTAAGCATACACAAAAATGGGTTAAACAACAGCGCCGCAACAATCTTTGGTAGTATAAGGTAGCTGGCCGAATTAACACCCATTATCTCGAGGGCATCAATTTGCTCAGTTACCCTCATTGTTCCCAACTCCGAAGCTATATGTGAGCCCACTTTACCTGCAAGTATTAGCGCAACAATTGTGGATGAGAACTCCAGTAAAATGCTATCGCGAGCTGCAAGTCCTATTAGATATGTAGGCAATAGTGGATTCTCTGTATTATAGGCAGTTTGTATGGTTATAACCGCACCCATAAACGCCGATATAATTGCAACAATACCAATTGAGTTTAAGCCTAAGTTTTCAATCTCCTTTACCAGCTGCCTATAGTAAATCTTTTTCTTCTCAGGTCGGGCAAAAACTTTTCCCAAAAGAAGTAAATAAGCGCCTAACGTATTTAAGAATCGCATGGTTAATATTTTTTATTGTTTTCCCTAACCCAAATTCAGTACAAATATAGGAAACCCAAACGATTTAAGATTTTTTACTCTACCTCTTGTTTTGTTTACTAAATTTGTAACAACTATTTTTTACTGGTAGGTATTCCCAAGTCCTTTATTAGCAGATATTACCACGGGAAAAGTAAATCATCATTCTAAAGTATAATCATGATAGAAAGAAAAAATGTTTATTGCGTTATAATGGCTGGAGGTATTGGCAGCAGGTTCTGGCCTCTTAGCCGCAATAACAGACCTAAGCAGTTCTTAGATATTTTGGGTACAGGGCAATCGCTTATTCAGCAAACCTTTGCTAGAATGACTCGTATTTGTCCTGCAGAAAATATTCTGGTGGTTACAAGTTCAATATACAAGGATCAGGTTAGGGAGCATCTGCCACAAATATCCGATTCCCAAATCCTTCTAGAGCCAATGCGTAGGAATACTGCACCCTGCATTGCCTTTGCAAATTACAAAATTAAGCAAAAGAACCCCAATGCAGTTGTTATTGTAGCTCCTAGCGACCACCTCATCATGAACGAGGATGAGTTTGTACAGGTTATTGATTCTGGTGTTACCTTTGCAAATGAACACGATGCCCTTCTAACCCTAGGAATAAAGCCAGATCGCCCTGAAACTGGTTATGGGTATATACAAGCCTGCAAAAAATCGGAATCAGGTATAAAGAACCTTTATAAAGTAAAAACCTTTACCGAGAAGCCTAACCATGAATTGGCAAAGGTGTTTTTCGAGAGTGGGGAATTCTTTTGGAACTCTGGAATCTTTATCTGGTCTCTTAAATCCATAATAAGTTCGTTTGAGGCACATCTCCCAGAAGTAAACAATCTTTTTGCCGAGGCATCTAAAAGCTTTGATACCGAAACAGAAGGATCTACCATTGAAGCCGTGTACTCAGAGTGCAGGAATATCTCTATCGATTATGGTGTTATGGAAAAAGCAAATAATGTATTTGTTATTTGCTCCGATTTTGGTTGGTCCGATTTAGGTACCTGGGGTTCTCTTTATGCCCATTCAAAAAAGGATTTAGCAGGCAATTGTATTGCAGGAAATAACGTCTTAACATATAATCTTAAGAATACTTTGGTTAATGTCCCTAAAGACAAACTTGTTGTACTTCATGGCTTAGAGGATTTCATTGTTGTTGAATCCGATAACATCCTTCTTGTATGCAAAAAAGACGACGAGCAGGAAATTAAAAAATTTGTTAACGATGTTCTTGTTGAAAAGGGTGAGCGTTACACTTAACGACCCATTCTAATTATAAATAGAAAAGAGGCTGTCTAAAAAGGCAGTCTCTTTTTTTATGCCGCAAAATAAAATCGG
>JABNAD010000144.1_pt1 | contig 61832 bp, 66 predicted proteins | sample 7240381 | NCBI WGS metagenome assembly JABNAD01 (sample SAMN11332834, study PRJNA596920) | anaerobic digester metagenome | biome: digested sludge; isolation source: digested sewage sludge-derived enrichment culture grown on H2/CO2 | place: Germany: Goettingen
AATGTGCAGGGTTCTGTTTATGGTGGTTCTGCTGCGTTTTTGGAGAATCCTTTTAGCCCGCTTTTTTATCAGTTTTACATACAAGATAAGTTGATGCAAGCCGCTCAGAAGGCTTGGACAACCGGTAATGTTTGGGATTTCTTTAATTATGATTTTTTCCATATTTACGGTTACAGTAACCTTGACCATACGTGGGGTGGGGAAAATATTAAGCAGGTTATTAAGTTCTTTACGGGTGTGGATGAGAATGGTGATTTGTCTGTTGGGAGTTTTTTACTCCTTTTAGTTTCAGTTATTCCTATTGGTCGACTGGGAACGCTTGCAGGTAACTTACTCACCAAAAGTCCAATATTATTAAAATATTGGCGATTTGTAGAAAAGCCAGTGACTTACTTTTTGAGTAAATTGGGTATTTTTACAAAGGATCCTGTTGAGCTTTTTTTTGGGTGTTTCTTCGAAGTTGAGTTCTTTGTTGGATCCTAGTTTGGGTTTGATTCCAGCGTGTTTTGAGTTGGTTGCGGGGTTTTCTGGCAAGGAGGTGTTGGGGAAAATTATTGAGAGTTCTGTTTATAAGCGTTTGTTTGGTTATGATACTGTGAAGTCTGTTACAACTATTTTTAATCTGAATAGTTGGAATCCAAATAAATATTAAGAAGGCTTGGAATGAGACCATAGAATCTGTTGTTAGTAATGCTAAGTGGTTGGGCAGTACGGTGAAGGATATTGGTAAGAAGCTAATTGTTGAGGGAAAGAAACTAATTCCTAATGCAGTGAAGGTGGCAACCAAAAAAGTTGTTAATAAAGTTAAGAATACAGTTAACACAGTCAAGAAGATTGTGAAAAACACAGCTAAAGCGGTTAAGAACACTGCTGTTAAAATTGTTAAAACAGCTAAAAAGGCAGTGAAAACCGTTAAAAAAGCTGTTAAAAAAACTGTGAAAACCGTTAAAAAGGCTGCTAAGAAAGTAGTGAGAACCGTTAAAAAAGTGGTTAAAAAAGCTGTGAAAACTGTGAAAAAGGCTGCTAAGAAGGTAGTTAGGACAGTTAAAAAAGTGGTTAAAAAAGCTGTTAGAGCTGTTAAGAAAGTTGCAAAAAAAGTAGTTAAAACAGTTAAAAACACGGTAAAAAAAGCTGTTAATGCTGTGAAAAATGTAGGCAAAAGTATTGGAAAAATCTTAAAATGGTGGTAATAAGATGGGAATTTTTGATCCTTTAAGGTCTATTGATAGTTTGAAGAAGAGTTTGGTTGATGAGTTTGGTTATGTTGATGGTTTGGATGGTGTATTGGATGATATTTTGGGGTTGACGGGGTCGGATGTGTATTGGGAGTATTTTAAGGCTTTTAGGATGGAGGATGGTGTTAGTGGGGAGGATTTTGAGTATAGTGATGCGGAAAAGGGCAATATTCGTGTTGTGAATCTTGCACGTGAGAATTTAAGTAGTCCTGTGCTTTATTTTCCACCTATTACGGATTTAGTAGAATTTTTAACTTTTTATGTGATGTATCGAGTTTTTGAGGATATTTATTATGTTTATAAAGGTAGTTCTCTTGTTCATGAGGATTTTATTAGGCTATTGTATGGTGGTTTGGATGAGCGTGTTATGAGGGGATTAGACCAGTTTGACACACTTACTAACCCCCAAGAGGTTACTGCTGAATACTTCCTCAAACTTAAGAAAATGAACTGGAAAGACAAAAAAGTGAAAAAATTACACGGAAAACTGCATGAACTTAATTGTGATAAGTTTATAGAAGAACATAAAACTGTGGATACTAAGTTCACGGCTACGGAGGGTGCTTTTATTTTGTTTCTTGCGGCTTGTTGTGCTGTGAACGATGATCGGTTGGAGATAGTGGAGTCTGATCTTTTAATGGCTTATAAAACTTATTTCAAACTTATAAACACAGATATTACCAAGTTGATGTGATAATTTATGGAGTTTGGGAATTTTCTTGCAGCAGTAACTGCAGTGGCAGTTTTCATTAGTACAGGCACAGTGATTGCTTTGTCTGTGGGTTATATTGGTCAATCCCCAGAAAACCCACTTATAAGACTTATAGGTTTGTTTATATGTTTTGTGCTGGCTTCAATGGTTTATAACCTTATAAAGGTTGATAAAAGTTAAAATAACTATAAAAATGGTGTTTTTGGGTTGGTAATTTGGATCAAAAGTAAATGGCCATGGTAATGGAAGTGAAAAATATGAGTTTTTTTAGTGCAGAACCGACTGTTGATGTTGCGGGTAAAGTTTTGGATGAGTTTGGTGATGTTGAGGGGTTAAAGGAAGTGATTGAGGGTATTTTGGCTTTGGAGGTTTCTGGGGTTTATGATGGTTTAGTTCATGGTATGGGGGATGATTCTCGTTTGGATTCTGGTGATTTTGATGAGCTTTCAGAGTTGATTAAATTGGCATCAGAGAATATGAGTAAGTTTCCTTTGAGTATTCCTTTTGCGCCTTTAATAACTGCTAAGTTTGTTATGGTGACATATACTTTTGTTTATGACCTATATAGTATTAGATTAGGCAGGGATTTCACTTTAAATGAATTAAACAACATTTTTTATGGTTCAATGGCCACTAGGATTCTTTTAATGTTAGATGATTTTGATTCTGACCTTGAAACACCCAAACCCACCACTGAATTTTTTAAACGTTTAGGTAAGGTTAAATGGCAAAATAAACAGGTGAAGCGGCTTTATAATCATATTCATGAAATTAATTTTATGTTGATACATAACAAGTGGAAAGGAACAGAAAGGGTGTCAACAACTTTTTTAGTCACTGAAGAAGCTTTTATTTTGCTTTTATCTGGTTGTAGTGCAGTTATATGTGGTAGGGATAAAATTAACATTTTTGATGTTGTAACTGCTAATAAAACTTATCTAAAACTTATAAACACAGATATTAGCCGTTTGATGTGATAGTTTTATGGGTTTTGGGGATGGTAAGTGTTAGGTGGTAAAAAAATGTTTTTAAGATCAGAACCGACTGTTGATGTTGCGGGTAAAGTTTTGGATGAGTTTGGTGATGTTGAGGGGTTAAAGGAAGTGATTGATGGGATTTTGGCTTTGGAGGATTCTGAAGTTTATGAGAGGTTTCACTCCTTTTTAGATCAATAAAATCTTAAATTAACTAATCCAGATAAATTATCCCAAGAAACTCATTCAGATCCCTTAAGATCCAGTGTGTAACCCTTGATATCCTCGAGGATGTCCTTTGCATAGTAGGAAGAGAAGATGATCCCCAGTGCAGTTACAAGCCAGAAGGAAACCAGCCTATCAACAAGGGCAATGCTGCCGCTTAAAGCTCCGGGAACACCAAATAACACAAATAATCCTGTTAAAGATATTTCTATTGAACCTATTCCTCCAGGAAGGGCTGTAACAATTCCCACAAGGTTTGCAATAAGGAATATGACAACGATGGCTGTGAAATTTATTTCAACGTTGAAGGCGTAGAAAACAACCAGAAGACGAACACATTCAAGAAGCCATGAAGCTCCAGACAGGAAAAACACAAAGGTCAGGTTTTTGAAGTTGCTGAAGGAGTGTGTGTACTGGATCATACCCCTTAAACCCTCGGTGAACTTGAGGTAGAGGTTGTTGAGAACCTCCTCCCTGATGGGAAGTTTGCTGATGATGGGATGGATCCTATCGTAAAGCCAGATGCTGGCATTTTCCCTCCAGTTAAAGATGTAGATCAGGAGGACCATGCCAATGGAAAGCAAACCTCCAAGTATGGTGATCACACGTATCTTCGGCAGGAAGAGTGAGGATATCAACATTAGACAGCCTGCTATCCCAACATCGAAGAACCTTTCAGTTAACCCTGCTGAGAGTCCCTCTGATAGACTTATCCCATTGATCTTTTTACCTGCAACTGCATTCAAAACTTCCCCCGCACTTCTGGCTGGACTGAAATTTCCTGCAAAGAGTCCTATTGTTTTCACAACGTAGTTCTTCTTGAATTCAGTTGTTTGATTGATTATAAAACCCCACCTCAGGGATCTGACTCCTATAACAACCAGATGAATGAAGGCTGCAAGGACTATGAACCGCAGATCAGCAGTTTCAAGGGCATGGATAATATTTGATGGTCCCAACCACAAAACCAGAAGGATCAGGAGTACAAAGCTGACAACAAGGACGTAGAATTGTTTCAAAGAGTCACCCTATTCTTTATTTTCCTTAAGATAAGTTTTAAGATGAAGCTTATGTAATGGAGAACGTTTATCCAGGTGATGTAAGATTTTTCATGGCCGTACCTGCAGGATATTGGTGCTTCCCTTATCACCAGATCATTCGTGGATGCCCTGTGTATCATCTCAGATTCGTAAACATAATCATCGTAACTTATGTCCAGAAAAAGTTTTGCAGCATCCTTTGATATTACCCTGAAACCACTCTGACTATCAGTCAGGGTGTAACCCGTCACGTACTTTATAAGATGGGTTGTAAGGGCATTTGAAACCTTCCTCTGAAGTGGCATGTTTTCAGGAACGCCTCCAATGAATCTGGAACCTATAACAATTCCAGCCCCATCAATAGCTGCGGTTAATGCTGGTATGTAGAATGGGTCGTGCTGTCCGTCCCCATCAAGAACTACAAAAACATTGTAGCCCTTTTCAAGGCCAATCTTAAGTCCAGTTTTTATGGCTGCACCCTTACCCATGTTTTTTGGGTGTTTAACAACCATTGCACCTGATTCCTCTGCAAGGCGATAGGTCTCATCATATGAACCATCATCCACAACCAGAACATCTGAATACTTCAAAGCCTCCTTTGAAACATTTTTTATGTCAAGTGCCTCGTTGTAAGCAGGAATTATCGTTATTAATTTCATTTTAATTTTCCATTAGCTTTTCAGTTACTTCTAAACTTAAGATCGTTGATATTATTAAAATCCATGGATAAACTTGTTAAAAATATATAATTGTTGATACAATCATTCTGTTAATAGATCATCCTACTACAGTTTATAGAATGTTGTTCAATAAAATTCTATTCAATAAAATGGAACTAACCTTTGAAATGAATTTATACTGAAAGGTACTAAATTACATACACAATTAGTTTACACATCATAAGTAGAATCCATAAAAATTCAATTTGTAAAGTAAGGTTTTAAAAAATTGTACCCTAGAATTCATTCAGGAAGTGAAATTATGAAACGATTATTCGGAACTTTTGGAGTTAGAAGGATTGCAAATCATGAATTAACGCCAGAATTTGCATCAAAACTTGCAGCAGCATATGGAACACTTGTGAAGGGTAAGGTTGCTGTTGGTGGGGACACAAGAACCTCCACTGGAATGATAAAACACGCAGTAATATCAGGACTCCTATCTTCGGGCTGTCAGGTGTTTGATCTTGGAATTTTACCAACCCCTGCAGTCCAATTTGCAGTTAGAAACTACTGTGATGGTGGTGTGATGATAACAGCATCCCACAACCCACCAAAGTACAACGGAATAAAGTTCGTTGATGAAGATGGAATAGGAATAGCAGAGGACATGGAAGAAAAGATAGAAGACATGTTCTTCGATGAAAATCCAGACAGGGTGGTATGGAACGAGATTGGGGAAGTCCTTGAGAACCATGGAATCGTGGATGAATACATAGAAAACGTTATAGAACGTGTTGATGCTGATGCAATTCGATCTGCAAATCTCAAGGTCATAGTGGACTGTGGAAACGGTGCAGCATGCTTCACAACACCCTACCTACTTAGAAAGCTTGGCTGTGACGTTACAACTATGAACTGCCAGCCAGATGGATTTTTCCCAGGAAGAAACCCTGAACCCACTGAGGACAACCTCAAGGAACTCATAGAAGTTGTCAAAGCAACAGGTGCAGACCTTGGAATAGCACATGATGGTGATGCAGACAGAACCATATGCATAGACGAAAAAGGAAACTTCGTCTTTGGTGACAAAACATTTGCACTGGTTGAAAAACAGATGCTCAGGGAAGCAGGTGGTGGAATCATAGTAACAACCGTTGCAACATCTGCAGCCATCTACGACATAGCAGAGGAGTATGGCGGCGAGGTCATTGCAACGAGGGTTGGAGACCTCGTGGTTGCAAGGGAACTTAAAAACAGGGGAGGACTCTTTGGTGGGGAAGAAAACGGAGGACTTATATTTCCGGATTTCGTTTATGGAAGGGATGCAGCACTTTCAACAGCTAAAATAGTTGAAACAATTGCAAAAGAGGGTAAACCTCTATCAAAATTAATATCAGAACTTCCAGCGTACTCTTCAGAGAAGATGAAGGTTGAATGTCCTGATGATCTTAAAGTTGAGGTTATGGAGAAGATTGCAGCAGCAACAAGCGAGCATGAGGTTGACACAACCGATGGTGTTAAAATATTCACAGAGGATGGCTGGGTTATAATAAGACCATCTGGGACCGAGCCAATCTTCAGATGCTTTGCAGAGGCTCAGAAACCTGAAGATGCCAGGAAAATGGCTGAATGGGGAATATCCCTTGTTCAGGAGCATTTGAAGGGATAAAAATAAAGATTAGCTTTTTTATTTCTTTAATTTATTTTCTATTTTTTTAAATCTTCTTATTTAGGCTGCTTCTAAGTCAGGATTTGATTTTTTCATTTGATAAATTTTGGGTAGGTAAAAATCCATGATGGACAAACCTTCCTTGAGAATTCATTCCTTGTAAAAACCATAAAACTGGGAACAGTAATCGCACATAGGGTATTTACCGTACTTGTAGTGGCTGTAATCATCCTTGTTCATATCGAATTTCTTGTTGCAGAGGTAACAGGTTTCTATTTTCTCAGATTTCTCACGATCAGATTTAATTTCTGGGCTCTCTTTTGATTCAAGTTCTGTTTTTTTCTCTTTTTCTTCGATTTCAATCACCTTGATCTGTGTTACTGATCTCATAATTTAATTCATTATAAAAAAATTTTTATAAAATTTCTACGATTTAATCTATCTGGCTTTAGGGGAAAATAAATTTATCTAAATAAAAACATAATATTTGTTATGATAGTGAAGGGTAAACGAAGGAGAGTTGCGTGGGGCATCACAGGAAGTGGTGAAAAGATAGAGGAAACAGTTGAGATCATGGAGGAAATGAAGAAGGAGTACAGAAAAGAATTTGATATACGTGTTTACGTCTCCAAGGCTGGAGACCAGGTTCTCAAGTATTACAACCTTTCAAACACCCTTGAAACAATGTTCGACAAAACATGGACTGAAATAAATGCTAACGCGCCATTTTTAGCTGGGCAGATTCAGATGGGGACCTTTGAATTTTTATTACTTGCCCCTGCAACATCCAACACAGTTGCAAAGATATCCCTGCGAATAGCAGACACTCTCCTTACAAATGCAGCCATAATGGGTCAGAAAACTGCCACACCCATCTACGTAATGCCCACAGATTTTAGAGAGGGAATCACAACTACGAAGCTGCCTAACGGCCGTGACCTGGAACTTAAAATAACCCGTGAGGATGCTCAGCACGTTAAAAAATTGCAGGATATGGAGAACACCTTTGTGTTTGAGCATCCCAAGGATATCCGGGACATATTCGAAAAACACGCAACTTCAGACTGATTTTTTTAGAAGCTGCAGTGTTACTCCAAACTTATAGTTTCCCTCATCTTCTTCTTCTTTTATATCTGAAATACCCCTGAAGTAATGCTTAATTTCACCGGTACCTGCTATGTTCATGGTCAGGGGTTCCAGATCCATCACATTGTCAAAAAATTCGTACATGGGAGTCAATGCCTCTTTTGAACCCCTTATATTTATGGTCCATGTGCCCTGGCCTCTGTCCTTAATTGAAACGTATTCTTCATCAACTTCCAGCATGTATTCAGATTCCTTTTTATTTTCACGGCCCCTGCAGAATACTACCTTTGATTCAACCATTTTCAACCCTCACGATACCTTCTGTTCATGTTTCTTTCAGTCAATGGACTTCCCATACTAGATAAAATCATCACGTAATATATTTGAAGATGAAAGTATAAATTTTCTTGGATTTCATAGGGGATGGGGTGCCATCAGAATTTGTAGCCAATGTTCCTTAGAAGTTTTTGCCTTTCCTTAACATCTTCATCATTTTCAATTGCAACAGGTTTTAAACCATCTACAACTCCAATTATTCCCCGACCCTGTTTTGTTTCAGCTATTATTACTTCAACAGGATTTGCAGTTGCACAGAATAAATTAACAACTTCGGGCACGCTTTTGATGCGTTGGGTGACGTTCAGGGGGTAGGCATTTTTAAGGTACACTATGAATGCATGGCCGCAGGCCAGCTCAAGCATCTTCTCACGGGCCAGTTTAACAAGCTCAGGGTTGTTACCTGCCCACCTCACTAGACAGTCGCCTGAAGCTTCTCCAAATGCAATTCCAAACTCTGCTTGAGGTACAGTATTAAAAATAGCCTCATATATATCTTCAACAGTTTTTATAAAGTGGCTCTGTCCTAGAATGATGTTACATTCTTCTGGAACATCTACCTTAACCATCTTCAGTTCTAAATCCATTTAAAAACCTCCAACTATTATTTATGATCTTCGAAGTTAATTTAATTGTTAACAGAACATGTTGGTTAAAATAAAAACCAACTAAAAATCAGGCTATGAATTTTATAAAAAAGTTCCAATATTCTATAAAATGTATTGATCTTTAATTTTAGAACTTTAATGCTAGTTTTGACCCTTAAAGAAACATATTTTTAAAATTTTGGCCTTTCCTAAATCTTCTACAAGGTTAAATGCATTGATTTTGTAGTTTTTTATTTCCTGTAACTCTTAAAAACCAATGGAGTCGATCATTATATATATTAGAATTCCTTATAATTGTCATTAACAATCATTATAATTAACATCTGATGTCTGTGATTCAGGGCACCATCCAACCACTGGTTTTTGAATTGAGGTTTCAAACCACAATACTTTCAATAATTAAAAATATAATGTACTCCATAAATACAAACCAGCAATTATGCTGATTTGTTGAGATTCACAATATTATTTTGAGAGTTAAATGAGGGTTTTAAATGAACGAGAAAATGAAGGAGATTGCTCTGCGTATTTCAGAGCTGAGAGAACTTTCTGAAGCCAGCCAGGAAGAAATGGCTGACTACCTTAAAATATCCACTGAAGATTACACTCACTACGAAGAAGGAAGCTTAGATATTCCTGCAAGCATCCTCTACGAAATAGCAAACAAGTTAAATGTTGATATGGGACTTCTAATGACTGGTGAAGAGACAAGAATGCACATCTTCACAGTAACACGTAAAGGAAAGGGTGTGCGTGTTGAAAGAAGAAAACAGTACGAGTACGAGAACCTTGCAGAAAAATTCATCCACAAAAAAGCAGAGCCATTCATTGTGGCTGTGGAACCCAGAACCGGTGGAGAAAAACCATCAACAAATTCACACCCTGGACAGGAGTTTAACTACGTAATTGAAGGTTCATTAAAGCTTTATATCAACGAAAACGAGATAGTGCTTGAAGAGGGGGATTCAGTATTCTTTGATTCAACATATGAACATGCAATGGAAGCTTTGAACAACAAAACTGCAAAATTTCTTGCCATAATAATGTAAAATCCATTTAAAATGGGATAAATAAATGTGCATAAAAAATCCAATTTAAAATGGGATATTACCATAAAAAATCCACTTAAAAATGGATTTAAGATTTATTTAAGATACAAAAACCATCTAAAAATCTTAAATAGAAACTTCAAATCTGGGATGATTCAATGTAAAACATTGATAACCCATTCAAGATCGAAAATTTTCCAATTGAATTACATTAACCTCTAAAATTATCCATGAGGCCTTTAAAATTAGAATTTCATTAAAAAAATAGAATTAAATAATTATGTGGTGTATTTTCATGTCATCTTTACTGAAGAAATTCGTTCCAAAAACAGAATTCGAATCCTACGAAGATTTTAAGAAGAACTTCAAGATAGAGTTTCCTGAAAACTTCAACTTCGCATTTGACGTTGTTGATGAGTACGCAGATAAATACCCTGATAAAGTGGGTCTTGTCTGGTGTAACGATGATGAGGATAGGATCTTCACCTTTGAGGACCTTAAAAATTACAGCAACAAAACAGCCAACTTCCTCAGGCAGTGTGGGGTGGGTAGGGGTGATAGAGTAATTTTAACCCTTAAAAGCAGGTACGAGTTCTGGTTCTGCCTCCTGGCCCTGCACAAGTTAGGGGCAATAGCAATTCCTGCAACCCACATGCTGAAAACCAAGGACATAACCTACAGAATAAAGAGTGCAGGCATCACCATGGCCATATGCATAGAAGAAAATGATGTTCCGAAATACTTCGATGAAGCTCATGAAGAATTAGAGGACATTAAACTCTTAAAAGCATTTGTAGGTAATGGAGAACGTGAAGGATGGTTCAACCTCCGTGAAGGTATTGAGAAAGCTTCACCAGAATTTGAAAGACCAACTGGAGATGAAGAAACCAGAGCAGATGATCTCTCATTTGGACTGTTCTCATCAGGAACCACAGGACTTCCTAAAATGGTTAACCACAGCTACACATATCCTCTTGGTCATATAATCACAGCCAAGTACTGGCAGAACGTTATGGAGGATGGACTGCACTACACAGTTGCAGACACCGGATGGGGCAAGGCACTCTGGGGTCAGATCTACGGGCAGTGGATTGCAGGAAGTGCAGTGTTCATCTATGACTACGAAAGATTCGACGCAGCACACATGCTTGATAAAGCATCAAAACATGGAGTAACAACTTTCTGTGCACCACCAACCATCTACAGGTTCCTGATAAAAGAAGATCTCTCAGAGTACAACTTCTCAACCCTTGAATATGCTGTTACTGCAGGTGAACCACTGAACCCTGAGGTTTACAACAGGTTCTACGAGTTCACAGATTTGAAGCTGAGGGAGGGATTTGGTCAGACTGAAACAGTTGCTGCAATCGCCAACTTCCCCTGGATAAAACCCAGACCAGGTTCAATGGGAAAACCATCCCCTGGATACGATGTTGTACTCCTTGACAAGGAGGGAAAACCGTGTGATGTGGGGGATGAAGGGGAAATATGCTTTAAAATAGATAATGGCAGACCTTTAGGACTTTTCACAGGTTACTACCGCAACCCCGAGAAAACAGAGGAAGCATGTCATGGAGGTTACTACCACACCGGAGACACTGCATGGAAGGATGAAGATGGCTACTTATGGTTTGTTGGACGTAACGATGACATAATCAAAAGTTCAGGTTACAGGATAGGACCCTTTGAAGTTGAAAGTGCAGTGATATCCCACCCATCGGTACTTGAATGTGCAATAACAGGTGTGCCCCACCCAGTAAGGGGACAGGTTATAAAGGCAACCATAGTGCTTGCCAGGGGATACAAAGCCTCAGAAGAACTTAAAAAAGAGATTCAAAACCATGTTAAGGGTGTTACAGCTCCCTACAAATATCCGCGTGTTGTGGAGTTCGTTGAGGAACTTCCAAAAACCATAAGCGGAAAGATAAAACGTGTGGAAATAAGGGAAAAGGACCTGGAAAATCCGGGATGAACTATCTAGGGGATTGAGATACATGGAATGCCCTCAAACCATTTAATTCCATTTTTAAGATTCTCAAAGATTAAAAAAGTTATTTGAATGGTAAAATTGGATAAAACCCTTATTTATTATTTATTTTAATAAAATAATTTATAATGTAGCTTAAAACAAGATTTAAATTAATTTGTTTGGATTAAGTTTAAAATGAACATCAAAAAAAATATTAAAGAGGATCATTGAAATTTAAGGGATAATTAAAGGATAATAAAAGTTTAAAAAAATCAAAAATTACCTCAAATTATTCAAAACTTAAAATTACCTTAAAAAATTTCTTAAAAACTAAAATCAACCAAGAAGCTTGATATCATGTCTGAAAAGATTCAAAAAAAGGAACCGTATCCTGTTATCAACACTCTGGAATGCAAGGCATGTGGAAGATGTATCTTAGCATGCAGAAAAGGCGTTTTAAAGATGAGTGATGATATCAATGAAAGAGGATACCGTTACGCAGTTTACAAGGGTGAAGGCTGTACAGGCTGTGGTGATTGTTACTACACCTGCCCAGAACCCCTTGCAGTAGAGGTACATATACCTAAAAAGGATGAAGAAAAGGATAAAGAAGATAAGGGGAGGGAAACTAAATGGCAACGCAGCTCGTTAAGGGAAATACGGCCGTTATAATAGGAGCCATGTATGCAGGGTGTGACTGCTACTTCGGATACCCAATAACACCAGCTACGGAGATCCTCCACGAAGCCTCCAAGTACTTCCCAATGGTGGGAAGAAAGTTTGTACAGGCAGAATCAGAGGAAGCAGCAATAAACATGGTTTACGGTGGAGCATCAACAGGCCACAGGGTCATGACAGCATCATCAGGTCCAGGTATCAGCTTAAAACAGGAAGGAATATCATTCCTTGCAGGAGCAGAACTCCCATGTGTTATAGTTGATATTGTAAGGGCAGGTCCAGGTCTGGGAAACATAGGACCTGAACAAGGGGACTACAACCAGATAGTCAAGGGTGGAGGTCATGGAAACTACAAAAACATAGTCCTCGCACCTAACTCTGTCCAGGAGATGTGTGACTTCACAGCCAAGGCCTTCGACCTTGCAGAAAAATATCTCAACCCAGTTATAGTCCTTGCAGATGGAGTTCTCGGGCAGATGGTGGAGCCACTGCACTTCCCTGAAAAAACAGTGAAACCCAGGATAGACACCTCATGGGCTGTCTGTGGTAACGCTGAAACCAAGGAAAACCTTGTAACCTCTATATTCCTTGACTTCGACCAGCTTGAGGATTTCAACTACAGGATACAGGAAAAATATGCTGAGATGGAAGAAAATGAGGTGGACTTCGAGGAGTATCAAATGGAAGATGCTGAAATCATCCTTGTGGCCTATGGAATAAGCAGCAGAATAGCAAGATCTGCAGTTGAACTTGCAAGAAGCCAGGGAATAAAAGTTGGACTCTTCAGACCCAAAACCCTATTCCCATTCCCAAAGCACGAGCTTAAAAAAATATCAGAAGAACGTGAATGTACATTCATATCTGTTGAGATGAGCAACGGCCAGATGGCCGATGACATAAAACTTGCAGTGGAATGCAAACGTCCTGTGGAACTTGTAAACAGAATGGGTGGAAACCTCATGGACAGGGACAGTATAATGAACAAGATAATGGAAACTGCAGGCAAATCAGAATATAATGGAAGTAAAGTTGGAGGAGGTGACTGAAATGGCTGACAAAACAGCTGCAGATAATCCTGAAATTGGGGAAAAGGTCATAGGAAAACCCAAATCCCTGCTCGATGAATTTCCAAGAAAAGGAGGCAGCGCACCCACAGCAACCCATTACTGTCCAGGCTGTGGTCATGGAATCCTGCACAAACTCATAGGAGAATCCATAGACGAGCTTGGAATCCAGGACAGAGCCATAATGACCAGTCCAGTGGGATGTGCAGTCTTCGCCTACTACTACTTCGACTGTGGAAACGTCCAGACAGCACATGGAAGGGCACCAGCAGTTGGAACAGGAATATCAAGGGCAGAAGATGACTCCATTGTTATCCTTTACCAGGGAGATGGGGACCTTGCATCCATAGGCCTCAACGAAACCATCCAGGCAGCAAACCGTGGTGAGAAGATGGCTGTCTTCTTCATAAACAACACAGTTTATGGAATGACAGGCGGGCAGATGGCACCAACAACCTTGATAGGTGAAAAAACAGTTACCTGCCAGGAAGGCCGTGACCCAAGATTTGCAGGATACCCCCTTCACATGTGTGAGCTCCTGGACAACCTGAAAGCCCCAGTGTTCATTGAAAGGGTTTCACTTTCAGATCCATCCCACATACGAAGGGCAAAAAGGGCGGTTAAAAAAGCCCTTGAGGTGCAGAGGGATGGAAAGGGCTATGCATTCGTTGAAGTACTATCTCCATGCCCAACCAACCTTAAACAGGATGCAGAGGGTGCTGAGAATTTCTTAAACGAACAGATGGAAGTGGAATTTCCACTTGCAAACTTCAGGGATAAAATCAAGGAAATTGAGCCTCTTTGCAGAGATAAAAGTGATTTCTCCAGGGAATCCCTTGATAAAATATTCGATGTTGAAAGTGAGAGTGCACTGGAAGCAGTGGATGATCCAGACTTTAAAAACAAAGTTGTTAAGGTTTCAGGGTTTGGAGGTCAAGGTGTTCTAAGTATGGGACTTATAATTGCCCAGGCAGCCTGTAACGCACAGCGTCATGTTTCATGGTACCCTTCATACGGACCAGAACAACGTGGAGGAACATCCAACTGCACAGTGGTCATATCTGGACAAACTGTATCTTCGCCTGTTGTTTACAACTACGATGTTCTCGTGGCCCTGAACAGGCCCTCCCTTGAAAAATTCGCAGAAAGGGTTAAAAAAGGAGGGGTGATACTTTATGATGTGGAGATTGGTGAATTTGAAGCTCCTGAGGGAGTTAGGACAATAGCAGTTCCTGCACTTGAAATCGCCAAAAAAGAGGGAGTTTCCAAAGCTGCAAACACGGCCATGCTAGGTGTTTTAATGGAAATTGCATCCACAGACCTTTCAGAGGATGATTACAAGGATGCAATAAAGCACACCTTCGCCAAAAAACCCAAACTCGTTCCACTCAACGTTAAAATACTTGAAGCGGGGGCAAAATGGGCAGAGGAAAATCTTTAAATGTGATTTTTCTCTTTTAATTCATTTTTTTCAGTTTATTTATTCTTTTTATTCCTGATTCTTTACTTTAACATTTTTAAGATATTTTTTTTAAGATATTGTTCTTCAAGGAGGGTCCATTATGGTGAGAGATAAATCCACTTCGAGCCAGAATAACCCTGACAGATGGAAGATATGAACAATTTCTTATGGGATTCAATCCATAGAAATTAATATCAAAAAGATCTACAATGCATTAACAGGTCCAATTAGGGCAGTTGCAGTGGAGTAGAGGAATTGGAATGGAAAAGATCAGAATTCTATCATGGAACGTTAACGGAATAAGGGCTGTTCATAAGAAGGGATTTCGTGAATGGTTTGAGGGTGAAAACCCAGATATCCTGTGTGTGCAGGAGACCAAAGCCACAAGAAAACAGGTACCGCGTGATATAAGGGAATTTGATGGTTACCAGACCTACTTCTGCGAGGCCGAGAGGAAAGGATACAGCGGAGTGGCCCTTTACACGCGTATAAAACCTGAAAAAGTGGAATACGGATTTGGAATCGATAAATTCGACCTTGAAGGAAGAACCATCATTGCAGACTACGGAGATTTTGTACTCTTCAACATATACTTTCCCAACGGTAAAATGTCCCCAGAGAGGCTTCGTTACAAGATGGACTTCTACGATGCCTTCCTTGAACATGCAGAGAAACTCAAAGCAGAGGGTAAAAACATAGTTGTCTGTGGTGATGTCAACACGGCCCATAAAGAGATAGACCTGGCCAGGCCAAAGGAAAACGAGAAGATATCAGGTTTCTTACCCGAGGAAAGAGCATGGATGGATAAATTCCTGGCAACAGGTTACACTGATACTTTAAGGGAGTTCAACCATGGTGAGGGACAGTACACATGGTGGAGTTACAGAACCAGAGCAAGGGAGCGGAATGTTGGCTGGCGCCTGGACTACTTCTTCGTGAACAGAGAATTCATGCCCAATGTGGTTGATGCATTCATACTCTCAGAGGTTATGGGTTCAGACCACTGTCCAGTGGGTGTTGAAATCCAATTGGATGGCCTGGATTAAGTTTATTGGATAATGATTAAATTTATTGAATCCTTTAACATTATTAACTAACTTAGAATTAACTAAGATGAGCTAAGGATTAATTAAGCATATTTAAGCTATGTTTTTAATCCAAGTGATTTAAGAAGTATTTAAAATCTCTTGATAAGTCACTGCACAGGTTCGTGGGCTTTTTGATTCAAGAAACTCAAAACTTGAAGTTCCAGATCATACGTTTTACAGGGATAGCTGCAGTGCTCCTCATGGCCATTTTCATGATCGCAGCAGCCGCAAAATTCTCAGGTCAACTCAACCCCCTTGAAAACTGGATAAGCGACCTTGGAAGCAGCTTTTACAATCCCCATGGGGCATTTCTCTTCAACCTTGGATCTGTGATTGCAGGATCTCTTTTTCTCATATTCTGTTCCCACATCAACGTAACCTATGCCAGTGCCGTCTGCAGTAAACGAGTTCTATTATACTCACAGATATCTGGACTGGCCTCTGGATTTTCACTCGTAATGGTGGGGCTATTCTCTGAAGACATCCCCTCGTTGCACGGACTCTTTTCAGCCACTTTCTTCATATCCTCACTCCTCTTCCTGATCCTGATGAACTACAACCTCAGAAAAGATCTGAAACTCAAAAAACTGGCTTTCTATGGTGTAATCCCTATTTTAATGGATTCTTTGTTGGTAATATTTTACATGCTAAACACAAATTTGCCTACTCCAATTCTTGAATGGCTTACAGGGATATCCTATGCATTCTGGATTCTTTTACTTGCATATCACTCTCCAAATTCAAATCCATGATTTTTAATCAAGGAATGGGCTAATACTGGCCTTGAATTTTTCATGGTCTTGAACCAGTGATTCTAAATGGCATTATAAAGGTTTTATCTTAGATTGAACTAACCATAAACTAGTGTTTTATTGGTTCGTACTATGATCATGAGCATATAAAAATTAAAAATAGAATAAAATCAGGGGATTTAAAGGAAAAAATCACAAGCTACTCCTTATGATAAATAAAATAATTATTATAAAAATTTAAATTCCTGTAAAATTTATAAAAAAATCTGTAAAAAAGTTCTTTGTACGAGAAAATCATTTAAAAAAGGGATCAATTCAAAGATAATTGTTCTAATTTAAAAAATTAAAGCTTTTAAAAATGTAAATGAGGGATTCAATGAGTTATAACGGCGTTGCAAAACAATTTTTAGAATCACAGGGTATATCCGTGGGGGATACAATTCGCGTAACCAAGGAAGAGATATCCTACGAGGGAATGCTCCTTGACAGGGCAGAGGATGCAGATGACAAACACCTGGTTTTGAAGCTTCCAAGCGGATACAACGTGGGCGTGGGAATAGACGGAGCAGGAGTGGAACTCATCCAGCGGGGTGAAAAACCAAGGATAGAACTTCCACCCCTTGAAGTGGAACCAGACAACAAAAAACAGGACATATCCATTATATCCACAGGTGGAACAGTTGCATCTGTCATAGACTACAAAACAGGGGCAGTTCACCCCGCATTCACAGCAGACGACCTTCTCCGGGCAACACCTGAACTTGCAGACCATGCAAACATCCGTGGAGAAGCCATACTCAACATACTCAGTGAAAACATGAAACCTGACTACTGGATAAAATCAGCACGATCCGTGGCAGATGAGATAACTGGCGGTGCAGATGGTGTTGTGATTGCCCATGGAACAGATACCATGCACTACACAGCAGCAGCCCTCAGCTTCATGCTGGAAACACCGGTTCCAGTTGTCATAACAGGTGCTCAGAGAAGTTCGGACAGGCCGTCATCAGATGCATTCTGGAATCTCATGGCATCAGTTGCAGCAGCCAAATCCGACGTTGCAGAGGTCACAGTTTGCATGCACGCAACAGAGGATGATTCATATGCCTACCTCCACAGGGGAACCAAGGTCAGGAAGATGCACACATCACGAAGGGACACCTTCCGCAGCATAAACACCCAGCCAATAGCCAAGATCCAGGAAAACAGGGTTAAGATCCAGCCAAACGTGGATTACAGAAAACGTGGAGAAACTGAAGTGGAACTCAGGGACGAACTCGAATCAAAGGTGGCCTTCATAAAGAGCTACCCTGGTATTTCAGGGGAGATCCTGGATTACCACGTGGACAAGGGCTACAAGGGAATAGTTCTCGAGGGAACAGGACTGGGGCACTGTCCAGACTACCTCATACCCTCAGTTGAAAGGGCAGCAGACAGCGGAATACCAGTTGTAATGAGCTCCCAGTGTCTTTACGGAAGGGTGAACATGAACGTCTACAGCACAGGCAGAAGGCTTGTATCCGCAGGTGTCATATCTGCAGGGGACATGCTGCCTGAAACAGCCTATGTAAAGCTCATCTGGGCCCTGGGTCAGACAGACAACCTTGAAGAGGTGAGGAAGATCATGCAGACCAACCTCAGGGGTGAGATGGAGGATCTCTCATCAAGGGATTACTTCCTACTCTAATCAAATTGTAAAAAATTATTATGAATATTCCATATCAAACAATCGTATTGTTGATCTTCAATGAATTAAAAGGGTGATAATCAATGGATTATGAAAAATTAGGCCTTAAAATGGGTCTTGAAATACACCAGCAGCTTAACACATCACAAAAACTCTTCTGTCCATGTCCATGTGAATTGCAGGACAAAAAGCCAGAATACAAACTCTTAAGGACTTTAAGGCCCACACAGAGCGAACTTGGAAAGATAGACAGGGCAGCCTATGAGGAATCCCGGAGGAAGCTCCAGTTCACATATGAAGCATACAAACATGACACATGCCTGGTTGAATCGGATGAAGAACCACCACACCCCCTGAACAGTGAAGCCCTTGAAATAGCTCTCACACTGTCCTCACTTCTTAACATGGCTGTTGTTGATGAGTTCCACACCATGAGAAAACAGGTGATAGATGGAAGTAACACTGGGGGCTTCCAGAGAACAGGACTGGTTGCAACGGAGGGTTACATGGACACGGAGCACGGGCGGGTTAAAATTGAAAACCTCTGTCTTGAAGAGGATGCAGCAAGAAGGATAGGTCAGAAAAAGGGGCATGTTGTCTTCAGACTGGACAGACTTGGAATTCCCCTGGTTGAGATAACAACAGATCCTTCCATGAAACACCCAGAACAGGTCAGAGACGTTGCATACCAATTGGGGCAGGTTTTAAGGAGTACAAATGTTAAAAGAGGGCTTGGAACCATACGCCAGGACCTTAACATATCCATAAGAGAAGGAGCCCGTGTGGAGATCAAGGGTGTTCAGGACCTGGACCTCATGCCAACCATGGTTGAAAATGAGGTCACACGCCAGATAAAACTCATTGAAATAAGGGACGAACTCCAGAGGCGAGATGCAGAGGTTCTTGATGAAATATTTGATGTTAAGGAACTCTTCCAGGAGACAGGATCCAAGATCATAGCCAGGGCACTGGAGAAGGGCATTGTTCTTGCAATAAAGCTGAAGGGATTTGCAGGACTCATTGGAGTTGAGGTTCAGCCTGGAAGACGCTTCGGAACAGAACTTGCAGGATACGCTAAGAAGATGGGGGTTTCAGGAATATTCCACACAGACGAACTTCCAGCCTATGGAGTAACCGAGGAAGAGGTTACATCAGTCAGGAAGTTCCTGGATCTGGATGAGAAAGATGCATTTATCCTGGTGGCAGATGAGGATGAGAAGGCAAGAAATGCACTCCTTGAAGTTATAAGAAGGGCAAAAACAGCAGCAGTTGAGGTTCCAGAGGAAACAAGAAAGGCCAAGGATGATGCCAACACAGAGTACCTCAGACCACTGCCAACTGCAAGCAGGATGTACGTTGAAACAGACATACCCCTGCAGATCATAGACAGGGAATACCTTGAGGACATAAGATCCAACCTTCCAGAACTTCCAGACGAGAAGGAGGCAAGGATCATCCAGGAGTACAGTTTAAGCCAGGACCTTGCACACCAGCTCGTGAGGAGAAACAGGGCAGACGACTTTGAGAAGGTTATGGCATTAACATCTGTTGATTCAACAACAGTGGCATCAACCTTCGCCTACACCATCAAGGAACTCAAACGTGATGGAAAGGACATCTCAAGACTAGACATTGAATGCCTTAAAAATACCTTTGAACTGGTTTCAGAGGATAAGATAACCAAAGAAGCAGTTCAGGAAGTACTTGTTGGTGTCTGTGATGGTGAGTCCTCTCCAGAGGAAGCAGCAAAGAACCTGAACCTTATGATGCTCTCAGATGATGATGTTGAGAAAATAATCAGTGAAATAGTTGCATCTCAGAGTAAAATGGTTGAGGAACGTGGAATGGGTGCAATGGGCCCTCTCATGGGCATGGCCATGAGAGAGCTCAAGGGTAAAGCCGACGGCAAACTCGTGAATAAACTTTTGAGGGATAAAATACAGAATATAAACTAGTAATTAAATAACTAAAAAAAAATTATTCAAATGGGATTTCCTTTTTCAAAGGAAATTATCAATATATCCTAAGCTTTCAGGTGGTTTTATGGAAGAACATGACATTATAATAGTGGGTGCAGGACCTGCAGGCCTCACAGCAGGCATATATGTTGGTAGGGAAGGGTTGAATGCAACGATTCTAGAAAAGGGAGTTACTGGAGGAAATGCTAATATGGCACCACTGGTTGCAAACTTTCCGGGGTTTAAATCTATAACTGGCGCAAAATTTTTAAAAAGGATAGCTGAGCAAGCAGAAATGTACATAGACCTTCATGAACATGAGGAAATAACAAAGATTCATAAAACCGATGATAGGATATTATTAACCACAAATAAAGGTGAATATTCTGCTAAAGCCCTGATTATCTGCTCTGGAACTACTTACAGAAAATTGGGAATAAAGGGTGAGGATGAGTTTATAGGCAAGGGAATATCATTCTGCTCAATATGTGATGGAATGTTCTTCAAAGGAAAAGATGTTTTTGTTGTTGGAGGGGGCAACTCTGCGGCAGAACATGCACTGCACCTTAAGGACATAGGATGTAACGTGAAAATCGTGCACAGAAGGGACGAGTTAAGAGCCCAGAAATACTTGCAGGATAGAATACATGCTGAAGGAATACCCATCATTTGGAACTCAGTTTTAACTGAGATGAAGGGGGAAACTTTTTTAAAAAGTGTTGTAATCCATAACAGGGAAACAGAAGTTGATGAAGAGGTTGAAGTTGCTGGTGTATTTTTAGCTGTGGGGGAGGAACCTAACAGTAAACTTGCAACTGTTATAGGAGTTGATGTGGATGAACTAGGGTACATCATCACAGATAAAAACCAGAGAACAAACATCCCCCATGTATACGCGGCAGGGGATGTTACAGGAGGAGTGCAACAGCTTGTAGTGGCCTGTGGAGAGGGGGCAGTTGCAGCTGTGAATGCTTATCAAAGTCTTAAAATTCATAAAAATTAAAAATGTAACTAAATCATTTTTTCCCTTCTTTTTATGACTTCATTTTTTAAAATTAATCAAAAGATGATAAACTTTTTCATGTTTATAAAATAATTAGGGGTAAAATCATGACTTACGTTAAATTCGGACCGGCAGGAAGGCCTGTGGACTACAAAGGTAATGCAAACATGGCCTGTAGTTACATACGATCCATTGGCCTGGATGCCTACGAGTACCAGGCAACCTACGGAGTAAAGATATCAGAAAAATCTGCCATAGAACTTAAAATGGATTCAGAGGAGAGCAACGTTCTGGTTTCAATGCACGCACCATACTACGTGAATTTATCTTCCAACAAGGATGATGTGGTTGAAAGGTCAATCCAGAGGCTGGTGCAGGCAGCCAGTGCCTCCGAGTGGATGGGGGCCTACAGAACCGTATTTCACCCTGGTTTTTACACAACCTACACCCATGAAGAGGCAATGGAGCGCTGCAAAAAATCCATAACCCTTATACAGGAGGAACTGGAATCTCTTGGGGTTTTGAACTACAACCTGGCCCCTGAAACAACTGGTAAGAAGTCACAGCTTGGAAGCCTGGACGAGGTCATAGAGATATGTAGGTCCTTCGACCATGTGGAACCCACAGTGGACTTCGCACATGTCCATGCAAGAAACAACGGCTGCATAAAGGAGAGGGATGATTACAGCAGGATATTCCAGAAACTTGAGGATGAGCTGGGCCTTAAAACCCTTCACAGCCACTTCACAAGTATAGAGTACACAGATAAGGGTGAGCGGAAGCATCACACCCTCATGGAAGAGGATTACGGCCCACCACTGGAACCCCTCATGGAGGTTGTTGCTGAGAACGGCTGGAACATCACCCTGATATGCGAAACACCCCTCAGGGACAGGGATGCCCTGGTTATGAAGGGGATTTATGAGGGGATTTCAGGTGAGGATAAAACTTTATAAATTACCCTAATCTCTTTTTACATCACCCCCTAATCCTCTTACTCTAAAGATTTACCTGTTAAATTAAAATTTATTACATACTAATTTTACCATCATAAAATTTTAACAGCTATCAATATTTTCAAATGGTATTTGTCCATGTATTATGAAATAAATATTTTGAGAAAACCTTTTATCCACATGGAACCAAACTATAATCAACTCAATATAATCATTCATTAATTAAAGAAATTGGTAGGTATCCCTAGTGAAACTAAACAATATGGCAACTGATACACTTGTATCAGATAAAAAAGCATTAAGAAATTTACCTGAACATGTAATGGGAGCTAAAGTTGTTGTACTCCAGTCTGTTGGCTACCCATTCCTCTGCAACCTGGTTGAAAATCCCAAGATAGAAATATTCGACAAGGAACTCTTCGAATTATATGCAAGGGAGCAGTGGGAAGATTACACAGTTAAAGAAGGTTCATTCTTATTCGATCAGAAATTATTACCAGATTATGCTTTTAAAATAATAAAGGCACATCCAGATAACTCAAAAATCACTGAAAAAACTTCAATCATCCTCATGGAACTTGAAGAATCCAGTGAAGTTAAAAAAATTGAAAGCAACGTTAAAATGTCCGAGGTTATTGGTCAGGAACGTGCCAAGACCAAGTGCAAGATCATCATGAAGTACCTGAAGGAACCTGAGAAGTTCGGGGAATGGGCACCAAGAAACGTCCTCTTCCATGGAACACCAGGAACAGGAAAGACCATGCTTGCAAAATCCCTTTCAAACGAACTTCAAGTCCCACTCTTCCTTGTTAAGGCCACAAGCCTCATAGGGGAGCATGTTGGTGATGGTTCAAGGCAGATACACGAATTATTCGATGCAGCTTCAGCCTGCTCACCAGCAGTGATATTCATAGACGAAATCGATGCAGTGGGTCTTGACAGGAAATACCAGTCCCTCAGGGGAGATGTTTCAGAAGTGGTGAACGCCCTTCTAACTGAAATGGATGGTATAGACTACAACAAGGGTGTTGTCACCATAGGTGCAACCAACAACCCCCACCTTCTGGACTTTGCAATCAGAAGCAGGTTTGAAGAGGAAATAGAATTTGTTCTGCCTGATGAAAAGGAGAGAAAAGAAATTCTGGAGCTTTACATCAAATCCATGCCACTGCCACTTGAAGCTGACATTAAGAAGCTCACAACAGCCAGTAAGGGAATGTCAGGCAGGGACATCAAGGACAAGCTCCTCAAGGTAGCACTTCACAGGGCAATATCCGAGGACAGGGAAACTGTAACATGGAGTGACGTAGAGTACTCCCTGAAACAGCATAAAAAGGATAAAAATGAACCCAAGGGAATGTTCGCCTGAACATTCATCCACAACTTTTTTTTTATTTTTAGAAAGGAATTAATCAGCTCTTTAAACCAAAAAAAGATAAAATTTAAATATACAAGGGCTGGGAAATTCTTATAAACTCTTTTAATGAAATCAGACGATTGAGAAACCTCCGTCAACGAAGATGGTCTGTCCAGTTACATAAGATGAGGCATCTGATGAGAAGAATATGATGGCTCCGTTTAATTCTCCTTTTTTAGCTGGACGGTCCATGGGTACAACTCTGCTGTATCTTTCCAGGAATTCTTCAGATTTGAAAAGTGTATCTGCCGTCATTTCAGATTCGAAAAGACCAGGGGCCACTGCATTTACTGTAATTCCATATTTACCATAGGAACATGCCATACCCATTGTTAAACCACGAACAGCTGCTTTTGATGCGTTGTAAACGTGACGTATGAACATGTCCTCTTTGTCACCAGCTATAGAGTTTATGGAACTGGTGTTCACAATTTTCCCGTAGTTATTTTTGATCATTTGTGGAATGACGTGTTTTGAGACCAGGAAGATTCCTTTAACATTTACATCCATTCCCTTGTCCCAGTCTTCAACACATAAATCACATACACCCCCGCGAATTGCCACACCCGCGTTGTTCAGGAGTATGTCTATCTTTCCAAAATGGTTAACTACCTCTTCAACTGCATTTTTGACGCTTTCCTCATTGGATACATCACATTGAACTGCAAGAGCCTTTCTTCCTGTTGATTCAATTTCTTCTGCCAGGGATTCTAATCTTTCTTTTCTCCTTGCTAAAAGAGCAATGTCAGCACCTTCCTGTGCATATGCCCTTGCTGCATCTGCTCCAAGACCGCCTGAAGCACCGGTTACAACTGCCACTTTTCCTTCCAGGTCAAAACAATTCTTCATTCAATCCCTCCTACGTATCTATGTTGGATCTCTACGTTAATACCAGAAATCTTCCCGAGTTAATGGCCTCGAGTTGATACCTTATAAATAAACCTATCATATATAAAAATACCGATTTAATTTTGGTAATGATCAAATAATCCCTATCTATGGGCTGTTATTTTGTAACTGAAGTAAAAAAATGGATCTTTGAAGAGTTCTAAAATGATTATTCTATCCTAGGGAGATAATTCCAACAAAATGGGCTTAAACTAATTTTAATCAAAGTTTTACATTTGTAAAAATTCTAACGTTGAGACTAAGGTCTGCTCTAAGAAAAATAATGAAATTTAATGAAATTTAATTAGGAGGTTTAATAATAATTATTTGAACGTTTTTTGGCATTTTTTAACTTTGCACAAATCTCATCTAAAATTCTCCTTCAATCAACTGTCTAAATTTTCTTTTTAACTGGTTCAAGGAAAGATTTAAATCATCAAGTGAATAACTGATTTTCAATGAACTTGAAAGAGATACTCGTGGATTCATTCTGGTACTCAGTTTCAGACTGGAAGAAACTCATATTCCTGGGCATTTTACTGGTACTCATGGATTTTGAAGGGGGATTTTCAGGTTCCTTGACTATGAACTGGTTAAATGCCATTATACTCCTTTTCATTTTAGTCTTAGGGGTTCTGGAGGCAGGGTACCTCTTCAGGGTGCTTGAAGAATCTGTGGAAGGATCAAAAAAGCTTCCAAAACTCAACAGATTCCGTGAAATGACGGTTCATGGCATTAAAGAACTACTGATACTCATCATATATTTTGCAGTTCCTTCATTCCTCTTCATCATGCTTCTCTGGAGCACTGAAGCATCTGCAGATGCCACCATAATTGGATTTTTGATCCTCATCCTTTTACTGGGCACCATCTACATCTTCTTTCCTGCAGTCATGCTCAACATGGCCCACAACCATGGGAACATAAGATCAGGCCTGGATTTCAGGGCAATAATCAGGAAAATCAAATATCTGGGCTTCAAGGATCTTGTGGTGGTTTACACTGGAATATTTCTGATACTTGGAATTTTGAAGCTGGTTCTAACTGACAACCTCTCAACCCTGCCTTTGGTGGGAGATCTGGTTTCCCAGCTCATAATAGCACCGTTCATCCTCCTATTCACCACAAGGGTTCTGGGACTTATGGACAGGGGTGAAGATTCATTCAATCATTAAAATTATAATTAAAAATAAGTTTTTTTTATATAATGAGTCAAGTAATGATTTTTAAAACAAATAATCAGATAAAGGATTTTAAAATTTAAAATAAAGGAATTATTTAATTCCTAATCAGAACCTTAAAAAAATATTTAATTCCTAACCAGAACATTAAAAATCTTTAATTCATATCCTAACCTTAAAAAATCCGTTAAAACTAATTAAATTTAAATCAGCTACCCTAATTTAAATCAGCTGTCAATTTTTACCCTTAAAAATTGTTTCTGCAGCCTTTATAACCTCTTTTTCATCCATTTCAGCTGCATGCTTCAGGTTTTGAATCATATCGTAGGAGATGTGTTTGACCAGAACCTTTGTAAGGTCATCAACCACCTTCTCATTACCATTCATATCTCCAAGAATTTTAAGAGCTTTCCTGGTTTCTTTAACCCTTATTTCCTCGGCATTAGCACGAATACTGGATATCAATGGTTCAACTTCCATGCGCTTCAGTGATCTATGGAGAAGTTCCAGTTCCTCTTCAACTATTTTCTCTGCACGCACTGCTTCTGCTTCACGCATCTTCAGGCTTTCATCTGCAACTCCACGAAGATCATCTATGTTGAAAAGTTTAACACCCAGTTCTGAAACCCTCTCCTCTATGTCACGGGGGTTTGCAATGTCCACCATCACCATGTTCCTGAGATTTTCTGGAGGCACAGTTTCCTTCACCTTTTCATAGGTTAAAATTGGGTGTGGGGCTCCTGTTGCACTTATAACAACATCTGCATCTTTCATTGCTTCAGCGAGTTTGTTGAAGTGTATGGCTGAACCACCCAGCTCCCTTGCAAGGCAAACTGCCCTGTCATGGGTTCTGTTTGCAACAACGATTGCTTTAAGATTTTTTTCAACCAGGGCCTTGGCAACAAGGGTTCCCATCTTACCAGCACCCACAACCAGGACCTTCTTACATTTAAGGTTTCCATGAACCTTCTCTGCAAGGTCAACTGCTGCAGATCCTATGGACACGGATCCCTCGTTTATCCGGGTTTTTTTACGAACGGACTGGCCAACATGAACTGCCTTGGTAAAAACAGTGTTTAAAACTCTGCCGCAGCATCCTTCCTTAATACTTCGTTTACGGGCATCCTTTATCTGGCCAAGTATCTGGTCTTCACCTACTATCATGGATTCCAATCCGGATGCAAGTCTTAAAAGATGTTCAAGTGCTTTTTCATCAGTTTCAACCACGAAATCATCACATTCCACTTCCATACTGCAGTCCTTAAGCACCAGGTAAAATTCTGTTCTGTTGCAGGTCTTTATTTGGAGGTGTTCCTCTACAGGGTACTTATTCTGAATTTCCTGGAACGCAACGTCAAGTTTATGTGCTGATCTCTCCATTGTACCGATGCTTGCAGTTTTATGGTCGACTCTGATATTTAGGATCACTTGCTCCCTCCAAAACCCTTAAAAAAAGGTTCATCATCAATCAATTATGGTTTATTTAAATTCAATAAAAACTTATATTTATTTTTGATCAGTAAGGATCACTTCAGTAAAAGAATTGTTTATCCCATCTCTTTATTAAATTTAATTTTTGAGGTAATACTAATTTTTTTAGTACTTAAAAAGGTGTTAATACTCCAGAACTACCTCATCAAAATCTTTTTTTGAATTCAATCCTATTTAAAATTAGTTTTTTATTTTTTATACCTAAAATCAATTTTCTTTCAATCCAGATAGTAAACATTCAACGTAAACCTGGGCCCCCTGAAGATCTTCATCTTCCAGGAACTTTTTAACCTTCTCATCATTTAATATTTGATAAAGATACTTTTTACGGGCTTTCTGATCATCAACCCGTTTTTTTAGGATGTTCCTTGCAAAGTCCTGAAGCTCGAGCTGCAGCACATCCTCAGTTTTTATTACTTTTTGTATCTTTTTTCTTAATTCCTTGGACATGAGGGGGCTTTTACCGCCTGTGAATATGCATATCTGTACATCGCCTATGAAAAAAGATGATGGAACTATGAAGTTACCATTTTGTGGTGCATCGGCCCTGTTGACCAGCTTAATTCCTGCAAGATCTGCAATCATCTGGTTTAAATCAGTGTCAGGGGTTGCTGTAACCACAAGGTCGGCCCATTCAACCCATTTTGCAGCATCCTCCATTGGTTCTAGGGATGCTCCAAGTTCAAGGATCTCACGGGGTGCAATGCTTCCCAGCACCACAACACTTGCACCTGCTTCAAGAAATCTTCTGGCTCTCCTTTCTCCCACCTCTCCTGCACCCACCACTAAAACATTTTTATGGTGCATTTCAAGGAAGAGTGGAGTCCATCCCATCTTATAACTCCAGATTCTTCATTCTGAGTATTTTGGCAGCTGTTTTCACATCGTTGCCACATTCTGCAAGGACCTTCTGGGCTTCATCCTCTGGAATGTTGAAGGTTTCAGAGAGTGCCTTCACACTTTCTTGGAGTGTTGATCCCTCGCTACCAACGAGTTCCTCTGAAAGTTCCTTTTTAAGCTTCATGTACTCGTCAACATCCATGTCTATTCTGCGCATAACCATATCCCTTAAGGGGCATGGTTTTGATGGTTTACAGCACCATACAAGTGAACCGAAACAGGTTCCTTCACCCTGGCCTAGCCTGCTTTTTTCTCCAAACTTCTCCTTGATCTCTATGTACTCTTGAGGTGTGATCTTAGTATCTTCAAGTGCGTACAATATTGGACAGGGTTTTACAGGCGGACAGCAGAAAGCCAACGCCCTCTTGTCTCCTCCCCTACATACGTGTGATGGTGCATCTTCCCATACCATTCTATTCCTCCGTAAGCATCTTTTCCTTCTCAGTTGGTGTGAGGTCTTCCACAATTGAATGAGGATCTCCCTCTTTCAGAATTTTCCCACCACGCATAAGTGCTGCTCTGTCACACACATCAAGAACAAAGTCCATATCGTGGGATATTATCAGGAAAGTCTGACTAAGCTCATCCCGTGCCTTTCTTATAGAATCTGTTACCTGAACCCTTGTTATTGGATCCATGGTACCTGTTGGTTCATCCAGAATGATTATCTTAGGTTCCCTTATGAGCACCTGTGCAAGGGCAACTCTGTGACGCTCTCCACCACTCAGTTCATCAGGATATTTCTTCAATATATTTTTAGCGTAATCTTCATCAAATCCAACTGCTTTGAGAACGTACAGTGCTTTCATATGTGCAAATTCTGCTGGAAGTTCCAGGCTTATTGCCTCTGTAAGGTTTCCAAGCACGTTCCTGTGGGGGTACAAACTGTACTCCTGGTGCAGTATTCCAAGGTAAGGTTTCACTCGACCCCTTCCAAAGGGGCCTTTTTCAGTCATATCAACCCAGTTCTCCCCGAGTTTAACTTCTATCTTACCACTGCTGGGTTCTGTTAATCCATAGAGTATCCTTGAAAGGGTTGTTTTACCTGCACCGCTTAATCCAACAATTCCAAATATTTCACTGTCGTTAACGTTGAGGTCTATTCCATCAACTGCCTTGACAACTCCCCTTTCTATGGAGTAGTAATGTTTTTTGACCCCTTCCATCTGGATTATTGGGCCTCCTGTCTGGTAAACTTCCTTCTTCTCAGGTAAAGGTACCTGTTCAAGGAATTTCTTCACAACTTCTTCTGGTTTGCCTTCCTCAATTATTTCTCCCTTTTCAAGCCAGATAACGTAGTTTGAGAGTTTTTTCATAACCTCTGGCCAGTGGGATGTTATAACCATGGTGGTTCCCTTATCCTTAACACCTTCAATAAGAGCCTCGTGTATGAGTTCAGCTGTTTTAGGGTCAAGTGTACCTGTTGGTTCGTCTGCAAGGAAAAGCATAGGCTCCTTTGCTATCTGCCTTGCAAGCACGACCCTTTGCTTCTCTCCACCACTCAGATCCCTGGCTATGTGGGTGATCCTGTGGGTCATCTGGGCCATTTCAAGGAGGTCTATTGCCATGTAGGTGCTTTCCTCGTATTCATGGCCTTCAATGGATTTTATAACGTTGTCTATAACTGTGTCATCCTCATAAAGTGCAAAGGTCCTCTGCAGCATTATTGAAATCCTTCTTTTAATGGCTGCAAAGAGTTTTCTGTCAGAGTTCCAGAAATCAACCTTTTCAAGTCCAAATTCACATCCACATCCACACTTAGTTCCAGCCTTGGATGGGGCTTCAACCCTCATACACCCTGGACATAGAGCCACCGTGTAAAAGATCCTGCCTTCGTCGGGTTTGTACTCCTTCATTCCCCTGAGCATGTTTATCAGTACGGATTTACCGGAACCACTTCTACCAAGAATACCCAGAACTTTTCCCTCGTTTATGGTCATGCTCAGATTTTTTAGAACTTTTACACCATCGAAGGTTTTAGTAACATTTTCCAATTCTATAAACGACATGCAACCACCTTTCAATAAATTATAATGAATATATATTCTTAATTTGATGGATCATTTATATATATTTTAATTAACACTGGTTCCTATTTATTTTTGACCCCATTTCTTATATATCCCACAGATCGAATTTGAGAATTCCAGATATTGCAGCCCTTGCAATGGATATTCCGTCTGCACCCGCAGCCATCATCTTCCTTGCAGACTCCAGATCAACGATGGAATTGTTGCCTATGAGAAATATGTCTGTAGCATCCTTAATGGAACGCACCAGTTCGTAATCTGCAGAGTTAAATCCAGGTTTCATTGCATCAAGATGGAGATAATCTGCACCTGCATCTTCAACAGCACCCGCAATTTCTAGATCATCAACACCATGAACATTTGCCCTTAACTTAACAGAAACACTGCTTTTTCCCTTCTTCACAACATGGGATGTGAATTCATGAAGTACCTCTGGATCCATTAGTAAGCTCTGACCACAGCCTGCTTCAACCAGCTCTGGCTGTCTGCAGTGGGCATTGATCTCAACAACATCCACAAAGTCCAGCTTTGAGATGGGTATCATGGGTTCTGGAGAAGCTGCCCTGAGGTTAACAGATACAAGACCTTCCCAAGGATTTCCCTCTCTGATAATTTTTATCTCTTTCTCTATGTGGGAGGGAAGGTTGGATGGGTCCATGTCAAATTCTGGTCTGCCTCTCTGGAGTATTTTACGTCCGGCCTCTGCAGAGATATCATCTGCACTGTAACCTCCAAGTGTAAGCATGTCAAAGCCGTATGAAGACATTTTTCTGCAGAATCTACCATTACTTATACCTGCCATGGGTGCTAGTACTTCAATAAAACCACCTGACTTAAAATAATAAATTCAAGGATCATTTAAATTAAAAAGATTCACAATCCTTTTTTTAGTTAAGACTTACCTGAGGAAAGACTGCAGTTATCAAGTGAATACATTTTTGAATATAATTCAGAAAATATCCTTTTAACTTTTAACCAATCGTGTTAATCAGTTTTATTTATCTTTCTTTACACATCATTTTCATTTTATTCAATTTTTAATTAGACTTTTGGCATAAACAAAAATTAATAAAAGAGTAAAAAAGGAATTTAAGGTATTTTTCAACCTTTCACCTGAACATATCCAATTCTTATCCTTGGGCTTCCTTCATAACATGGACTAGGTTGTAGGTGAAACCGCCCCTTATTTCCTCAAGTCCAAGATCTGCAAGATTTGCAGCTTTTTCAGCGCTTGGAGCCTTTCCAACACCAGCTTTAAGTGCTATGTTTATTTCGTCCTTAATTTCTTCTATGATCTTGAGAAGTCCCTCTGGTGTTAATCCATTACAGGGGGACATGAAGTTGTCTCCGCCTATGAAGAATAAAAGAGAACCTTTTTCAATCAATTTTTTCATTAAAAAGTGTTGAACACGATTCACAATAAAACTAGTATCATATGCAGGCATTATATCTGTAAGTGTATCTGTAATTCCATTTATGTCGATGTGTGCAATTTGAACAAAGCTTTCTTCCTTCTTAACGAGGCTGTCTATTGCGAGTATCTCCTTTCGCTCCTCGGACTGAGCCCCTCCATAGTTCTGAAGAGCTGCAGTTGCCTTGCTCTGTGCATCATAGGGTGTTTCTGCTGTTGCAACGCCCATACTGACTGTTATGGGGTACCTGTTTCCTATGGATTTCTGGATTCTGCGGTGGTCTTCCATATCAACGCCGTTTGTCACCGCTAGCATATTATCAAACCGGGTGAAGAAAACGAGACCTCCTTTTGCTGCAAATTGTCTTTGAAGGTCTGCATATAGCTCTGATTGCAGTATCTGAAGATCTGCCTCTGCCCTTGGTGTGGGAGTCACGGTCCATGGGCCGTAGTTATCAATTTGAATTAAAGTCATCTGAATCATAAAATTTCACCCAAAATACTTCTGGCTAACATCAATTTATTTCCGATGTTTCTCATGTTTGTGTTTGTTACAACAACATCCGATATTAGTCTTTCTATTTTTTCCTTATACTTACCATCTTCAACATCAATAATAAATCTGTCTAAAAAGTCACCATAAAGAGAAGCAACACCAGAACATGAAACCTCATATCCAAGTGCACTCATAAACTTCGCTGCAGGACCACTTACAGGAGCACCTCCAATTATTGGAGAAACTGCAGTAACATGAGCTTTTTTAAGTGCATCAACAACACCATCCATGGATATTATGGGTTTTATGGATGTAACTGGATTTGAAGGTCCTAAAACAACCATATCTGCTTCTTCAATGGATTCAACAAGTCCCGGTGATGGTTCAACCGTGTTGTATTGAATATCCAGAACTTCAGGCTTTCCTGATCTTTCAATGAGGAACTCATGAAATTCCATATCTCCCTCATCTGTCACAATGGTTATATTGGAATTCTGGTTGCTCATGGGAATAATACGAGATTTAATGCCCAGAGCGGTTCTTTGTATGTCAACGGCCCTTGAAAGGGAATATTTTTTCATGAGGAGGGTTTTCTGTATCTTTGTTGCCCTGTCTTTATCCCCAATTTTAAGGGTTTCAGGACATTTGATCTCCTTTAAAGTTTCATGTGTAATAAATGTATCACCTTTAATTCCATACCATGTTTCCTCATTTATAAGACCTGCAAGGGTGTACATAACTGTGTCTATGTCTGCTGCAACGTAAACACCTGAAAAATAAGAGTTTTCAAGGGTGTTAACAATCACAGTAATCTCTTCAGGGTTTACAATCTGCATAATTCCCTGTATGAGTTTGGGGGTGCCTGTTCCACCTGAAAGTATGGTTATCATAGGATCCTCTTATCCATTTTATTTCTTCTTGATTTATTATTTTTTTAAATTCAATGCACTGAGAATCTCATCTGAAAACATCGTACTTCTTAGGTCTCAGGAGTGATCTTACGCTTGCAGAATCAGTTCTCAACTTTTTGAAGTAATCAACACCGCGGATTATAACCACAGGAATTCCCTCATTGGCCTGTCCCATTAGTATTGAAGCTGCGGCTGCAAGTTCATCTGCAACAGCTATACTTGTGGTTTCAAGTTCTCTACCGTAAAGATCTTGTTCTCCTCGCCTGTCCCACAGTGGAAACATTCCAGAGATACCAATTGCCGTTCCAATAGCCCCTTCACGGAAGGCCCTTCCCTGAGTATCTGAAATTATAACTGCAACCTCATGTCCTGTGATTTTCTCAATTTTCTGCCTTATATTATCTGCACTCCCATCTGGATCTGCAGGCATTGGAGTTGCAAGTCCCTCATCAACATTGGATTCATCTATTCCTGCATTGGCACATATGAAACCGTGTTTTGTTTCTGATATTATAAAATCAGGACCAACCTTTATTATATCCTTGGATTCATTTATTATGGCCTCTGCAATCTCAGGAGTTTTCCCAGTTTTCTCTGAAAGCTCAAATGCAAGTTCACTTGGCTCTAAACTCTTAAGATCAATTATATTTCCCTCAGATTTTGATACGATGGTTTCTGCTATAACCAGAACGTCACCGTCACAGATTTCAAGGCTTTCTTCATCCAGAGCATTTAATATGATGTCTGCAATATTATTTCCTTCCTCTAAAATAGGTATACCTGGTATGCCTATGAGTTTCAATTCCATTACGCACCCAACTCATGATTTTTAAATTTCAATTAAACTACCATTTTGCAGTGATATGTAATCCACTAACCTACTTTTTTAGTAATCAATTATCCCCAGTCACTCACTGATTTTATATGGAACTTATTTTCCATTCCCCATCCTTCATGAAAGCTGCAGTTGAAGTCACAGGGTTTGTGAACTCTGCAAATTTACCCCCATCCATTATGAACTGGGCTGCATCCTCTGCATCCTCTGCTTCAAAGTCAACGTATGCGGGTCTGGTCTGTTCATAGGTGGATATGTACACTGATTTTCCCTCTGGAACCTTTTCAACGATTACATCGTCATGGGTCACTATACCTATGTACGAACCTTCATCTGGAGATACTGCACATGCTATCCTTGGTGTGTTGTAATCATCCTTCTCGTAGTCCATTGCAATGAGTGATAGGGCAATTGAATCCCTTACGTTCATTCCAGACGCTATTTTTTCTGCTATAACATCTGTGTGAGAACCATTGGTAACCACTGCAACATCTCCAACTATCCTAATACAGTTGTAGGCTATATACGGATTTTGAAAGACATCCTTTTCATTTCCTTCTGTTGGAACTATTGAAACTCGGTCTTTGAAGGATTTTGCCATTCTGTTTGGAAATGAACGGCTTGAAACTCTGTATGCTGCGAATTTTCCATTTTCAGTACTTCCAACTGCAACTATTCTTCCAAGGTACACTAATATCACCCTCTAAACTTTTTTAACGTTTTAATTATCATTTCAATGAATTTAATTGGATTTAAATGCTTCAGATGGAATCTTCATGGGATTCTTCAAAATTAAATCAATAAAATTTATTTGGGTCTGGGGTTTAATAAACTATTCCAATTAACCCAATTCAAACTCAAGATATCATGATTGAGGAATGCTCACAGCTTTATCAGTAGGTACATTTGAGGGTGATGTGATTATTATGGTTCCTTCCTTGGATTTTATTATTATCTCCCCGTAATCTATGACATCTGTATGAACAGCAATGGCACTGTTTCTTATATCCTTTGACATATCCACACCGTTGACTGTGACAGTCTTAAGGCCTGAAACAGGTATTAAATAATATTCTGAGGTTCCATTTGTCTGGATCACCTCGGGCTTACCTGAAGAGGAACTTGTATCTGCAGCAGCCTGAAAACTGCTTGTAACCATCAAAAATATGAGTATGGTGAAAATAACATCTATAAGTGGAACTAGATTAACTCGGGCCTGTTTTTGCCGCATTTTATTCCTGTATCTTTGAGTATCAAGGGTCATGTAGGGTTCCTCCTCATTATTTTGATGTTAGACCGTTCCAATTATCTTTTCACTTTTATTCGACTTAAGATCCCATCTATTCCCTGTTTTTTTTTATTTAAATTCCAGATCATTGTCTAAGTTTACTTTCAACGATTTTCACGTTACAGTTACATTTTTCCCTTATTATGTTGTTTATGCTCTTTTCAAGCATGTTGGGGTTAATGGATATCCAAATATTAGCCTCTGAATCAAGAAGTTTTCGGACCTCAACCACGCCATTGGATTCCTTAAGTGCATGAACAGCGTTATCTATTCCTGAATCCACTTTTATCTTCATTTCTGCAGTTCGCCAGTTGGTCATCTTTTTGGCTATCTCGATTTTATCCAGTTCGCCCTCTATTTTACCGTTGATGTAAGAGTAAAGGGGTAATATGATTATGGCAACGGCAAGACCTGCTATGGTTGTTATGAGTGCTATGTATATACCTTCTGCCATGGCTGTGGGGTTGGCATTCACACCCAGTGCCTTGAAGGTGTACCACATACCAAGAACAGTTCCGATAAGTCCAAGTAGAGGTGCGATTTCAATTATGGTTCGGATGCTGTCAAGTCCCTTGGTCATTCTGCCCATTTCAACTATGAAAACTCGTTCCATTGCATCTTCAACTTCACTCTTGCTCCTGTAACCGATCTTAAGGGCTTCGGAGATTATTTTGGATAAGGGGTTTTGATACTTTCCTATTGAGCGCAGTGCCTCGAGTGAACCTCCATTTTCCATGGTATCATTCACAACCCCCATTATCTGGGGCAGATCCACCTTGGACATCTTACGCAGATAGTGGATCTTCTCAAAGGAATAAATGATTCCGTACAAACCGATTATGGTTATTATGTAGGTTATTACTCCTCCGCTTTTGAACATCTCCATTATGGTTCCAAAACCGCTGGTAAAGAATTCGTATATCATGGTTGGTCCTCATTTCTTCCTTTTTGACACGGTTGACCAGGATTTTCTGACAAAATCTGGCATTTCCTCGTAGGGTATTTTTTCAAGAAATGCAATCGTTGTAGGGTCGCTTGGATAACCGGATCCAACATCTGGAAACTCTTCTCTGATATTGGATATTGCAGTGTCTCTTTCAACCTTTGCAATGATGGATGCTGCTGAAACAATCACATAGGTATCATCGGCCCTGTGTTCTGCCACAACCTCAAGATTTTCCCTGTAACCCTCAACCTCTGCCTTGAGTCTCTCAGGTTTAACATCCATGGAATCAATTATGGCAATATCTGGTTCTGATTCTCCTATGATTTTTTTAATTGCTATTTTTTCAATTTCATTGAGGTTAACATCCTTCGACCGCAGGATGTCTATATCCTGGGCAGTTATATTAACAGGGTAACATTCTGCTATTTTCCTTATCTTCCTTGAAAGTATGGTTCTCCGTTTTGGAGATAATTTTTTAGAATCCTTTAGTCTCAGTCTTTCAAGGTACTTTAATCTATCTTCCTCTACTGCCACACCACACACAACTAAAGGACCAAGTACGGATCCCCTTCCTGCTTCATCTATTCCCACTATCTTCATTTTATTGTCCTTTTTTAGTAGTTATCCCAACATTCTTTTAGGATGTACAGTATGAATTACAACCTTCAGATCGATGTTTAGTTTAGATCACTTTTTAGATCAGTTTCAAACTTCACTTAATAATACTTAATAAGTTTCTAATGGGATTAGCTTTAGTCCCATGGTTTAAATCTTTGTTTAAAATAGTTTAAAAGAAGTGGTTTAAATAAATTTAGCACGAACTTCAGTAACCTCTAATAGAATGAACTTGGGATGTGATGAATTTCAAATCTTCAAATTGATAATTTCATCAATAGTACCATATAATTTTAATTTAAAAAAAGATATTCAACTAAAATTTAAAAATAAATAAAATAAATAATTATTTCAATTAAATATTGAAAATAATTATTTCATAGCTTTTAAACGAACTTCTGGTTCAAGTGCCCGTGGTTCTGCAGCTACTATTGCAGCACCTTTAGCAACAACGGTCATTGGGTCGTCTGATATTTCCACAGGAACTCCAACTTCCTCGTATATCCTGTCTTTTAGTCCACGGAGCTGTGATGTTCCACCAACAACTACGGTTTTGTTGTAAACACCGGATATGAGTTCAGGGGACATTCTTTCAAGTACCAAAGCTAGTGCTTGAATTAAATTAACAACTATTGGTTCTGCAGCGTCTGCAACAAGTTTTGAGTCTATTTCAACTTTCTTAGGCTTGTTGGTTTCCATGCATTTTCCAATGGCTGATGTTGTGGTGTTCTCCATATCTGCACTGGAATGAACCATTCCAACCTGGATCTTAGCGTTTTCAGCTTCGTGAATACCTATTTCAACGTTGTAAAGATCTTTTACCCTGTCAACTATGTTGTTGTCTATGTCATCTCCACCGTTTCTTATGGTTTCAATGTCTGTGATTCCACCCAGGGAAATTACAACGATGTCACTGGAACCTGCTCCAAGGTCTATGACCATGGTACCTGCTGCCTCTGCAATTGGAAGGCCTGCACCTATTGCTGCTGAAAGTCCTTCACTTATTACAAGAACGTAGTTTGCACCTGCTTTTTTACCTATGTCCTCAACTGCACGTTTTTCAACTTCAGATGCATCTCCAGGAATTCCAACAACGATCCTGTCTATTGAGTCCATGGACTCTCCAGAGCCCTTGTCCATTGCGTAAACAAGAAGAGCTTCTGCCTGGGCTATGCTTTCTATAACTCCCTTTCGCAGTGGCCTTACAGCTATGATATCTTCGGGTGTTCTTCCGAGCATGGCTTTAGCTTCTTCACCAACTGCAAGCACGTAAGTTGGCTCTTCTTTTTTAACAGCTACCACTGAGGGTATTTTGTATAAATCGAATTTATCTCCAGATGGTTTTGCAACAACAGTGTTCAGGGTTCCTAAATCGATCCCCAAAGTGCTTGTCAATGCTTTTTTCTTTACTTCTCCACTTTCTTCCTTTTTTCCAAATAAATTGAACATTTCAGTCCTCCTCTAAAAATTTATCGAATTCTATTACGAAGATCTTGTTCAACTTCGCAATTTCTTTGATTTTTTTAATGTAATCGTCAGTGGTTGATATCAGAACAGTTGAAAGAGCAACATCTGCTATTTTAAACAGAGGATCAATTGTGTTTCTGATAAAAGTAGGTAGTATGTTGGTTATGTAAACATCAGTTTCTATAAAACCAGTTGTTTGATCTTCGAGTAAAAATGAAAGTTTGACCCGGTTCTTTTCACAGTCTCCCATGAACTTCTTAACGGAATTTTCAGGTCCTACTGTTAAAAGTAGGTTAGATTCATTTATAGCGTAGTAAGGTGCTATCTTAATGTAAGCTCCACCGTTTTCTTTGCAAATCCAGCTTAGTTCTCTTATTTTATTCAAGTCTCCATAGATCAGTATGAAGTCGAATTTTTTTGTTACGAATGATTCTTTAGTGGTTATATGTTCTCTGCAGAGGATTTTAACCCTTTCTTTGTCTGTTATAGCTGCATATGCAACGTTATTAACCATTTCTTCGTTACCTGCGATTACGCACCATATTTCATCAGAATCCTGCATTGTAGTAACTTTTGCAGCTTTTCTCAAGGTTTTAATCTTATTTTCTATCATCAATACCACTTCTTCATGGCGTAATAATTTTCAGTACAGATTTACGTTTATTTGAATATTACTTAGAAATTAAGAAATTATTCACTTACAAATTGTACGATCTATAATTTTTTTACTACACTCAATTTACAAATTTATTCATTTAAGTATTCATTCAAACAAAATCATTTCTTAATTAATATTATACTATTTATGAATTAGGATGCTTATGTTAATTTATGAATGATGTAGTAAAACCACAGTTTTTGAATGAACTTGAGTTTCAAGTTCCATCACATATATCATATCATATAAGTTTCTGTGATTAATTTACTGTACTGGTTTATTAAATAAACTGTTATGAAATATAAATATAATTAGAATATTACCTTACTTGAACTTACATGATGATAAAACAATATATATTATATCAAGAGATCTGTTAATTCAAAAATCATTTCAATGGTTTTAATTTATAAGTGGAGCACTATTTAAAAGTTTATTAAATAACTAAATCGTAATATTAAATGGTATTCTCTGAAATTTTTTTCACACAATGGGTGTTTATCATGGGATTATTTTCTTTCATAAATGAATATATTTACCAGATTCTCTGTTTGGACCCTTGAAATATTGAAATGTTTGTAATGACACATGTTTTATGTAGGTTGTTACATACCAAGTGCAACTATTTATATTTATATTCAATTAACTAAACTCAGCTACATTTCAGGCTTTAGAATGGATCCAGAAAGGAGTAGTACAGAATAATTGAGTAAAAATAGTAGTTCAGTAGAATAAAATAGAGAATAAAATAGTTTAATAATAATTTGATAATCAATTTTTTGATTAATCAGTGGTTACAATGTTTGTGAAAGGAACCTATAAAAAAGTGGGAATATTATTAACAATAGCAGTTTTACCCTTCTTATTTGGCTACGTTATTGTGACTTTCATCTTGTTTTCAGCCATAGCATTTTTAATGCAGTTTTTCAGAGATCCAAAGAGAAAAATACCTTCTGATGAGGGTGTTGTTGTTGCACCTGCAGATGGAAGGATATTAACAGGACGCATAGATAAGGTAGAAGTGGTTGGTTGTGATTATCCTCTCATGGAACATCTTTTAGATGAAGGGGAGAGGGGAATTCGTATAAGTACATTCATGTCCCCCTTTGATGTTCATGTACAGCGGGCACCAATTTCAGGTGAAGTTGTAAAAACCAAGTACTGCCCTGGAAAATTTAAGATGGCATGGAAGAACGTTGAAAAGGAAAACGAAAAAAACTTAATAGTAATAGATTCAGATTATGGGAAAGTGGGAGTAATCCAGATAGCAGGTTTTATAGCCCGAAGAATAGTTCAGTATGTTCAAGTGGGCGATAAACTTGAAATAGGAGACAAACTGGGCATGATAAGATTTGGTTCCAGGGTAGACCTCATAGTGCCCCATGAAAAATTTGAGGTTAGGGTGGCTGAAGGTCAGAAACCCAAGGCTGGAGAAACCATCATGGCGGAACTCGTTGAAAAGGTCATGATGGAATTAAATGAAAAACCAGAAAAAATAACTCCTGAAATGAATTAAAAGAGAATATAAACCATAAAAAGGACTTTAAAGGAGTTTAATTATGAATATGAAAGATTTTATTTCTTATGCAGATTTGGTTTCTCTTGGAAATGCTTCTTTTGGATTTTTATCCATTATAATGATTATGACTGGGAATCTAGTTCTTGCGGCAAAGTTTATGCTCATTGCAGTAATATTTGACTCTTTAGATGGTTGGGTTGCCAGGCATACAAAAAGGGTTGATGAGTTTGGGTTTGGAAAAAATATTGACTCACTGGCAGATGTAATATCCTTTGGTGTTGCACCCGGAATGCTTTTGTATTCGGCATGCGTAACATATTCGGTACCATACATTAATATACTAGTAGCTCTCCTAATAGTTATATGTGGGATATTAAGACTTGCAAGGTTCAATGTACTTGCAGATTTAACTACAGATTCAAGTGGGGATAAATTCGTTGGCCTACCTATACCATCGACAGCACTAATTCTTGGATCATTTTATATCTCAGGAATCTTCCAGATGGACTTGGCACTGGTCATGATGATGGTGGTATCTGTGTTCATGATAAGTACAGTTGAGTATCCAAAATTTAAAGGTACACTGGTTGTTGCATTAGGTAGCATCTTGATAATTTCAACATGTATGCCCCAAAATATTCTTTCCATAATCGCGTATATTCCTGCAAAACTTTTATTCATCGTTGCAGTAGCATATTTATTAACAGTGCCGTTTATGGATTTATACGCCAATCTTCGTAGAAGTGGTCCAAAATGTTAGATAAAATACTAGGAAAAAAGGATAAAGATAAAAAAGAAGCCCCTGATCTCCGTAAAAATGGAAAAAAGTCCGAGTCAGACATGGGGGGACGACTCAAGGACATGGTGGGTAAAGTATCAGGGAACAATGGAAAAGGTAAGGAAACAGGTGATTTGGGTGAAAAATCTTCTAACAACAAAAAAATACCCAAACCCATGCCCAGACCTAAAACGAAGCCTCTGGACTCTAAACCTAGGTTGAGACCTCCTGAGAAAAAAGCTAAAGGTTTAGGAGGTTTAGGTGGGGGTGGTGGCTTTGGAAAGAAACTTCCCGATGATGACCAGAAAACATTGGTTGGTGCGGCTGTCTTTGGTGTTATACTCATAGTTATTGCTGTAGTAGGTTACTACTTCCTGTTCTATGCACCGTATCAAGATACACTTAACGATGCCAAAATGCAGAAGTACAATGAGATTAATTCCTATTTCAAAGGAGGTTTAGCATCTGATCCAAAGAAACAAATACTACTAGCTGAGATCGATAGTGGTGTTACTCCGGATCAGGTACTGGCAGTGGATGTTCTTGGACCTGCAACAACGTCATGGAGAACGTATCAAACCCAGCAGATCAACAACAAGAAGGACACCTACAAGAGGGTGATGATAACCTATGATACTGGAAATCAAAGTTCTGACAATCAAAAGGATTTGATGATGAAGGTTGATGCGGCCCAGCAAATTGTTAACAGCGCCGATGCAAGTGTTCTGTCCAACATGGATGTTGAAACACCAGACACTGTTGCAGTTCCAATACTGGTATCCAGACTCCAGGCTGCTGGGGGATTGGTCACTGTGGGAAACACAGTTGATGTGTACCTTAGAACCAATGCTTCAAGTGGTGGAAATACTACCAATACGAGTACAACTCCTAACATCAGTGGAGCAACAGTCCTGGCAATTTTAAGGGCAACGGATAGTGGAACTATAGATGCCAACTTAACACAGGCACAGTTACAGGCAAAATATGCAGCATCAATGGCAGCATCTGCATCTGCGAACACTAACTCCACTTCAGGATCAGGATCCGCATATGGTTCTTCAGCTGGATCAGGATCTGGATACTCCAAATCTGTTCAGGTAACCAATGTTGAAGAGCTTTTAAAGGCTGCAGCATCTAGAACATGGAACCAAGGTCAGGTTAGTTCACTCCTAACTTCCTATGGATGGAGACTTGCTGACTTTGAAAGGGTGTCAAACCTGGGAGAGCTTGATGCTCAGTACATGATACTCTTGGAGGTTCCAAGGGATGATGCTCCGTTCTTAATACAGAACATGGATAGTGCAATGCTCACTGTTCCAACACAATCAGCTCCAACATGGATGATCAGTGAACTCAAAACCATCTACAATTGAAGAAGGGCCTAAAACTGGCTGTTAACATTAACAGTCAGTACGGATATTTTTTTTAATCTTTCAAACCCTTTTTTTTAAATAAATCCCTCTATAAACTCAAATTAGTGACTCAAATTTTAAAAAAATTATTTTTGATATACTTTTTTTCAAGTTTTTATCCTATAATCTATACTTAATTTGTTCCATAACCTACCTATAATCTATAAATTGAAATTAAAACCGAAATCTTTGTTGATCACTGTTTCCCAAATTTTTGCAAGGTTCATGAGCCCATTTTCATGAAGGATCAAAGGGTTCTTAAAGATGAGTTTCATATTAATAACCATGAAAATTTCAACCATCTTCGTGGTGCTGGGTCTGCTCATAATTTCATTCTACTGCATCGTGGAAGTTAATTACTATGCATCTGCCCAGGAGGTAACCAAGAACATCTCAGACACTCCTTACCTTGAAATATCTAAAATAGGTGTTGATCAGGCCATAAACAATAAATCCATTAATTATGGTGTTTACCATGAACCTGCATCTTCCAAACCAGGCTATGGAACGGTTGTTCTTTTTGGTCACAGGACCCTTCATGGGTCCCCGTTTCTCAGGCTCAACGAGCTTAAGGCAGGAGACAACATAACCCTTGAATGGCCGGGGATAGGTAACGTGGAGTACACTGTTATCAACTCAACAATAGTTCCAGCTTCCTACAGATTATCCGTGGAACAGGGAAAAGTGCTGTTCCTTATAACATGTTATCCCCTGGGATCATCAGCTCAAAGGCTGGTGATAGAGGCGAAACAGGGTAAGATATATCCAATACAGGAGAAGACCGAGAAAAAACCCCCGAACAACCCTGAATATGCATTCATTATAATGGCTGGTTTTTTTGCGGTTGGAACGATACTGAGCTATTTATATCCTGTTAAAGAGGATAAGATCCTGATATTTGCAGCAACAGTTCTATTCACATTGCTCCTTGTGGTAGGATACTTCTATCAACCCCTTCCAGATGCTGTTGGATCAGGATTGTCATGGATGAACAGTTTATTAGGTGTTTAGATTTCAGTTTTAACGTTTTTTGGGTGTATCCAACTATACATCCCATATTAAATGTCATATTATCAGGTGTTTGAATGAAAGAGAACTCAGAGAATTTGGATACAAAGAATTTGAATACAGAAACTGTGGATAAAGTGGATGTGGATTCAGAGTACTTCAGTAATATTTCAGAAAGGGAAAGGGCAATATTTGAAGGTGCAATAACCATGGGTGCACTTTTTCATCAGTTCGTTGGAACCCCAGTCAGTATCAAAAGTGCTGAATCCCTTGAAAGATCCATAAAGGGTGCAATGGAACTCCAGCCATGTATAGAAAAACTGGAGGTTACCATAGACAGGAACACACTCCACGCCGTTGAAAATGAATATGATTACATCTCCCTCACAGGTGAAATGTTGGATGTTAAGGTTTCATCAGTCTATGGTGGTAAAAGGGTAACTGTGAGGTTGAGGTATGTTGAAGAGCTTAACTATCCCCTTATGTACATAGAAAAGATCGAAGAATAAAACCCGAGATCAGTAAAAGAGCAATGAATACCAGGGAATAAACCCTAATTTAAAAAAATAATTAAACCATTAATTTCACTATTTTTTTAACAGTGTTTTAAAAATAAAATAATTCATAACAAATAATTCATAAATGATGAAATAACCTATTTTAACCAACATAAACTCTACTTACTAAAATTGATTCATTGAACTCATTCATTGGGTTCGTTGGTGAAATTTGATACGGAGGACTATTCATGGATATTAATAACCAAACTGTTAGAAAAGAAGCTGAAACAGATAGTAATGTCACTGCTGATGAAATATACCAAGACCTTAAAAATGATTATGAAGGTGTTGAGAAGGTTACACTTAAAGATAAAAATGTTTTCTGCATCTACGCAGATGATGACACATTATGGCAGATATTTGAAGATATAATGGATGGTGTTACAAGTATAGAGTTTAATGCTGGTGCAAATGAGGCTCATTACCTTGAGATCATTCCATGAGAGATCATTCCATGAACTACTTTCCTGATTTTTGTTATCGAATTTAGTTTGAACTTCTCAATTTGGAATTTTTTAACCTCACTTTTTTTAATATTGAAATGAACTTTCATACCTAAGTACTGCTTTTATTTTTTTCAAAACTTTTGGAATTGATTGAATTAAACATTCAACGAGTTTTATTGGATTTAAAATCTTTTTAAACATGATTGATGAAGGAAATATTTTGAAAGAATTAGGAATATCCTTTTATTTTTAAAGAACATCCTAAAAATAGTTCTACTGATGCTCTTACCGGGTTATATAGAAATAAAATAGAAAGTATTAAATATTATTTTGTTATGTTAATATAATATTGATTTCAATTGTTTACAGGTGTAATGCTCATGAAGGTTGGGGAAATAGTAAAAAATTCCATTAAATATCCGTTTTCAGATTGGAAGAAGCTTTTGATTTTTGGAATCCTTGTAATGCTGAGTAGTTTAAATTATATTTTTGAATCTATGGGTGTTCTCCAATCTGCAGGTATTACTCTGATCTTATTAGCCATTTCAGGTCTTTTTGGGTTAATATTTGGGTTATTTGTATATGGGTATAAGATCAGAATTCTGAAATATTCTTTAGCTGGTTTTGAAGAACTCCCAGATTTTAACAATGGGTTTGACCTGTTTGTAGATGGTATTAAAATATTTGTGGTTGTTATCGGTTATATCCTTCCTTTTTTCTTGATTATGATAGTTGGTGGATTAGGTTTAGGTTTAACTGCGGGCATTATGGGAAATAGTGTTGTAATACTCCTTGGAATTTTGATTTTAATTGCAATTTTTTACTTGATTGTAATGCTTCCGGTATTTTTAATGGCATTGGCAAATATGGCATTTTATGATGATCTTGGGGCAGCATTTGAAGTCCGCGAAATATTCAAGAAGATCTCTAATATTGGATGGGGTAACCTTGTAAAATTGTATATAAGTGCCATAATCATTGGTTTAATTGTTATAATTATAGGAGCTTTCATTGTAGCCCTTTTCAGTTTAGCTTCGCTTAAAATTGTAGGGGTTCTGTTAATCCAATTGCTCATAGTTCCCTACATAGAGATCTACATCTACAGATCCGCAGCATTATTCTATCTATCTGAAAGCAATGGATATTTAGTCTGTGAGAAATGTGGAGGATACTACCAGTTACAGCCTGGGGAGTCTCCTGAGGATTTCAGTGATAAGTGTGAGTGTGGAGGCACTTTAAAATTTAGTGAGGTTTTGTCACTGGATGAAGAATCAGAATCTGAGGCTGGTTCAAGGTCTGGGATAAACTAAAAAACGGATTTTAATGGGGATTGGGGCTTTGGTTTTCCTTGTTGTTTGATACCATTCGTATTAACCCACACTGTAACTACCAACAACACTTTAACAACTACCAAAAGCACGCTAATAGGAAGTTATAACGTAGGTGGAATGGATTCAGTAGAGGACACCGTTGTTACCATACCTTCAGGAACCATGAATATTAGGATAAATTACAATTTATCATGGGCACCAGTAAGTACAGGCACCCATGGTCTTTTAATATGGGTTATAATGCTGATGTAAAGGGTAGGCAGTCAATAGCTCAATTTAATGGAAATATAATTTACAACAAAGGTATTCCATTTTTTAATGAGAATCAAAATAAACATGTACTTTTAATTTAAATAATTCTGCAATTAAAAGCCTTGTAATTTCAGAAAACGGTGTTAAAGGTACCATCAAAATTTACTCGGTTAAAACAAAATTAGCCATTTAAAATTATAAAAATAAGTGATTATGAGCTTGAATCTTTAATAGCAAATATTTTAATCATGTTCCGGGTTTGGATGATGCTATGACTTAAATGAACTTTGTCCTTTTTAATGATACTAATTTTAATTCACACAGTTTGGATCACTTTATAAGAACTCCACTAATTCTGCATTAATTTTTATATTATTAGGGCTATACATCATATATTGATAAATTTCTGTTTAATTACCATAAATTAGGGAATGAATATGATAACCGTTAATGAGAACTTATGCAAGGGATGCAATATCTGCACTGAGTTCTGTCCCAGGAAGGTTTATGAGCAGTCAAAAACACCCAATAAAAAGGGTGTGCGCCTGCCAGTACCAGTTCATGGGGAAAGATGCACCAGATGCGGTACTTGCACTCTTATGTGTCCAGATCAAGCAATAAGGGTGGATGAAGAAGATGAAGACTGATCAATTCTTTATACAGGGAAATGAGGCCTGTGCCAGGGGTGCCATTAAGGCGGGCTGCAGGTTCTTTGCAGGATACCCAATCACCCCCTCAACTGAAATAGCCGAAGACATGGCAGTTTTCCTCCCACGGGAGGGAGGTTCATTCATACAGATGGAAGACGAAATATCGGCACTTGGTGCTGTTATAGGTGCTGTTTGGGGCGGTATGAAGGCAATGACTGCCACTTCAGGCCCAGGATTCTCCCTGATGATGGAGCATATGGGATACGCAGCCATGACAGAAACACCCATTGTAATCGTGAACATGCAGCGTGGATCACCATCCACTGGCCAGCCAACAATGGCCTCCCAGAGCGACATGATGCAGGCACGCTGGGGATCCCATGGAGACTACGAAGTAATAACTCTTTCACCATCATCTGTCCAGGAATGTTTTGACTTCACAGTTGAAGCATTCAACCTGGCTGAAAAGTACCGTGTACCAGTTATGGTAATGAGCGATGAAATCGTTGGCCATATGAGGGAGAAGATCACCATACCTGAACACGTTGACATCACACCAAGAAAGATGCCTGAAGAATCTCCTGAAAATTTCCTGCCCTACAGGGCGGATCCCACTGGAACTTCAAGAATGCCTGCTTTCGGTGATGGTTACAAGATGCACATAACAGGATTGACCCATGATGAAAGGGGATATCCAGATGCATCCAACCCCAAAACCCATTCAAAACTGGTTACAAGGTTATGTGACAAGATCCTGAAAAACAGGGATGAAATAACCCGGATCAAAACAACCTTCACAGATGATGCAGAGGTTGTGGTTGTATCTTACGGTGCACCATCAAGGTCAGTCCTTACAGCAGTTAAAAATGCAAGAGAAGAGGGTATAAAGGCAGGTTTTGTGAAGCTTGAAACTGTCTGGCCATTCCCTGAAGAAAAACTGATCCAGGCCGTGAGCAATGCCAAAAAAATTTTGGTTGTAGAGATGAACCTTGGACAGGTATTTTACGAGGTTCAAAGGGTTCTCAGGGATAAAGAAGTTGAACTCCTCCCAAAGATCGGTGGAGAAATGCATTTACCTGAGGAAATACTTGAAAAAATAAGATCAGATTGAAACAATTAATGATTAAAATTGTTAATATCCATTAAAAAAGCTTCAAATTTGGAACATCTGTTTAATTAAGTTAAATAATATTATTTCAGACAAATAACTTCTAAATATTAATTTAAAAATAAATTTAATGATAATACAGAATTTAAGGATATACTGTAACACGGAGATGAGATAAGATGGATGAAAAGAAGGAAAGCCGTTTTATGAAGTACCTCCGGAAGGAAAGACTTCCAAACATCTTCTGCCCAGGATGTGGGAATGGTATCGTCATGAACGCATTCTTCAATGCCATGGAACTTGCAGAAATGGACTTTGACAACCTTGTACTCGTTTCAGGTATAGGGTGTTCATCAAGAATACCCGGCTACGTGAAGTGTGATTCACTCCACACAACCCATGGAAGACCAATAGCATTTGCAACAGGACTGAAACTTGCAAATCCTGACCTCGATGTTGTTGTGTTCACAGGAGACGGTGATGCTGCTGCAATAGGTGGAAACCACCTGATACATGGTGCAAGGAGAAACATAGACCTGACTGTTATCTGCATAAACAACAACATATATGGTATGACTGGAGGACAAATAAGCCCAACAAGTCCCAAGGGAAGCTATGGAAGTACAGCACCATATGGGGCAATTGAAAGGCCTTTCAACCTTTCAGAACTTGCAAAAGCAGCAGGTGCAACCTACGTTGCACGATGGACAACCACACATCCAGTACCGCTTTCAAATTCCATAAAAAAAGGTCTTGAAAATAAGGGGTTCTCATTTGTTGAAACGATATCCCAATGTCCAACCTACTTCGGACGTAAAAATAAGATGCGTTCTCCCATCGACATGATGAACTGGATGAAGGAGTCCAGTATGATGAAAAGAAAGGCTGATAAACTTCCTGAAGAAGAACTTGAGGGAAAAATTGTCATAGGAGAATTTCAGGATAAGAAAGAACCTGAATTTGCAGAGAAACTCTGCAAGTTAATTGCAGACAAATGTCAAAATGGAACTCCTCAATCAGTTAAGTCAGCTTACAAGGAGGCTTAAGATGCGTAAAGACATAAGAATAGCAGGTTTTGGAGGTCAGGGCATAATCCTTGCAGGAATAGTTATAGGAAAAGCTGCAGCCCTTCACGATGGAATAAACGCTGTTCAAACCCAATCTTACGGTCCTGAAGCAAGGGGCGGAGCTTCAAGAACTGAAGTTGTAATAAGTGATGAGGAGATAGACTATCCAAAGGTTCAAAAGCCAGACATTTTTGTAGCATTATCCCATGAGGCATTGATAGCTTACCTTGATGATCTAAAGGATGGTGGCACTTTGATAGTTGATCCCGATATGATAGTTGAGGATGAGGTTCTGCCATTCGTGGAGGATCACAACATAAAATTTCACAAGGCACCTGTAACCAAAACAGCTGAAGAAGTTGTTGGATTGAAGATCGTTGCCAACATAGTGATGATAGGTGCAATAACAAGGATAACAAAGGTTATATCTGAGAAAGCAGCCCGACAGGCAGTGGCAGAAAGTGTTCCACCAGGTACTGAAGATAAGAACCTTGCTGCATTTGATGCAGGAACATCTCTAGTCGGGGAGGATGATTAACTTGAAAATTCATGAGTACATAGCTAAAAAAATATTTCAGGTAGAGGGAATTCCTGTGCCTGAGAGTATCATTGCAGAAAACCCAGAGAAAGCTCAAAAAGCAGCTGAAACTATAGGAAAACCTGTTGCCATCAAATCCCAGGTACTTGTAGGGGGTAGGGGTAAAGCTGGGGGAATAAAATTTGCAGAAACACCAGCTGAAGCTTACGTTGTAGCAGGAGGGCTTCTTGGATCTGAGGTGAATGGAGAACCTGTTGAAATAGTGCTTGTGGAGGAAAAACTGAACATCCAATCAGAATTTTATGTCAGTGTTGTTTTGGACAGATCCACCAAAAAACCTCTGGTACTGGCAAGTCTTCAGGGTGGTGTGGATATTGAGGAAGTTGCCAAGAAAACCCCTGAAAAAATAATCAAGTACTATTTAAACCCACTTGAAGAGTTTTTACCCTACCAGGCAAGGGAAGTTGCCATTAAAATGGGTGTTCCAAGCCACTTGATCTCCAAGGTTGGTTCAATAATTTGGAAACTCTTCCAGGCATTTAAGGACTATGATTTAACCATAGCTGAAATAAACCCCCTAGTATTTACAGGGGAGGAACTTTTTGCAGCTGATGCTAAATTTGAAGTGGATGATGATGCTTTTTACAGGCAGAAAAAGCTTGCAGAACTTGAACATGTGCATAAACCTGAATTTGCATACGTTAAACTCAAGGGAAATATTGCGGTTATTGGAAACGGTGCAGGCCTTACACTCAGTGGAATGGACATGTTACACATTTATGGAGGTAAACCTGCCACTTTCCTGGATATAGGTGGTGGTGCATCGGAAGAGAGTATTGCAAAGGCGTTGAACATTGTTATCTCAGATGAAAATGTCAAAGTTGTGTTTTTAAATGTGTTGGGTGGTATAACTCGGGCTGATGATGTTGCAAGGGGTGTTCTTGATGTTATGAACTCTTCCAACCGTAAAGTTCCAATTGTCATAAGGTTAACAGGTACAAATGAAGAGGAAGGTCAGAAAATACTTGCTGAAGCAGGACTTTCATTCGAAACTTCCATGGAAGAAGCTGCAAAAAAGGCAGTTGACATCTGCAAGTCCATGACTTGAACACCTTTTATTTTAACATTTTTCAAATATCTTTTTCAACCCATCCTTTCATTTTAACCTAATCCTTTTCCTACTTTTATTTTAAAAGAACTCTTAATATTTCACATAGTTCAACATGGAACGTCATTAATTCTGAGAGTTGTTGTTGTTTAAATTCAATGATCCACTTCATCCCACCTATCAAGAATGAGTGGTATATAGCATCTTCATAAGTTAAGGATGTTACACCTGAAGTTAGACATACTGAAGAGTATTATTACCCACTTTTCATGTCAATTCTTTTAATTCAGAAAAGTTTTATTTTAATTTTTAATTATTTTAATTTTTAATTATTTTAATTTTTAATTTATTTCTCTATGCTTTAATTCAATATTTCTTTAAAATTCATTTGGCTAAAAAAGTTAAGGTAAAAAAATAATTCCTAGGATACTGATATTATGATTTTTAGAATTAGACTATTGGCCAATAAAATAATGGAATAAGGTAGTTTACTTAGTAAAAGAACTAATTTCCAGTACAAAAACTTAATAAATTGAAACCTACCTGATTTCAATTATTAATTGTTCTAAATCTTTAAATCACACTCTGGTTTTAACGTTAACAACATGGGCCATAACAAGTGCTGAAAGCATCATGTAAGTCAGCATTGCAGATCCATTGATGGTTCTGTTAAAGAGGAACAGTCCTATGATGGTCTGGCAAATGAATGCTGTCAGAGCACCTATTAAAAGTGCTTCACGGCCCAGATATCTTCTACTCCCATTTTTACGTGTGCTTCTATATTTCCTGAGTATGTAAAATCCTGTGAACATTACAAGGAGGCACCAACCAAGGAAGAGTATTAGACTTCCGTATCCAAAGTCGAATGCTATTCCAAATATTCCAGGGAGCATGTAATCTATTACATCCTTTTTTGTAACAAGCACTCCAAAGAAGAGTGGAAGTGGAAGTGTGAATAAATTTATGAGGTTCATTGGGAGGGATATGTAGCCATCGGATCCTCCAAGACAGTTGGCTCCCCAGTAGCAGGAACCCTGCACATGCCCCCAGAATGTGGTGTTATGAACAACCATACCTAGGCTGGGCATTGCATTATCTTCAAGACGTGAAATTCTCAAGAGTGGGCTCAGCACGGCTTTGTTGAAGATCCTTGAAAACAGTTCCAGCACTCCAAAACTTCCCAAAGCCACAATTAACAGGCCTATTACTCTTTTTGGAGTAATTTGGGACGTTCTTTTGAAGCTCTTGGACATTATAACGGTTCCAATGATCCATCCAAGGAACCACAGTAACAGGAATGATCTGTGCATAAGGCCTCCTGCAACTGCTATAACAAAGAAAAGGATGTAAGAAAGTGCCTTGATGGACGATGATTTAATGTCCACTTCACTCAAGAGACTTGCAGATGCAGCAAGGGTTACCCATCCAAAAACAGCCAGAGGGCCAAAGGGGTGGGTGAATTCATGGTGCGAGAGAAATGGTAAAAAAAGGAAGGTTGCATCCAATCCAAATACCAGTGCCAGTAGGGCAGTTAATAACAATGAAAGGAAGAGAACCATACTCAATGGGATGGTTATTATATTGAAAAGGAGAAGTACTCCAACATGAATCATTATTGCGACTTCCAATATGAGCTGAAGATGGTTTTGAGCTATAAGCATGTTTATCACTATTAAATCAGTACTAATAATATGATCTGTAATTAAAGGAATTATTCTTTGATTTTTTTTAATGTATTACAGGATTATAATTATAATTGGTTCACTTTTAAATTATCTTTGCACAGTTAATATTGTATCTATCTAATTTTCTTTAAGGCAGTTTAATTTATTCAAGGGATTCATTCCATCCATACCCTTTTCATTCATAATTTCATGGGATTTGATACCTTGATGTGATTATTCAACCAAATTTAAAGGATATTTAAAAAAGAGATGTGGGGATCACAGACTTTGACCTGAGACAACCCCTGCCAAATAATCATAAAGTCCCTGTAGATAATTCCATATCTGATTCAGTATTCCACTTGACTGACTGGCCTGATCTGTAACACTTTGAAGTTGATTCTTAAAGTCAGTAAGACTTGACTGAGCCTGCAGAGAACCTGCAACTGCATCTGCAATTTGCTGGGCCTGGCTATCCGTTAGGTTGATGTTCATGTTGTTTGCAATGTTCACGACTATAACTTTTATCTGGGCAGGATCCTGGGTGTTCTGGTTCGCTGCTTCAGTCTTCACCTTATCGAAGAGGGTTGCCACGTTATCTCCACTCTGTCCTGTCTGGTTAACTATCTGTGTTTCAGTGTAAAGTTCTTCGGTGGCTGCTTTTTTAGCCTGTTCTGGTATTGAAGTTCCAACTGCAATTTCGTAGGATTTAAGCACACCTGCAAGTGCAGATTCACCTGAAGCAGTGACTGGTGATGTTACAACAACGTATCCATTTGTTATTCCAGTTGATTTAAGTGCATTTGCATACATTTTAGGTGTTACAACACTTATCTTACTTTTATCCACCACGATCTTTATTCCATTTGAGTAGCTGAGATCCACCATTGCACAGGAATATATCTGACTTGAGCTGTAAGTTTTCCCTGTAACACCCTTGGACACGGTATTCACTTCAGATGCAGTAATAACCTTTGAAGTTGCATCGCTGATGTTTTTATCTGTGTGGGACTGGAAGTAACTTGTAACTGAATTTTTCCAGGCAGGGTTTGAGTAAGTTGCCTCACCGTAGGTTACTGCAAATCCTGAAGTGGCGTATATGGGACTTAAAGATACGAGTATCAAAATCAATCCAACTGCTAGTTTCTTCATGTTAACACTCCTTTCATATTTTCATGTACTTATGATTAATATCTTAATTAAATTTTGTGGAGTGTATAAATTCCTAAAATCATTTTTAATTCCTATAAAAACTTGGATTTGAATTATTAAAAAAAATAGTTGAATGCAATCCTAAAATGAATCATGAATTCAGAGAGTAATGATTAAAATGAAATAATCAAAAAATGAAATAATCAAATGTAATGGATGATGTAATCACATAAAACCGTTGAAATGTAGATTATAGATAATATAAATATCATATATTAACTAAAATCATGATAGGAGAACAACACGGCTTTCATAGGCTTCATCAACCACTTCTCTGCCGCATAATTTTGCAACAGATTCTGCAAATTCTTTAACCTCACTGAAGGAAGGCATGTTTCCAAGTTCAAGGCGCTGCCTGGAATTTCCAACGTACATGTATGCCTTTATCTCAACAAAATCTGGATTGCTCCTTCTGATTAGTTCTGCATAACCTTCAGGTTTCATCATGTTGTAGCCCTTAACGCAGGTTGTTCTGAGAACTGTTCTACAATCGAAGCTTGATAAAAGTTCAAGGGATTCATTCAGAAGCTTCCAACCATTATCAACCTGTGGTTGGCACAGGCTTTTATAATCCTTTTCATTGGGTGCATCGAGGGACACGTAGAGTTGGGTGGGTTCTGTTTCAAGTTCTTTCAGTTTAGAGGGTGTCATTCCATTGGTAACGAGAAAGGTTGTGAAGTCTCTTCTTTTAAACTCTTCAAGAAGTCCATCTATTTCTGGGTAGAGCATGGGTTCTCCTGCAAGGGATATTGCAGCATTTTTAGGATCCTGGGCTTCCTGAAGTTTTTTCATGTTGGCCTTTGAGTTTCCAAAGTAGCCGCAGAGAAGATTTCTCTGATTCTCAATGCAGTCATCTATAATGGTTTTTGGTTCATCGTACTCTTCAACCCACTCTGTCTTGGTTATGGAAACATCCCTCCAGCAGAAGAGACATTTATGGTGACAGAATGGAATGCTTGGGGACATCTGGAGACATCTGTGGCTTTTGATACCATAGAACCTTTCTTTGTAACATACTCCTTCATCCACCAGACTTTTACGGGTCCAGTGGCAGACCTTTGCAGCTGCATGTCTGTGTTCACCTGCAAATCTGTAACCCTTCTTTTCGAGGTCCCTTTTATCTTCATCTTTAAGCAGCATAGTATCATTCAATTTGTGATATTAAAATATAACATTCAAAATAATTCTTTATAACGTAGACTACGTTTCATTAAAATTGGATTGTATTATATTTATAATGAATTGTTGGTGAGTTGCTTTGTAATATATATATAGATGTGTCTATTCGGTAGTTGTGTAAATCAAAAGATCCTTAAAGATCCGTGATGTTTTCAATAAAAATCAATATAAAAATTAATATTAATTCTCTGTAAAGTAATATAAATCTACTAAAAACCCCTTGGAAAATTTAGTAAGAATCACCATTTTTCATGGAATCTATATATGTTCGTGCCATAATTCACATCTATCTGGATGATTCATCACTCAATAAATTCATACTTTTAATAATGCATGTTAATAGGAATCCTTTGAAATTATGTAAAATTTTAGGCGATTTTTTCAAGCTTTCAAGGCTTTTATTAAGATTTTTAAATTTTATATTAAATCCTTTTAGAATAATCTGATTTAGGGCTATCTCTGTTTTAAATGGTTATATGGTTATTTAATCCCTAAAAACAAGATATCTATTTAAAAAAAGGAATTTCATAAATTATAGTTCAATCGGAATGTATTTACCTCTCTACAAAAGGATCGCATATGGGTATTTTGGAGGAATGGACTTTAAAATAAGCTGATTTACTAGAAATAACAATGGATAATCCTTATCCAAGATCATCTACTTCAATAACCTCAGAAAGCGTTTTAAATCTAAAAAAGAGCATGCTACGTGCCTTTTTTTGGAAATTAAATCAAAACCTTTATATATGCACGACGATGATCCCATTGTATCCAAAGATTCCTATAATCAAAGTATTATAGGTATGGAGGCGGTATAATTAGGCGACTACATATTGGCGCACTTCTATGTGCATTAGCTTTTGCTATATGTATTGTCCCAGGATCATTGGGAACCATAGATCAGAGCCAAGGTACGTTAAGCGTACAAGATAAAATTAGTTTAAATTCCAATGGAAACAGTGGAAGTGTTGCACAAGCCAGTGCAGCTTCTTACTACTACAAGAAAGTTACCTACTACAAAAAGGTGGCTTACTACAAGAAAGTAGCTTACTACAAACACCATAAAAAGTACTACAAATACAAGAAGTACTACAAGTACAAGAAGGTTACCTCCTACAAGAAGGTCTACAGATCAGTGAAAGCAGCATCAGTTTACACTTACTCTTACTCCTCTTCAGGTAAGGGTGTAGGTGACTGTTGGACTAACAGTGCAGTTCTAATGAGTCAACTAACCAAAGCCCATGTTAAAGCTAGGATCATACAGTACAGAACAAGTCTGTCCTCAAGGCACAGATCTATTCAGCTGTACAAGAACGGTAAATGGGTTGACTACAACTACAAAGCCAATGGTTACAAAAAGGTATACTACGCAACATCTTCGAAACCTGGAATGTTTGTGGTAAGTACAAATTAAGTGTTTTACAAGTGAAAACTCGAGCTCAGATGGTATTGCATCAAGCATACCCAATGTATCGTTGCCCATATGGTAACAGAGAAAAACATTGAAGTTCAGTGAGATATAGGGAATATAAACGTACTTGGGAGGGCAGAGGGATCTGTCCCCCATATTTTCTATTTTAATTGTTTGAATGGTTCATGTTTCATTCCATTTCGGAATTATTTAATGAAATATTTTTAATAAAATTTTAATAAGGTTTAATAAGCTTTTTTTCTACCTGCATGGATGATGATCATTGAACAGTTCATAACCAATTCATCTGGCATGATCCTTAGTAATAACTTCCAAACCATGAACATCTTCAATAAAGAAGCATTTTGTTCGTTATATCAGGATTCAGTTCAAATTTTAAAAAACTTCTCAAATGAGTTATTTTTTATTTATTTATTTATAAATCCCTCTTTGAATCAAAAAAGCTCTTAAAAAAACTTTTTAAAGTCAACGGAGTTTAAATATTATTTGTCAATTGATTACGGTGGGGTAACTGCAAACAAAAACATATTGAATGGGCTTATTTTTTTGAAACAGTCCTAAAACTATGGTTGTTTCTTAAAAGTGTCAATAAAATGACCTTCTTCCAAATCCTTCATTTAAATATCCATTTAAAGCGTTTTAAATCTAAAAAGGGACTCTATAATGGCCGTTTTTTGGAAATTAAATCAAAACCTTTATATGTGCCTGAGGTTGACCTAATGTTATCCAAAAAGATTCCTATAATCAAAGCATTATAGGTTCGGAGGCGGTATAATTAGGCGACTTAATGTTGGCGCACTTCTATTTGCTGTAGCTATTGCTATCTGCATTATCCCAGGATCAATGGGAGCAGGAGATCAGAGCCAAGGTACGCTAAGCGTACAAGAAAAAGTTAGTTTAAATTCAAATGGAAACAGTGGAAGTGTTGCAGAAGCCAGTGCAGCTTCTTACTACTACAAGAAAGTTGTGACCTACAAGAAGGTGGCTTACTACAAGAAAGTAGCTTACTACAAGAACCATAAAAAGTACTACAAGTACAAGAAGTACTACAAGTACACGAAGGTCGTGACCTACAAAAAGGTTTACTACAAAACAGCTAAAGCAGCGTCTGTTTCCAAAACAACGACCACAACCTACAGTATCAGTTCCTCTTCAACCACAGCTCAGATCCTTAAAAGTGGTGCAAGGTACGGCTACAGCAGCTCAGCACATACAGCGGCTGCAATGCAAAGTATTGGAAGTGGAGACTGTTGGGCGATGAGTGCTTATCTTTACAGCAAGCTCAAAGCAGCTGGTATAAGTGCAAGGATAGTTCAGTACAGTACAGCTTACTCATCAAGACACAGATCAGTTCAGATCTACCAGAGTGGTAGTTGGGCGGATGTTCCATACTCAAGCTACGGTTACAATTCCATGTTCCGGGCAACTTCAAGCAAACCTGGATTGACAGTTGTAGCATCCTAAAGCTTGTATGAATCCTTAAGTTCAGCAGCTGCCAAGCAGCTGTTCAACAACTTTTTATTAATAAAAACATTTTTTTTCTCTGTAATTTCCCATTTCTTTCATATGATCTTCGATAGTTATTTTTTCAAGTTTCAACTGCAATGGTTTTAACTGATTTTTTTGAATAAATCCTTTTAAAAGTTCTAAGCTAGACGAATGAAAAATAAGCAGGTTAAATGCTTTTAATTCATGATTTCACAGAAAAAATGAACAATAATCAGAAATCGTTAAAAATGGTTTAAATAAAGTTTTAATTCCCTATTTTTTCTTAATTTATTTTTAACAACCTTAATCTTCCATAAAGATACTGAAACAATGGAATTGATGATTTCCATTGTGCACGTTGATACACCATTCAATCGCAGGGTCATATTTATGGTGAAATAGGTTTTAGATAGGTTGATTTGTTAAAAATACCAATGGAGATACATTATCTGAAATTTTTTATTTAAATAACCTCATAAAACGTTTTAAATCTAAAAAGAGGCGTTATAAATGTCTTTTTTCGAGAATTAAATAAAAAAATTTATATACTGTGTGAAGGTTAAAGAATTCTAGTCCTAACTCTTTGGTTTTTAGGGCGCGGAGGCGATAGAATTAAGCGACTACATATTGGGGCACTTATTTGCGCATTAGCTTTTGCTATATGCATCATCCCAGGATCAATGGGAACAGTAGATCAGAGCCAAGGTGCATTAAGCGTACAGGATAAGTCTATTTTAAGTGCAAACCAGAATAGTGGAAACGTTTTAGTTAACGCAGCATACAAAAAGACCAAAAAAGTCAAAACTTACAAGAAAACTAAAAGTTACAAAAAGGTCAAGGCTTACAAGAAAACTAAAAGTTACAAAAAGGTCAAGGCTTACAAGAAAACTAAAAGTTACAAAAAGGTCAAGGCTTACAAAAAAGTGAAGTCCTACAAGAAAACTAAAAGCTACAAAAAGACCAAAACCTACAAAAAAACCTACAAAAAGGTTAAAGCAGCATCAACCTACAGGTACTCCTATGGTAAAGGTGTGGGTGACTGCTGGGCTAACAGTGACTACCTAATGGGACAGTTAACCAAAGCTGGAGTTAAAGCTAGGATCATACAGTACAGGACGAGTATGTCCTCAAGGCACAGGTCTGTTCAGCTTTACAAGAACGGTGGTTGGGTTGACTACAACTACAAATCAAACGGCTACAAAATGAGGTACTGGGCAACATCCTCAAAACCTGGAATGTTTGAATTAAGAAAAAACTTCTAGGTCCCTCATTAATTAATAGAACTAAAATGTGACTTTCAGCAAAACTCTAATTGCTGAAGAATATATAAATTTAGAATCAACAGCTGAAATTCCATATGGATTTTTTTTCACTGTTGAACCTCTAAATTTTCAATTTTTTATAAAGTTTTTTTACATAAAAAATTTATTTCTTTTGCATAATTTCCTTAGAAATGAAATGTTCCTTAGAAATGAAATAACAAATGCAAGAAAACAAAAGATAAGATTTTTTTTCATGTTCCATTTATGAATCCATGAAATTATTAGATTTAAGGAATGGATTGAGGCTATTCCCCTAACTTATTCTGTTAATAATTCTTTTAAAAGGAACCAAAATACTTTTATGTTCTGTTTATAAAAAGAGATACAGAATAATATACTTTTTTGGGGGAGAATCATGAAGCAAATCACCAGAACTCCAATTGTAATTCTGAATTTTAAAACCTACCTAGAATCCACAGGGGAAAGAGCCTTGAAACTTGCAAAAATTTCAGGAGAAGTTGCAGAAGAAACAGGTATCAACGTGGTTGTGTCGCCACAGCACGCTGATCTGTGGAGAATAGCAAATGAAGTTGAAATACCAGTCTTTGCACAGCACGTGGATCCTGTTGATGCCGGCGGACACACAGGAAGCATACTCCTGGAATCTGTTAAGGAAGCAGGGGCATCTGGAACCCTTATAAATCACTCAGAACAGAGGATGAAACTTGCAGATATTGATAATGTGGTTAAGAAGGTTACAGCCAATGATATGGTGAGTGTTGTCTGCACCAACAACGTTGAAACCAGTGCAGCTGCAGCAACCCTCAGGCCAGACTTCGTTGCAATAGAACCTCCTGAACTCATAGGATCAGGAATACCAGTTTCAAAGGCAGAACCTGAAGTTGTTGAAGGAACAGTTGATGTTATACACCAGATAAATCCTGATGTAAAGGTTCTCTGTGGTGCAGGAATCTCCACAGGGGAGGATATGAAGGCAGCCATGGATCTTGGAGCAGAGGGTGTTCTTCTTGCATCTGGAATAATACTTGCAGACGATCCTAAAGCAGCACTTCTGAACCTTGTGAGTAAGATATAAAATTAACTGGGGATTTTTCCCTGCAATTTATTTTTTCTAGCTCACCAAAACTTAGTTGAGTTTGATTCTGATACAAATTCAGGATAGATGCAAAAACATGTATCCTGATAATATATAATTTTTTGCCAATGTCCATAATTTTAAAAATATTTCAAAAAACAATATTTATTTAATTATTCAATCTACATTAACTGTAGCCATTATAAATTTAATAAATCTTTAATAAATCATTTTAATATGAAAAACGGTGAAAGGAATGTCTCTTGACTTCTACACAATTGACGACTTTGATATTGAGGATAAAACAGTCCTTGTAAGGGTTGATATAAACTCGCCTGTTGACCCGAATACAGGGATTTTACTGGATGACACAAGGATACAGCTCCATGCTGGAACCATAAAAGAACTTTCAGATAAGGGCGCAAAGACCGTGGTACTGGCCCATCAGAGCCGACCAGGTAAAAAGGATTTCACAACACTGGAGCAGCATGCAGAGGCATTGTCAAATATTTTGAATCATGAGGTTCGATACGTTGATGACATATTTGGGAGCAACGCAAGAAATGCAATATCATTGATGCAGCGGGGTGATATTCTTCTACTGGAGAACGTCAGGTTTTACTCTGAAGAAATCCTGAAGCGAGAACCTGAACTCCAGGCAGAAACCCATATGGTCCGCAAGCTGGCCCCACTTGCAGATTACTTCATCAACGATGCATTTGCAGCAGCTCACAGGTCTCAAGCATCTTTAGTTGGCTTTGCATTTAAGATACCTTCAGGTGCAGGAAGGGTTATGGAGAAAGAACTCAAAGCCCTGTACAATGCAGTGAACAATGTTAAAAAACCATGTGTTTACGTGCTGGGCGGTGTGAAGGTTGATGATTCTATAATGGTCATGGAGAACACCCTTGAAAATGGGAGTGCAGACTGTGTACTGACAACGGGCCTGGTTGCAAACATATTCCTACTTGGTGCAGGGATTGACATAGGCAGTTACAACAGTGAATTCATAAAGAACAAGGGATACTGGGATTACGTTAAAAAGGCAGAAGAGCTTCTGAAGAAATTTGAGGGTAAGATAAAGATTCCCGTTGATCTGGCCCTTTACATTGATGAAAAGAGGGCGGAATGTCCTGTTTCAGAGCTTCCAAATGAACCCATATACGATATTGGGACTGAGACTATAAAGCGTTACGCTGAGATCATAAGGTCAGCTGAAACTCTCTTTGCAAACGGACCTGCAGGTGTTTTTGAGATGGAAGACTTCAACATAGGAACTGAAGATCTGTTAAATGCCATAGCATCGTCTAAAGGTTTCTCAATAATTGGTGGAGGTCACCTTGCAGCTGCAGCCAACCAGATGGGACTTTCAGGTATAAGTCATATCAGCAGTGGTGGGGGCGCATCAATAAACCTTCTTGCAGGTGAAAAACTACCTGTTGTTGAGGTTTTAAGGGAAGTTGCTTCAAGGTATGCACAAGGTACAAATCATAATTGATATAAGAATTTTATGAAAAATTAAGGGATAAATTTAAATAATAGGATGAATTAAGTAAAATAACCTTACTGTTGAAACCAATAATTTGGATAATTCAGTAATTTAAGGTAATATTGAATTTAGTTTAATTAATTATCATTGGGCTTTGAATTAAGGATTTTAATATGTTGATGTATTAAATCCCATTTTAATATTCTGTATGTAAGGAATGTTGAACACTCCAATCCACCCAACATGTACGCATAACAAATTGGATAAAAACACATACAACCCAAAAGTATTTAAGGTTATATACCAAATAGCTAAAATAATTGCCTCGGTAGCTCAGTCTGGTGGAGCGCGAGACTTGTAATCTCGTGGTCGGGGGTTCAATTCCCTCCCGGGGCTCTAAGCCGTTTAATTATGGCTTAAGAATATTCAAATGGGACCATAGGGTAGCTTGGTCGATCCTTTGGGCTTTGGGAGCCTGAGACTCCG
>JABNAD010000145.1_pt1 | contig 61438 bp, 41 predicted proteins | sample 7240381 | NCBI WGS metagenome assembly JABNAD01 (sample SAMN11332834, study PRJNA596920) | anaerobic digester metagenome | biome: digested sludge; isolation source: digested sewage sludge-derived enrichment culture grown on H2/CO2 | place: Germany: Goettingen
AAATAGGGGATTCTGAGGGCATTTGTAAATTTCGCACTTTCGGATGCTAGTGATCTTCATTATATCACCCCTTCGGGGTTCAAATTCAAAAGGGAAACCATCATACTACAAATATGTCACCCCTCTGGGGTTGGGAAGAATTGGTGACAAGTGACTGGTTACTTCTCATGTCCTAATTAATCCGCTGAATTCCGATAACTCCCGATAACTTCCAGTTCCTTTCTCCTCTTCCTCATCTTCCTCCACTTCCTCCACTACCTCCACTACTTCCTCTTCCTCCACTTCCTCCACTACCTCCTCTTCCATTGATTAATATCATCTAAATAACCCCACTAATCCTAGCAAGGGTTAAACACTATGGTTAAATTTGCCGTATATACGGTTACAACATTATATTTAATCTAAGCAACCCGCCAAAATAACCCAGTATGGATAAACTTTTTATACCAGGCAGTCCCGATACGGCAGAAATTACACTTGACGGTTCAACTGGCACATTCGAGATTTGTGGGAAATCCCTTCCCGAAGATGCCATTGTGTACTTTGCTCCAGTTGATAGCTATATTGAGGAGTATATTAAGCAACCTGCGCCCGTTACAACGGTTAACCTGCGCTTAACCTATTTAAACTCCTCGTCGGCTAAAAAACTTGTTGACCTGGTTACGCAGCTTGAGGATATTGCATCAAAGGGCTACAAAGTGGTGCTTAACTGGTTTTATAGCGAGGACGATGAGGATATGCTTGAAGAGGGGCAGGAGTTTGCCCGCTTAACCTCAATCCCCGTTAATTTAGAAATAGAGTAGTTTCATACTCCATAACTTAAGCTCATGCATCGTTTACTGCTAGTACTTCTGTTACCATTGCTTTTCTGCGTTAATTCCTTTGCGCAGGATGCTGCCATTTCCCAAAAGCTACAAGCGGAAATTGGTGAGGATGTGTCGCAAGGCGAGCAGTTTCAGGCATCGGGCGATTTCAATCAGGCAGCCTACTTTTACAATAGGGCTGCAACCGTTTACTGGGTGAATGGTGCTCCCAACAAGGCGTTGGAGTGGTTTGGTAAGGCTCTGGAGATGTACCAAAAAATTGGGAATAAGAATGCCATGCACTCTGTTCACAATAGCATAGGGATGATTTATGTTGATGAGGAGAACTATCCCAAGGCTCTTACCAACTTTAATAAGTGCTTGGAGCTTAGCCGTGCTCTGGGTCGTAAACCCGATATAATATCGGCGCAGCTAAATATTGCTGGCGTTTACTCCGAAACGGGAAAGTACTCCGAAGCAGCAAAGGTACTTGAAGAGGCAAACGCCCTTGCCCGCGAGATTAACGATGTTAAACTAATTCGCAATAGCTACTCCCTGCTTTCTGAGATTTATGAGAAGTTGGGCAATTCCGAGAAATCGGCCGAGTACTTTTCCTTATACACCGCCTTTTCGCGTAAAATACAGCGCGACGAGATGCGTAAAGCAGAGGCTAAGGCTCAAGAGGTAGTTGAAACCGCCAAGAGCAAGGTGCTTGAGATGCAGGCCGAGAAACAGGCAACCGAACAGGAGCTAATGCTTAAGCAGGAAGCCCTAAGCAAAACTGAGGCAACGCTACAGGAGGTGGAGCAAATTTCCCACGAGCAACAAATGCAAATAGACCTGCTAAACAAGGAGAAGGAGCTTCAGGATGCTATTATTGAGAATCAGCGATTGATGCGTAATATCTTCATCTTCATAATACTTGCAGTGGCTGCCTTTGCCGTACTTGTGCTTTACAGTTACAGCCAAAAGAAGAAAGCCAACGCCATTCTCCATAAGCAGAATGTGGAAATTGCGCAGCAGCGCGATACCATCGCGCAGAAAAGTGGTCAGCTGGAGGAGGCATTTAAGGAGATAGAAAAGAAGAATCGTAATATTACCAGTAGTATCAACTACGCTCAGCGCATTCAGCAAGCGCTGTTACCTCCAGAGGACTCATTATCGTCGCTACTTCCCGATTCGTTCATCTACCTAGAGCCCCGCGATATTGTTAGCGGCGATTTTTACTGGTTTACTGGGTACTCATCTACTAGTAAGGGGGCGCGTAAAAACTTTATTGTGCCTAGTGGCATGTCGGGTGATGAGGCAGGTGTTTTTGTTTCGGCTGTCGATTGTACTGGTCATGGCGTGCCAGGCGCGTTTATGTCCATGATAGGCTTTAACCTGCTGGAAACCATTACCCGTAACGGAGCCGTTAAGCCCAACGATATTCTGGATGAGCTGCACCGTAGTATCCGTTTCATGCTTAAGCAGTACAATACCGATAATAGGGATGGTATGGATATGGCTCTTTGCGCCATTCGCAACAAGGGGCAGCTGGTTGAGTATGCTGGGGCTCGCAATCCGCTTATTTACATAACCAATGGGGAACTGTACCAAGTTAAACCCGATGCAGTACCAATTGGCGGCCTACAAAAAGAGAGCCGCCGTGAGTTTACGCTACATACCATTGAGGTTACAGCACCTACCTGTTTCTACATCTTCTCCGATGGGTACATCGACCAGTTTGGAGGGAAGTACAGCCAAAAATTCTCATCGAAACGCTTTAGGGAACTGCTGCTGGAGATTCACCATTTGCCCATGAGCAAGCAGAAGCAAATTCTTATGGATCGCCGTAAGGAGTGGATGGGTGCCGAAAATTGGCCCATTGACGATGTGCTTGTAATTGGCTTTAAACTTGGCGATAAATTACTTGACTTTTAGCTTCTCTAGATTATCTTTGTTTATTGGGTTAAAATCTGATAAGGTGTTACTGGCTTTTTACTTGGCCTTTGCTAACCTTGTACTGTAGGATTTTAGTCGCTTTGGGCTGAATACAAACATTATAGGGGTGTTTTTAGGATGAAAAGAATATTCTTACTCTTACTCTCTCTCTCGTTGGGTGTAGCTTCCGCTACAGCGCAGGTGGTAAAATCTGGTACAAGTTCGATTTTTGTTGATAGCACTGGTCAGTCGTACGTGCAGGTGGATCAGCCCGTGTATTTCTTTGTGGCACCAAACGATAAGCCCGATTCGCTGGTACTTATCCCCTCGTCGGACTCACAGGCCAACCCCATGTACTTTGATGGCGATGGCGTTCACTACCTTGTTTACCGCAACCCAAGCAATGGTGAGAAGGTACCCTTTAGGATTTATGCCGATGGCATTGCTCCAAAACCCCGTTTAAAGTTTCAGAGCGGACTCATTCTCTCCATAGGCAACCGTTTTTATGTTGATGCTAATGCTGTTGCCATTGCCAGTGCCGCCGATAAGCGCTCTGGCGTAAAGGAGGCGTATGCTGCACTTGATGGAGGCGCTTTTAAGTCAACAAGCAACCCTTTGCAGTTTCCTGCTGGCAAGGCCGAGTACTCGGTTGGTGTTTATGCTGAGGATAACGTTGGAAACGTTAGCGACACCCTGTTCTTTAGGGTGATAACTGCCGTTGATTCTGTTGTTAAAATTGATAATATCTACTTCGATACCAACAGTGCTAGGCTTAAGGATGGGGTTATACCCGAACTGGATAATCTGGCCAAAGTACTTAAGGAGTACCCTGAGATACGAATTGAACTTAGGGCGCACACCGACTCCCGTGGGGTTGATAGCTACAACATGACGCTCTCTGAACGGCGAGCCCAATCTGTTTTCCGATACCTTCAGACAAAGGGAATTGCCGCATATCGTTTGGTGCCCAAGGGGTATGGCGAAACAATGCCTGTAAACGGTTGTGCTAACGGGGTGCCGTGTACCGAGCAGCAATTACAGCAGAATAGACGGGTTGAGTTTAAAGTGCTTCCCATTAAATCGGTAAAGAAATAACATGTTGCTTATGAACTTCCAAAAATATAGCTGGGTGCCAAGGGTTGCTTACGCATCAATTATCTTCTCACTGCTCACTCTTTTGTCCACAGGTTCTAAGGCTCAAAACGGATCGCCTGCAAGGGCATATGCCGATTCCTCCACTCTTTATGTTAAAAAGGGTACGCCCATACTGCTTTACATGGGAGCCAATGCACAGGGAACCAATGCGGTTCTGCTCAAAAACTCCACTGGTAAGAGCGATGCAATACGCTGGAACGGCCATGGCTTGGCAAAGCTAACCCACCTAAACCTTTACCTTGGTCGTAACATCCGCTTCGATATTTTTGCCGACGGGCTTTCTCCTAAAACCCAGTACGATATAGCCCAGGGAAAGGGTAAACTTAGCGGCGGAACCATGTACCTCTCCGGCTCGTGTATGGTGGAGCTTAGTTCTGTTGATGCCGATGCTGGCGTAAACAACACCTACGTGTCGATTAATGGTAGCGATTTTGCACCATATAGCCAACCAATAGCCCTAACGCAGGAGGGAACCTATTTGGTTAAGTTCTACTCGGTTGATAATGTGGGCAACAAGGAGGATACCTTTACCCAAACCTTTGTGGTTGATACAACCCCACCAGCAACGGAACTTGCCGTGTTGGGCGATAGGCACAACGATGTGCTATCGGCGCGCGCATCGCTTTCGCTTAGTGCTACCGATGCCGTGGGTGTGGACAAAATATACTACACCCTTAATGGTGCCGTCCAAAAGGTTTACTCCAAGCCTGTGAGCGTAATGGCTCTACCAGAGGGCGAGCACACCATTCTGTGGCACGCCACCGATATTGTGGGCAATGTTGCCGCTACCGATTCCTTTACCTTTTATGTTGATAGAACCGCACCAATGGTTTTTGAGGAGATTGTGGGCAACACCTACATGGTTGGCGGAAAAGAGTACTCATCGGGGCGCAGCCGCTTAAAGGTTGCGGCTGTTGATAATAAGGCTGGCGTTAAGGAGGTTTGGTTCTCCATTAACGGCGCGCCCTTTGAACTGTATGATAAACCCGTTTTTCTATCGGATATTGCAGGAGCCGTAAACATTAGGTCCTATGCCATTGATATGGTAGGCAACAAGGGCAATAGCAATGCCGAGGCGCAGGAGTTCTCCATGCCGTCAATAGATATTACTGGGCCAATAATGAGCTATAGCTTCTCTGGGTTAACCCAAACCTTACGCGATACCCTTTGGATATCGCCCCAAACGCGCGTGGCTATTCGCGCCACCGATAATGGCGCAGGGCTAAGCCGCATAGCCTACCGTGTTAGCGGTGGCGAGGAGCAAACCTATACCCAGCCGTTTACCATTGCTACCGCTGGAGCCTACGAGGTTAAGGCAACCGCCTACGATAATGTGGATAACCTAAACGTACTAGCCTTTACCTTTGCCGTTGATGCCGTAGCCCCAACCATCTACAGCCACTTTAGCGTTGAGCCCATTGGCTACCGAGTGGTCGATGGTGCTTCCCTTCCCGTGTTCCCCGCTGGCGTAATGCTGTTCCTTGCTGCTACCGACAATACCGTGGGGCTAGACCAAATACTTGTTGGCATAAACGGAGCAAAACCTGTGGTGTATAAGCAGGCACTATCTGGCTTTAAGCACTCTAATGCCCCCGTAACCATTGAGGCCGTAGCCGCCGATAACCTCGGCAATGCCTCCGTAAAGGAGATTAGGTTTTTTGTGGAGTAGATTGGTGGGTGCGTGTTTCTATGGTAGTAAAGGTGTTTTAGGAAGATGTGTTTTCTACTGCATTGATAATGTAGTTGTTGCTGCATGGAGGTAGTTGTCAAAAAAGAATTTTGAGTATTAAGGTTTTTTAATATTGAAAAAGTAAAGAAAATTATGCCATATTTCTCTGGATGTCCGTAAATTTGTCCGTGTACGTAAAAATGTCCGTAAGATATGGCGACGATAAATTTTTATCTAGATAAGGCTGACAGAAAAGGACTTGCACCTATTCATTTGCGAATAAACTGCAATGGAAGTCAAATAAAATTGGCAACTGGGAAAAAGATTAACTCGGAACAGTTTGACAAAAAAAAGCAGAGAGCAATAGGCTTGTCAGTAGAGTCAACTGAAATAAATCATTATTTAACATTTCTTGAAGATAGAGCGAATGAACTACTACACCATTCGACAAAAAAAACTTTTTCGCAAGAAGAAATTAAAGATATTTTAAATCAACATATTGAGAGTTACAAGGAAAGTAACAGTGTAAGTATTGTAAAAGAACAACTTGCGTTATACGGTAAGCCTTTTACGTTTGTAGATTTATTTGCAGGGGCTGGTGGTTTTAGTGAAGGATTTTTACAAGCAGAGATAAATAATAAGTTTTTTGACTTTGTAGCAGCAAGCGATATAAATGAAAATTGTGAACTTACTCACATCGTTAGGTATAATCATCAATTGGGTTTAAATGCGGAGTTCTTACGTCAGGATATAACTGAACCTGATTTTTTGGAGAACCTGTTAACGAAGATTGGAGATAAAACGATTGATGTTGTATGTGGTGGCCCTCCATGTCAGAGTTTTAGTTTGGCTGGGAAAAGACGGAAATTTGATAAAAAGGACGATTTGTTCTCACATTACTTGGAAGTAATTAAACGACTACAACCAAAATACTTTGTAATGGAGAATGTGAAAGGTATTTTAACAAAGGAAAACGGAAAAATAAAGGATTTGATAATTCAGGAGATAAATTCAATTGTTGATGTTAATGAGATTCCTGTTTTAGTATCGTTTATTAAAAAGATAAAAAAGGAGAGTAATTCATTTCTATTAGATAGTATCATAAAAAGTATTGAGATAGAAACGTTGAAAGAAAATGAACTTGAAGTTGGTAGGGAGGACTTTATAAGATTTGTGGATAGCCGATTCAAACAAATAACGCCCAAAATAGTAGATTATAAAACAAGCAAAACCGATTCAAGTATTAATACGATAAGGCATGGATTCAATATTCTTGCTCGAACTAAAGAATGGGAAAAACTAAAAAGGAGCATAATCAAAGAGAAGGATTTTTGTAATATCGACAATGATGCTTTTGTAGGTACATTTACTCACTTCCTAACCCAAATAAGTTCTGAACATGTAATTTATCAAATTGAAAACTCGTTTAATGAGTTGAAAGTACCTAGCCGTTATAAGAAAGATTGTGAGGACATAGTGACTGCCTTGAAAGTATACACAGCGTCTTTTGATGAGACAGTTGAGATTTTGGCAACTTTATGTACAGAAGAAGAAAGGGTTCATTTAAATAAAATTCTTGAAAGTATCCGGCTGTATAGAATAGAGAAGCCTTTCATTGCTAATGCTTCAAATTATGGTGTGCCTCAAAATAGGGAAAGGGTATTGTTTATAGGTTGCAGGAAAGATCAAAAATTCATATCGGCGATTCCTTCAACGGTTAAGGACAATGAAAAGGTTACTGTTTTTGAAGCATTATATGATTTGGACTTTATTGGAAACAATCAAGAAGCTCATCATTATGAGTTGGTTGATATATCTAAGCAGTTTAATGGTACTGCTCAAAAAATGATTGAGCTAATTAAGAAAAGAACAGTTGACGGAAAGGTTGATTTACATGGAGGAAAAACATTTTCAGAGTGGTCCAGAGAAGGTCGTTTAATTGACCGATACAAACCAAAGTCTAAGCCATTTTATGTAAAAGATTTTAATGGGCTGTTAAATGGTCAGAAATATTTTGATATATTGAATAACCATAAAACGAGTAATCAAAACGAAGAGGTAATAAAACGGTTGCAGATTATTTTAGACCGAGGAGATTATAAAAATGCCCAGTGTAAACTAGAAGAATGTGGTTTGAGTTCCAATAAGCGTAATTATAATGTTTTAAAGCCAGAAGAGCAAAGCTCTACTATAATGACCATTCCTGATGATTACATTCACTATAACTCGCCAAGAGCACTGACTGTAAGGGAGATGGCTAGGCTTCAGTCGTTTGATGATTCTTTTGTCTTTCAGGGTAAACGTTCGACTGGTGGTAATAATCGTAAATCAGAAGTTCCTCAATATACCTTAGTTGGTAATGCTGTGCCACCTTTGCTTGCAAGAGCTATTGCAATTGAAATTTTAAAGCATATTAAATAATGAGGCTATTAACAGAATCAGAACAAAATAAGATTAAGGCTTTAACAAAAAATCAAGTTTCTCTTGCCCTTATCGAACCTACATCAACCGGTTTAAAGAAATCAATAATGGATGCAACTGGGTCGGTTAGAAGTTTTCTGAAAGAGAATAATATACATGATTACGATCTTCAACAACAGGGACCTGAAAACAAGGTTGTTATCAAAGCTGATATATATAGTGATTTTTCTATTATTAGTTCCTATGCCTCTTTGTACAGACCAATTACTAAAAAAGGAGATCCTAGAATTTGGTTTTCAGGATTAACAAAGGTTGCATTGCCAAATGATATAGTTGCTATTGTTTTTTACAATAGCAAATTTCATGTTTTTAATCTAACCCAGTTGGATGTTGAGAGGTTACTATACACTAGTATCCATAATCCATTAAAAGAACTTATTTCAGAAATAAATAGTAATGCAAATAGAGTTGCTTTTGAATTGTTAGAAATGCTTCGACAAGTAGCACGTTTAGGTCCAATACCTTCAATGCTAGAGGCTGATACTTCAGTTGGAAGAACTTTGGAGAATGCTCTCGGGATTAGCATTAATTCTTCGAAGCAGCCGGATTATAAAGGAATAGAACTTAAGTCGTTTCGAGGTAGCAGGAAAAATAGAAAGAATCTTTTCGCCCAAGTACCAGATTGGCAGTTAAGTAAGTTTAAGAGTTCTGCTGAGATATTGAATTCATTTGGTTACAAAAGGAAGGATGATTATAAATTGTATTGTACGGTTTCTGCTATTGCTAGAAATTCACAGGGTTTAAGTCTCCGACTTGATTCAGATATTAAACAAATTATTGAGAATTCAGACAATCCAGAAATTGGTGATTTTGTAGTATGGACGCTTGATAAACTTCACAATAGATTGCACGAGAAACACAAAGAAACTTTTTGGGTCGAGGCAGAGAGCATAGTAATTGATGGTAGAGAACATTTTCAATACAAATTCGTGGAGCATACAAAAAAGCCAATATCCTCTCAGTTTGATATATTGGTTGATCAGGGAATAATAACCCTAGATCACTTGATAAAAAGAAATTCGGCAGGAAAGGTTGTGGAGAAAGGTCCTCTTTTTAAAATCAACCCAAAAGGACTTAACTTACTGTTTCCTCCAAGTGAGAAGTATATACTTGTCTGATAAACAAATAGTTTTTCATTAGCATTGTAGTGAAAATAGATTATTGAAGTGTATGCAAAGCTAGATGAAGGGTGTGATAAAAGTTTAAAGGAAAATGGCATGATTGTAACTAAAAGCCTGTCCCTCTACCCCTTCCTAAACGGTTCAATAGCCCTATCAAAAATGCCCTGAACGTAGGCAATGGCCATGCCGTAGTTGGTTACGGGGATACCAGCCTCAATGGCTGGGCGCAGGCGGTTGGTTAGCTGCTTGCGGGTAATTACGCAGCCGCCACACTGTATAAGCAGGGCGTACTCCTTAATATCGCGGGGAAGTTTATCGAGTCCAGCAACAACTTCGTACTCCAACTTTTTGCCAGTAAAGGCGTAGAGCCATTTAGGTATTTTTATGCGGCCAATATCGTCGCACGACACGTGGTGAGTGCAGCTCTCCAGTAGCAGAACCCTGTCGCCATCCTTTAGCTCCGCTATTTTGGGCGTGCCCTTTAGGTAGTGCTCAAAGTCGGCTTTTAGCTTGGCCAGCAGAATGCTAAAGCTGGTAAGCGGAACATCTTTGGGTACCATGGCATCGGCAAGGGCAAAAATCTGGCTATCGGTTACGGCAAGGGCTGGCTTAATGCCCGTTTTTTTAAGGAATGTTACCACCTCGCTTTCGCGCAGCACCACGGCAACACCGTAGTTATCTAGCGCATCGCGTATGGCCTGTACCTGAGGCAGAATCATGCGCCCTGCGGGCGCTTCGGAGTCAATGGGGGTAATAAGTAGCACAATGTCGTCCTTCTTAATTAGCCCGCCAAACATGCTTGGCGTTACGTACGACGATTCGGGTATGGCTCTTTTTATTGCGCTTACAAGCGGCTCTAGGTTGGTATCGGTTTTTGCCGATATGGTGATTAGGGCTGCGTTGCTGGCTAGATCGCTTTCAATGCGGTTTTTTAGCTCGGTGGTAAGCGGCTCCACATCCTGTTTGTTGTGCACTACAATAAAAGGGGTGTCGGTTTTTTTGAATTCAAGCAGCAGCTGCTCCTCAAACTCGCCCCATTTGTTATGGGCAATAACCAGTATCCCTAAATCAACCTGATTAATGGTGTGTAGCGTTTTCTCAATGCGCATAAGGCCAAGTTCGCCGCTATCGTCTATTCCAGCGGTGTCAACAAGGATTACTGGGCCAAAGTCCAGTATCTCCAGCGATTTCTTAACTGGGTCCGTTGTAGTGCCTGCAATATTTGAAACAATGGCCACATCGTGCCCAACCAAAAGGTTAATTAATGAGCTCTTCCCGTTGTTCCTTCGTCCGTATATGCCAATGTGCGGCTTCTGATCTTTCCCTTTGTGCATTGTAATAGCTTTTGTACAAATGTAGTATTTAGTTGTAAAAATGGAAGGCAACGCGCCACTTGCGTTTGCTTAATGCTGTGCCCTAGTTAAATGCGGGCTGGTGCGCATATCTGCTTAATTAGTAAAAAACAGATAAATAACCCATGGTGTTCAATTCAAAATCTTTGTAACTTGCATTAAAATACCCTAAAGAATTAACCTAAACTGATTTGTTATGAGAAAGAATTTTTGGGCCATACTAATGGTGCTTGTAGTGCTAGTTTCTGCTGGACAAGCATCGGCTCAAGTAAACCAGCTGCTAAAGAAAAAGGCGTGGGAAAAAATTAATAGAGCGCTTGAGGAGGAGGAGAAAAAGGAGAACACCGAGGAGCAGCAGGTGGAGGAGCAACAGGAGCCTCAAAAGCAACCCAAGCAGCGTACTAGTGCTGCCGATTCCTACATGCAGCGGCGCATGATGGCTTCTATGGGGCTTAATGCCAATATTCCGCACGAGAAGAATTACAGCTTTAACTCTAGCATGAGCATGAATATAACCAACTTCTTTGCTGAGGATAACGAGCAGCAGGATGTTCTTTATACTGTTCATTTTGATAAGAGCACCAAGAGCTTTGCCCTTGTTTTTGATGGTAAGGATAAGGAGACGGGCGAGAAGCAGAAGAGCACCATGATTTTTGATATGAAGAACAGTGCCATGCTAATCCTAAGCGATAATGGACAGGAGCGCTCGGGAATGGTTATGGCAATGGCCAAGGACTCTGCCGCTACAGCTACCGAGGCCGAGGAGCCAACCCAAATGACCGAGGAGGATGCTAAGGCCCAAATGGAGGCGCTAAACTACTTCTACAAAAAAACAGGAAAATCTAAAACCATTGCTGGGGTTAAGTGCGAGGAGTTTACGCACTCCGACTCGTTGGGAACGGTTGAGATTTGGGCATCGCCACAAAAGCTAATCGACTACTCTAATGCATACTCCCACATGGGCGGTATGCAGTTTCTTGCTACGGGCGGATTGGCCTACGGCCTGGGCATGATTATGGAGATGCACTTTAAGGATGCCAAAACCAACGATAGAACCGACCTTGTGGTTAACGAGATTAAGGAGAATTCGCCCAGTAGCCTTGATATTAGTTCGTATCAGGTTATGGGCTTTGGTGCTCCACCAGCGGAGCAATAGTAGTTCGTTTAAGTTTACATGGGGGATTAGGGGCTAGCTCATTTGGGTTAGCCCTTTTTTTGTGGCATGTTGGGGGCGCTGCCATCGGTTTTAAAGTGTACCACTCTTTGCGGGAACGGTATGCCGATGCCATGCTTCTTTAGGGTGTGAAAAATATCAACCCTAATGTCGCTTTTAATGCGCTCAACCCTGAAAATTTCGTTGGTATAAAAGAATAATCCAAAAATAAGAGCGGAGTCGGCATAGTCCTCAAACCTAACAAATGGCTTAGGGTTGTGCAGCACCTTGGGGTGCTTTAGGGGAATCTCCACTAGGAGCTTCATCAGCTTATCAATGTCGGTTTCGTAATCAACTCCAATGGTAATTTTGAATCGCGACGAAACATCGCTGTATGTCCAGTTTACAACTCTATTGCCGGTTAGCTCGGAGTTGGGTAGTATAACGTAGTTCTCGTCGCGGCCAATTACGGTGGTTGTTCTAAAGCTAATCTTCTCAACCTTGTAAATCATTCCGTTAACCTCAACAATATCGCCAACCTTAAGGGTGGCGTCGAGTAACAGGATAATTCCAGAGATAAAATCGTTAAACAGGTGTTGCAAGCCAAATCCTAAACCAACAAGAATTGCTGCAGATCCAGCCAGCAGCACGGAGATGTTAAACCCTAAAAGGTGCAGGCTTATTACTATGGATAGCGTTGCAATGGTGTACTGCGATAGCTTGTTTACGGAGAACTTTTTTGCAGGGTCAAGGGATTTTGACCTGTATATAATACGCTTAAGTATAACGAGAAGAACAGTTACTATGGCAATAAAAATTATTAGGCTAAATAGGTTGTATAGCGCCATGGTGTAATTGCCAAACTCTAGAATTTTGTAGTCTAGTACCTCTTTCATCGTTTGTGTTATTTGAGTTTGCTACCGCAGCTACTGCAGTAGTTAGCGTTATTGTTATTGTAGCTCTCGCAATTTGGGCATTGGTTGTCCTGTTGCAATGCGGTTCTAGACATCTCAACCGTTACAATGCCTGTTGGTACAGCAATAATGGCATAGCCAATTATCATTGATAGTGATGATATGAACTTCCCAACAATGGTGTGGGGAACAATATCGCCATAACCCACAGTTGTTATGGTAATAATAGCCCAGTAAATGCTTTGGGGAATGCTGGTAAACCCATTGTTACCACCCTCAACAACGTACATAATGGTTCCTAACAGTATCACAATGGTGAGCACCGCAAACAGGAATATTCCAATTTTGTAGGAGCTTGCTTTAAGTGCTCGTAGCAGTGTTATTGCCTCCTTGTTGAACCGTGCCAAGCGCAGAATTCGGAAAACCCTTAGTAGCCTAAATATACGAACAACCAGAAGGTAGTGGTATCCGTAAGTGAGTAGGCTTAGGTAGGTTGGGAGAATGGCCAGTAGGTCTATTATTCCCCAAAAGCTGAATATGTACCTGGTGGGCCTTTTGCTAATGGCTATTCGGGTTATGTACTCAACGGAGAATAGCAGCGTAAAGAACCACTCTGTAACGTAAAGTTCTGTTCCAATAGTCTTGTTTATGCTTGGTACGCTGTCAATTATGGCTATAAGAATGCTAAAAAGGATAAACCAGAGTAGAGCAACATCAAACTGCTTCCCCGCTTTGGTGTCGTTTTCAAAAACTATTTTGTAGAGCCGTTCCCTACTTGTCATTGTTTGTGGTTGTTTTGATATTAAAACTTGGTGCTTTGTAATCCTTGGGCAAATAGTCTGCAGGAATGGTGGTTGCGTTGCCATCGCGCTGTGCCCTGTAGTGTGGTGAGAGTATCTCTATGCCGCGCTCAAAGAACACATCCTGAATGTTTTGGTGTAGATTTGAGTAGATGGATGCCTGCTTGCCTGCCTCGCGTACGTAAACGTTTAGCTGGTACGATACGTAAAAATCGTCCAAACTGGTTTGTAGCACAAAGGGTTTAGGGTCTTTGAGCACGAGTTCTGTTTTTAGGGCTGCATCAATTAGCGCCTTGTGGGTGTCGCGCCACGGAACATCGTATCCAATAGTTACCGTGGTGTGTAGAATAAGCCCATTCTCGGCTGCATCGCTACTGTAGTTAATGGTGTTGCCCGTTAGTATGGATGAGTTGGGTATGGTTATTATCTCATTTTTTGGTGTTCTAAGCCTAGTAACCAGTAGCGTTTTCTCAACCACATCGCCTGTTATATCGGCAATTTTGATGCGGTCGCCCACCTTAAAGGGGCGCATGTAGGTAATAACCAGTCCTGCTACCATATTGGCAATGGCCGATGATGAGCCCAGCGAGAATAGTATGCCAATAAATACCGATACGCCTTGGAATATATGCGAGTCGGAGCCAGGTAGGTAGGGAAATATCAGCACAAACATAAAGGCGTAGAGCAAAAACTTAACAATGCTGTAGGTTGGCATTGCCCAGTCGGCATGAAAACCGGCTAGTTTTAGCTTCCCCTGCTCTATCTCGTTAAAAATATACCCCACAAAGCGGATAAAGTACTTCATTACAAAGTAAATAACCAGTATGCTAAAAAGATTGGGAAGGTATTCCCATACGGCTGTTATTAGCCCCTTAAAAGGCGACCAAATAAGGTTGAAAAGCGCATCGGCCCATGTTCTGGAGAATGGGAATATGCTAAATATTATGGGAATAGTGATGTATAGGATGATGAAGTACACAAACCAGCGGAAGATTTTAATTAGGAATAGCACTATGCGCATCTCCTGCTCGGCCGAAAGAAAGGTGTAGTCTTTATAGGATAAATCCTTTAGCCAACGGTTTTTATTAGTGGCAATGTAGCGGAGTAGGCGCTTGTGTCCCTTGCCAATAATCAGCACTAGAAACCAGGTAATGCCTATTACAACAATAACTAGCCCAATGCGCATAAGTAGCTTTGTTAGGCTTGTCTCCTCTTTAGCCTTTTTTAGTGATGATTTTATGGTCTCGTTGTACTCCTTAGCCAGTGCCTTCATGCTTTTGTTGTACCATAGCGCATCGGTTTCGGAAATGCTCATCACAATAAGTTCGCCATACACTATATCAACACTATTCTCTGCAGGAATGTAGATTAGAGAGTCCACTTTAAGGAAATCATCATCGAAAAGTTTTTCTATTCGTGAGCTAATGTTTTCAGCTCTTTCGTTGGGCTTTGATGCGCCTAACCTTGAGTAGATGAAGAAAAGGGTATCGTTAAGAACTCCCTTTACGGGGTAGCCTTTGGCTGTTAGTCTAAGCGAGTCAATGCGCGCTTTTTTGTCGGCAATGCGTTGCCGCTCATTATCCTCAATCTGTTTTAGCTGCCTTTGCAAATCCTCTTTTTTTAGGTTGTCGGCAGTTTTTAGGGATTTGAGTTGGGCTTCTAGCTCAGCCTTTTTTATGGAATCGTTTAGGCGCTGCTGCTCTATTTGGGCAATGCGTTGATTGTATGCATCGAGTACAGCCGCGTTAATAGAGTCGTTTTTTTGAGCGATGCTATCGGTTTGCGCAAAGCCAGTTAGGCTGACTAGTAGTATTGCTATGGGTAGGGCTATTCTTAGCATGGCATAAGGTATTAATGAATAAATATACAACATAGGTTGATTTTATGAGCAAACTATGGTGATGTTTTCGGCGAAGGGGGTGGGGTGAACTGGGTACGCGTCCGTTTGCAATAGACCTATTGCGTTAAAAAAAGCTCTCTTGAAAGGAAATTTAAATAGAGGTAGTTGGGTTTGAACGGGTTTTAGGCCTATGGTTTTCAAGGGAAATTGGGTTTAAAACCATAAAGGGGCGTAATCCTTTATTTATGTTCAGAGATAATAGACCCAGCGTGGGTTTATGCGTAAATGCTACCTTACCGTTACGTGATAACAGGCCGATTGTTTCTCCCTAAGTACATAAATCCGCTTCTCCTTTTGTAGCTTAATTAGCGTCTCCTCAAGGGCTTTGTGCGCATTGTGGTTGTACTCCCTGTTGCGGTTAAACTTGGAGTAGGCCAAGTCGAAGCTCACGGCATAGGAGTGGCTGCTGGTGTTTGGTGATGCGTTTATGTTGGATTTGGTAAGCTTTGTCTGGTTCTCAATGGTTCTGGTAAGCGAGGTGATAATAAACTTGTGCCCATCACTCTTTTCGGCAAAGCGTTTTCCTATCTCAAAAAGGATTTTAGCTGCATCGGGATGGAGGTATGGCTCGCTATGGCTAAGGTCATCAACAATAAAGCCAGTGCTGTTGCTTATGCGCTTAACCTTGCTTTTGTGCGATGCCTTGCGGAGCTCCGATGAGTTTTTGTAAGGGGTGGAAACCCTTTTTTTCCCTTCGGCTATGTGGAGCCTGTAAGGGTTGTTCTTTATTACACTCTTGTAGGTAATGGTGTAATCGTTGCGCTTTTTCCCCGATGCACTGCTGCTTGCGTTACTTCTAAACGCTTTTATTGCATACGTAAATCCAACCGCTAGTCCTGCCAAAACTAAAATAGAGAATAGGCAGGGCAATCCCTTCCGTTTAAACTTGAATCCCATGTAAACTAATATTTTCCCCCAATTTTGGTGCAAGCTAGCAATAATTTGGGAAACTTTTAGCGGGTAATGCCATGTGCTGCTAAAGAAGTGCAATTAGAACCCCAAAACCAACACCACCTGCAAATACTATAATCTTATCGGTTAACCCGTTCCACCACATCCATCTGGTTTCGCGTTTAAGCTCCTTTTCTATGCGTTTTAGGTTGGCTACAGAGGCTTCTAGCTGCAGATTGTTGATTTGCAGCTCCGTATTGTTCTGCTTTAGCGTGGTGAGTGTGGTGTCAAGGCTATTTAGTAGCGCCTCAAAATCGGCATCAAGGGCTTCTGTTGCGGCCTTTTCATCGGAGATAAGCTTGCCCAGTAGCACCTCAACCCTTTTAATTCCATCTAGCAGCGTGGTGTGCTTAAGTGAGAGGTTGCTGTATAGCTCCTTTACGTGCGATAGCTCATCTAGGCGCTCGTTTAGGTAGTGTGCCCGCGATTTGCTTACAACAAAGGCGCTATCGGCTGTAATGGTAACAACTGCGCCGCGGGCAACCTTAAGGTAATCGGAGTTGCTGTTGAATACCACGCGTTGCGCAAAACTGGTTGATGCAAAAAGGAGTAGTGAAGTGGCAATTGCTATTCTTCTAAAACAGTGAAGCATGGGGTGGGGGTGTGTTTGTGGGTTTACTTTAGCCTAAAATCGTTGTTGGTGGTAACAAGTTTCTCAATGCTTTGATTTTGTGAGTCGATAAGCTTTTTAAGCTCATTCCTTGCTCTGGTGGCGTTCTGGATGTTGCGTTGCATTACGGAGTCCGATTTAACTCTTAGCCTATCAACCTCAAAACGAACATGCTGAAGCCGTTCCTGAACCTGGAGGTAAGCATTGGCTAGAGAATCGTACCTGTGTTGTAATCCCTGAATGGAATCAACCGTGCAGTTTAGCTCCTTTCTTATGCGGTTAACCTCAGATGTGCGCGATATGGCTGTGTATAAAAGGTAAAAAGCAATGCCGCCGACTAAAATGTAGATGGCAGCTTTTATTGCTGTAGATTTTTCTGTGAGCATTAGCAAAAGGTTATAGGGTGTGGGTTGGGTTTGTTACGGTTTTCCTTTTCTGAAACGTAGCTTATAGTCGGGGGTCATCTTTTCTGTTGCATACTGAAATATAAGCCTAGGCGCTTCGTTTTTCCACTGCATAAGGAATCCCTCAATGGGTTCGTGCTGCTTTTTCCATGCTTCGCGGAGGAACCAGCCTAACCCTTGGTGCACCACGCGGTCGGGGTCCATCATTAGGGGGTCTATAAACTCAAGTAGCGGTTCGTAGTCGTTGGTTAGCTTAAGCACCTTGATTAGGGTAACCGGAACGGCTCTGCGCTTGAACGGGCGGCTTGAGGTGCGCCAGTGCGATAGGTTTTGGTACGATATTATGCCCTTTTGTATGAAGTGGGCTATTACATCGCCCGATATGCTATCGGTGTGCGCCCAGTTATTTATACCCTCATCAAACCACTGCTCAACATGGCTAAACGTATCCACAGTAAACTGCTTTTTGAACTTGAGCAGCAGTAGTATGGCAATGCTGGTCTCCTCGTACTTCCCATGCTGTACCAGCTGGTGGCTTGCCTCAAGTACATTGGGTAGGGTTACGTTTTGTTCGGTAACCAGCTGGTTTACAAGTTCGGCTTGTAGCTCGGCGGTTAGGCCGTAGGCATCGTATCCCTCCTTAAAGTAACGTGCGTACTTCTTTACAATGGCCTCGCTGGCGTTGGCCTTGCAGTAATCCTGAATGTGCTTAACTATATGTGTGGGTAGCATAATTTGTTGTATGTAGATTTGAGGTACAAGTTAGCTAAGATTGTTGTAATAGCGTGATATGGCGGCAATAAGATTCAGCCTTTGCGCTATTTGTTTTGGGGTTAGGGCATCAACATAAAAAAACACCCACCCCCAAAGGGGTAGGTGTTTCGTATGGTGTAATTCTTGGCTGCGAACTAGTCGCTGTACTTCTCAATAAGTACTTCAAGAATTTGCATTGCTGCAGTAGATACAGGGGTTCCAGGACCAAAGATACCCACAACACCGCTGTCGTATAGGTACTGGTAATCCTGATGAGGAATAACGCCACCGCAGATAACCATGATGTCCTCGCGGCCTAGCTTCTTTAGCTCTTCAATAACCTGAGGAACAAGGGTCTTGTGACCAGCTGCAAGGCTAGATACACCAAGAACATGAACATCGTTCTCAATAGCTTGCTTTGCTGCTTCCTCTGGGGTTTGGAATAGTGGTCCAATGTCTACGTCGAATCCTATATCGGCATATCCAGTGGCAACAACCTTTGCACCACGGTCGTGACCGTCCTGACCCATCTTGGCAATCATGATACGTGGCTGGCGACCTTCCTGTTTAGCGAACTTCTCGCAAAGTTCTTTTGCTTTGGCAAAATTAGCGTCGTTCATAGATTCTGCTGAGTAAACGCCAGAGATGGAACGGATAACTGCCTTGTAGCGCCCCGATACCTTTTCGCAAGCATCAGAAATTTCGCCTAGGGTAGCGCGAAGCTTAGCAGCCTCAACCGATAGCTCAAGTAGGTTGCCTTGGCCAGTTTCTGCGCAACGGGTAATGGCTTCAAGCGCTGCCTTAACCTTAGCCTCATCGCGGTTAGCGCGAAGCTCTTTTAGGCGGCGAATTTGGCTCTCGCGCACAGCAGTGTTATCCACATCAAGAATCTCGATAGGATCTTCCTTCTCCAAGCGGTATTTGTTAACACCAACAATAATATCGCGTCCGCTATCGATACGAGCCTGCTTACGTGCAGCAGCCTCCTCGATGCGCATTTTAGGAATACCTGTTTCAATAGCCTTAGCCATACCGCCAAGCTTTTCAACCTCCTCAATTAGCCCCCAAGCTTTGGTTGCAATCTCGTTGGTAAGCTGCTCAACGTAGTACGATCCTGCCCATGGGTCAACCGCACGGCAAACGTTGGTCTCCTCCTGGATGTAGATCTGTGTGTTACGTGCAATACGAGCCGAGAAATCGGTTGGAAGAGCAATTGCCTCGTCAAGTGCGTTGGTGTGCAAGCTCTGGGTGTGACCAAGGGCTGCAGCCATAGCCTCAATACAGGTACGGCCAACGTTGTTAAACGGATCCTGCTCGGTTAAGCTCCATCCCGATGTTTGGCTGTGGGTACGTAGCGCAAGCGATTTTGGGTTCTTTGGGTTGAACTGCTTAACAATTTTAGCCCAAAGTAAACGCGCTGCACGCATCTTGGCAATCTCCATAAAGTGGTTCATACCAATAGCCCAGAAGAACGATAGGCGAGGTGCAAAAGCATCAATGTCTAGTCCCGATTGAACACCAGTGCGAAGGTACTCTAAACCATCGGCAAGGGTGTATGCCAGCTCAATGTCAGCAGTAGCACCAGCCTCTTGCATGTGGTAGCCAGAGATTGATATGCTGTTGAACTTAGGCATGTTCTTAGCGGTGTACGCAAAGATATCGGCAATAATTTTCATGGAGAATTCTGGTGGGTAGATATAGGTATTACGCACCATAAACTCCTTAAGGATATCGTTCTGGATGGTACCAGCAAGCTGGTCAAGGGTAGCGCCTTGCTCAAGAGCGGCTACAATGTAGAATGAAAGCACAGGAAGTACGGCGCCGTTCATGGTCATTGATACCGACATCTTATCCAAAGGAATACCATCGAATAGCACCTTCATGTCCTCAACGCTATCGATAGCCACACCAGCCTTACCAACGTCGCCCACTACGCGTGGGTGGTCGCTGTCGTAACCACGGTGAGTAGCAAGGTCGAAAGCAACCGAAAGGCCTTTCTGACCCGCAGCTAGGTTACGGCGGTAGAATGCGTTAGACTCCTCGGCGGTAGAGAAACCTGCGTACTGACGAATAGTCCAAGGTTTCATTACGTACATTGTGCTGTACGGACCGCGCAAAAATGGGGGAATACCTGCAGCATAGTTCAGGTGTTCCATGTTCTCAAGATCGGCAGCGGTGTACACGGGCTTAACGGGTATCTGCTCTGGGGTTAACCAGTCGCCTTTAGCCTCACCCTTAGCATTGCTGCTGTGATCCTGATGAATGTTTATTTTTGAAAAATCTGGTCTCATTTTAATTAGATTAGAGATTCTAGATTTTAGACTTTAGATTTTAGATTTAAGTTGTTAGGCTGTTTGTGTTAACGTTTTTTTTCTCTTGTCTAACGTCTCGCATCTAACGTCTCTTGTCTAACATCTTCCATCTTCTTTACCCTTTGTTAGTTTTTGCTTAAATCCAGAAATCATTCTTTGTAACTCATTAAGTTCATTTAAGTGCTCGCTTATCTGATCTTCGGTAAAGTAGGTTAAGTCAACTCCAATAAGAAGTAAGCTCTCTACCTCACATGATGAGCCAATGGCGATATCTAGAAATCTGCAAAACTCTTTGTCGCTATTGCGGCCAGCTCCTTCAGCAATATTGCTTGGGATTGATATTGCTGCCCGTTGCAACTGAGAAAGATAGCCAAAACGCTCGCTGGCAGGTAAATCCTTTGATAGGAGATACAAACCGCTTGCAAGAGTTCTTGCTTTTTGCCAAATCTTAAGTTCCTTAAAATTGTGCATCATTTCTTTCTCTGTTCTAGACTTTAGATTTAAGATTATAGACTGTTTGAGTTGATGTTTTTTCTCTTGTCTAACGTCTTTCGTCTAACGTCTTCCATCTGTATTTATAGGCCAAGTTTCTCCTGATAACCCCTTAGAGTTTCAAGAAGGTTGCTCTTCACGCTAATGAAGTTCTTGATGCCAGCAGCCTCAAGTTCTGGTTTGCAAACAGGTTCGCCTGCAACCACAAAGATGGCCTTGTCACCAAGTTTTTGGAACGCTTCAGGAGCAAGGGTTGCGTACTCATCATCAGATGAGCAAATAACCACGATGTCCGATTTAGCATCCATAGCAGCCTTTAGCCCCTCGTCGATGCTCTTGAAACCAATATTGTCAATTACCTCAAAGCCTGCGCAAGCAAAGAAGTTGCAGCTAAACTGAGCACGGGCACGGCGGAACGCTAGGTTACCTAGTGCAAGCATAAACGCCTTTGGACGGCGACCGCTAGCATCGGTACGGAAGCGAAGAGCCTCCATGGTCATTGCTCCACGGTAAGGAGCAAGTGGCTCGGCTACTGCGTTGGCATTCTCGCAGCCACAAGTGCAACCACGCTTAAAGGTATCCTTGGTAACAACCTTTAAATCGGCAACTTCAGTGAAGTTTGGATACTGGTTTGTACCAAGTACGGTCTCGCGACGGTTAACAATGTTGCTGTCGCGCTTTGCGGCAACGGTTTTAATCTCGTTTTGGATGAAACCTTCCATAAACGCCTTGGTGTAGCCACCTTTAGCCTCAACCTGGTTGAACAGGTTCCAGGCATTTTCGGCAACCGAAGCGGTTAGGGTTTCAATGTAATAGCTACCAGCCGATGGGTCAACCACCTTATCAAGGTAAACCTCTTCCTTAAGCAGTAGCTGCTGGTTACGAGCAATACGCTCAGAGAAAGCAGTTGCTTGTTGGTAAGGCTTATCGAATGGGTGTACCGTTAGCGAGTGTACGCCAGCAATAACTGCCGACATGCTCTCGGTTGTGGTGCGTAGCATGTTTACGTATGGATCGTAAACGGTCATGTTCCACTCGCTGGTTTCAGCGTGGATACACATGGTGCTGTTCTTTACTCCGTATGCATCAGCAATTTTAGCCCATAGCATACGTGCTGCGCGGAACTTAGCAATCTCCATAAAGTAGTTAGCTCCAACAGCAAAGGTAAACTTCATGCGGTTTGCTGCCTCTTCGGCATCAATACCCATATCGGTTAGCTTTGCCATGTACTCATTTGCCATTGATAGGGCAAATGCTAGCTCTTGAACTGCGGTTGCGCCGCTGTTCTGGAAAATTGCACCATTTGCGCTAACAACCTTAAGGTTGGGTAGCGCGCGGCTCATCTCCACAACCTCCTTAACGTGTGCAAAAGAGGTTTCTGCATCTTTGCAGAATTTACCCTTAAGCGATAGCGAGGTAAGTGGACTGTAGTCGAACGATGCCTTTACCTCTGCAACATTCACACCTGCAGCCTTAGCCTTTTCAATGAAAAGGGGCATAACACGGCGCGAAATGCCACCAGCAATAAAGTTCACCTCAACCTTGCTTAAGTCGATTCCCTTGAGAAGGGTGCTCAAGCCTTCAGCGTTGGGTTCGCACTTATCGCAAATAACAAATCCAACAGCTGTTAGCCCGCGCTCAATGCCTTTTAGTGCCTTTGCGTTAGCTTCTGTTGGATTACATGCGTCAAAATCCTGACGGATTAGCCATGCATTGTTCTTAGAACTGTTACCCCTAACAAAAGGGAAAGAACCAGGGTAAACGTTCGTGTTTTGTAGCTTTTTCAGGTCTTCGGCGCGATAATAAGGCCTAACATTAAAGCCCTCCATGGTTTTCCAAACCAGTTTCTTATCGTAATCTGCGCCCTTCAGATCCTGTTGTATCACCGCTTCCCATTGCTCGGTTGTAACCGGTGGGAACTCGGCGAACAGCTTCGAATCTTTGGTGTTTTCTGCCATAACGCGGATTTTGTTTTAAAATCGGAAGGCAAAGTTACAAACTATTGTAAACCAAAGACCATTTTGTTGAAGCTAAATCGAACAGGGCTGCTATTAAGCATAAAGAAAGATGTTGTATTTTGATAAAGGGGATTTATAACTTTCATAAAATACTTAGAGCTATTGTATTTAAAGCGAACCTTCTGTTTGGTTTTGTGAACGGAAATCTATTTGAGTTTACATTAATAGTTTGTGGTTGGAACGATTCTAAATAATTTTAAAAAGGAAAAAATACTGTTAAAAACATGTCACGTTTTACCGTCCCATGGAATATGTGTGTAAGGGGAGAACTATACCCAAAATTTTAGCCTTTATCATTATGACTATAGAACAAGTTGTGGGGCTTATAGCCCGCCTTTACCGCAGGTTACAAGAGGGGAAAACCGGTAAGCCAGAGTCGCTTGCAGCAGAACTGGGCATTAGCGAGCGTAGATTGTATCGTGTTGTTAGCAGCTTAAGAAAAGAGGGCATACCCATTGAGTACTGCCGCAAAGAGCAAACCTATCGATTAGTTAAGCCTATTAGTAATGAGTTTCTTGTTGCTGCTAAACAGCGCGAAACTGGGCTTAAGCATTTAACCTATCCGCAAAGAGAGGGCCATAAGGCCAGCTAGTTTTTTTATGATTAGTGTTAGGCCCTCTTTTGGTATCCCAGAGGAAGGGCTTTGCATTTTAATCCTCTTTGTTTCAAGAAAAAGTGGTGTGGCATACACTAATTTCTCTTGCTTCTAAATAACCCTTGCACTACCTTTAGTTAAAATTTAAAAAATTGATGAAAAAAGTAATGCTTATATGCCTTTGCGTTGCCATGCTTGGTCTAGGCGGCTGCAGCGATGATAGAGACAATAAAAAAAGTTTGACCGTTGAACGGTATGTGGAACTTCTTAAGCAGAATAGGTACGACTCTCTTGACCTTCCAAATTTTTCGTACTCCGATATTCCTGAGTTACTTAAGTATCGAGATGATCAACATGTTATAAACACTTTCCCTCGAAATCCCATTTCGTCATCAATACTTATTGAGTGTAGGCTGGGTGTTTATGTGCTGTGGACCATTGAGTCCATAAGGGCTAGGTCAATTAACAGCGAGGCGTTGGTTATGCGCTTTCCATCGCAGAATGCGGTATTGTGGTACCGTAACTCCTACGAGGTTGTTCCAGAAAGCGATATTCTTGCTCATAATGTGGTATCTAGCGCTTACTACAACTGGTGGTACTCAAATTCTGCTGCTTCTTTTGATGAGTTTAAGAGCATCGATCCTCTTGCCCAGACCGTTTATAGGTGGTAGCACTTAATTTGTAGCAATTTTTGCGTTAACCCAATGGGAACTCATTGTTTCGGATAGTTTTGTGGAATGGTAGTTGATACATTTCTGCTGCTATTTTACCCCTAATTAATTCCGTAAAACTATGAAAAAGATTGCTTTAGTATTTAGCGCTTTATGCCTTTCGGTGTTAGCCATTTCGTGTGCGCAAATTCCCATAGCCACAGAGAAACCCGTAAATAATGAAACCTACGATGTTGATTATCTCTTTGAGCACGATGGTTGCAAGGTTTACCGTTTCCGCGATCAGAGTAACTACGTGTACTTTACTAATTGTAAGGGCGATGTTACCAGCGTTAGCTCCGATTCAACTAAGACTAGGGTTGTAAACTCTATAAGGAAATAGTCTGTTAGTTTTTCTTTAAAAAGCGGGGGATACCATAGGGTTACCCCCGTTTTCATTTTGTGCTGTTTGTAATTTGATTTCTACAGTTCTCGCACAGCCTGTGGCTTTTCTGGTCTATATCCTCTACGTAAGTGCTCGATCGCATTACGCACTGCGTGTTTAGGCAGTGAATCAGTCCAAAGGCATGTCCTAGCTCGTGTATAACCTCTTTTCTGAATCGCTCCTTTAAAAGGCTCTCGTTAGGTTTAAGTCCATAGTGTTCATTGCGCAAGCGAAATGCAGAGGCTATTCCGGTTTGCCCATTTAGGTAGGCTTGCCCAAAAATGTAGGTTAGAATTGGGATGAATAGGTCTATGTTGAATAGCGCAAGCGTTTTGTGTGTGCCTGCACCAAATTGGGTGTCTATAAGCTTTAGTAGCAAGTTTCCATTGTACTGGCGGCGGGCAGCATCGTAGAAATCACTAAGGTCTATATGCCCTTCACGGGTTAGGGTAGGTAGCAGAAACTCCTTTTCAACGTCGCGCGCAACCTGTTCAAGAAGTTCCTTTTCAAAGTAACCAAACGAGATTAGTACTATGCTTTTTTGTTTCATAGCGTTAGCGCTGGCGTAAATCTTACTATTGGTTGTTGGTTATTGCCTATTTGGCGGGCTTTAAGTCGTATTTCTTGATTTTGTTGTAAAGCGTAACCCTATCAACCTGTAACGCCTTTGCTGCTGCCGATATATTCCAGCTATACTTGTTTAGTATTTGGGTTATGTGGTTCTTTTCTAAATCGGTGAGACTTTCGAATGTATTGCCTGCAACACCTTCGGTTACGGGTAAATCCTTAACGCTAATTTTTTTGCCGTTTCCTACAACAATAGCACGTTCAATCATGTTTTCAAGTTCGCGTATGTTTCCCGGGAAGCTGTATTCCTCTAGAACTTTAAGCGCCGCGTTATCTATTGTTACAAGAGGCTTGTTCATTGCTACGCAGAACTTTTTTATGAAATGGTTAACAAGCAGCGGTATGTCATCGGTGCGTTCCCTAAGCGGCGGAACGGTTATGTTAACTACGTTAAGCCGGTAGTACAAGTCCTCACGAAACTCGCCGCTATCAACCATTTGCCGCAAGTTGCGATTAGTGGCACAAATAACCCTAAAGTCCGACGATATCTCCTTGTGCCCACCAACTCGCACAAAGCTTCGAGTTTCAAGTACTCGTAGCAGTTCTACTTGCATTTTTGACGATATGGTAGCAATCTCATCAAGGAAAATGGTTCCGCTATCGGCCATCTCAAATCGGCCCTTGCGGTTGTACACAGCCCCTGTAAAGGCACCCTTTTCGTGCCCAAATAGTTCGCTCTCAAGAAGGCTCTCGCTAAGGGCTCCGCAGTGTACGCACACCATGGGGAAGAATCGGCGGGGCGAGTTAGCGTGTATGGCTCTGGCCACAAGTTCTTTACCCGTTCCACTTTCGCCTGAGATAATTACCGATGCGTTTGATTGCGATACGCTCTCTATTTCGCGCAGTACCTGTTGCATAGCCTCACTCTGCCCAATAAGGTCTTCCATGTTCTCTAGCGATACAACCTTCTCCTTTAGCTTCTCGTTCTCTTCGCTCAGTAGTATTTGTTTTGAAGCGTTTCTGATAAGGTGAGAGAGGTCGTCGGGATCGAAGGGTTTGGTTACGTAGTCGTAGGCACCATCTTTTAGCGCCTGTACCGCTGTGTTTACGGTGGCAAAGGCGGTCATAATAATAACTATGGAATCCTTGCGTATGGCCTTTATCCGCTTAAGCATCTCCAGCCCATCCATGCCCGGCATTTTAATGTCGGCTAGTACAATATCAAACTCCTCTGTTTCTAAAATAGAAAGTGCTTTTTTCGCATCCTCCGCACATTCAACTCTGTAGCCATCTTCTATAAACCAGTTGTAAAGCGAATCCCTTACGGAGTCTTCGTCGTCAACAATAAGTATTGAAACTTTTCTAGCCATAGCCTATGCGTTTATAAGTGGGATTGTTATAGATACAGTAGTTTCAGTTCCTCTAACCGATGATACCTCTATTTTACCCTTATGATTCTCCACAATGCCGTGTACAATGGCTAGTCCTAGGCCAATACCATTGGCCTTTTCTTTTGTGGTGAAAAAGGGTTGGAATACATGGGGCAAATCCTCCTCGGCAATTCCTGCTCCGTTGTCAATAATGTCTATGCGGATATGCTCAGAATCGGGGTTCGATGTGCGTAGCACAATTTCGCCGTTCTCTGTTACCGCTTCCGATGCGTTTACTAAAATGGCAATACACGCCTGCTTAATTTGGTTGGGGCTACAAAAAACCATGTCGGTTTTTGCGTTAAAATCGGTCCAGAAGTATATGTTGGCAATTTTCATGGGGTGAACCATCAGCTCAACGGTCTCCTTAAGCACTTCGTGTAGGTGCCTGTTCTCGAATTCGTCCTGGTTCTTGCGCGAGAAGTCGAGAAGCCCTTTTACAATGTCGCCGCACCGTTTGGTTTCGCTCTCTATTAGCTTTAGGTTTTTGAGCATTGTTTCGCGCTTCTTGTCGTCTAGTTCGGGGTTGTTAAGCTGCTTGTAAATTAGCTTGGTGTAAATGAGAATGCCCGATAGCGGATTGTTAATCTCGTGAGCTACCGATAGCGATAGCTTGCCCAGTGAGGCTATACGCTCAATGTTGATTAGCTCGTTCTGGGCACGGCCCAACTCTTCGGTCTTTTTCTGCACTTTGTACTCTAGCTGCTGCGACCAGTTTTGCAGCTCGTTGTTTGCCGCCTGAAGGTTGTCTAGCATCTCGTTAAATGCCACAGAAACCATGCGCATGTCCGATAGCTGGTTGGGAATTACGGGTAATCGTGTATTCGTATCGCCCTTTGTTACGGCCTCGCTGGCAATTATTATCTGGTTAAGCGGTTTTTTTATCTTCTTATTGGTAAAAAAGATTAGGAAGACAATGAGCAGCACGGTCATTAACGATGCCAGTAAAAAGTAGTTGGTGGTGGACTCCTCCAGCGCTTTGTCCAGGCTTTTTAGAGGCATTTTAATGATAAGAGAGCCGAGTATCTTCTCGTGTTCAAAGTGGTAGTGACAGTCGGTTGTGTAGCACGACGGGTTATTTAGTATGGGCGATTTTATTATGAGGTGCCTTGAGTTGTCGGAGTTGTGCGGGTTCATTTGGCACTCACTTTTAGCCTCGATAATCCGAACCGACTTCTCGGTGGGTGAGAACATCTCGTCTAGGTTCTGATGGCAGCTTATGCAGTCGGGGTTACTGTGGTTTGTTTTGTTGTCGGTAATTGATGTGTACACCAGATTGTTGTACTGGTCGTACATGTTAACATCATCAATGCCCGACATGGTATTAATGGTGTTTAGGGTGTTCTGAAGTGAGTTTTGATCGTTCTCGAGCATGGAACGGTAAAGCGCACCCTCAACTAGGTAGCCTATGTTGTTGCCATTCTCGCTAATAACCGACTTCATGTGCCGCTCGTTAACGGATCTAAATATTACCCCAAATGCAATAAACAGGAAGCATGACGATATGGCGATGATAAATACCACCCTGCCGTAAATGGAGGATTGAAACTTAACATAGCTGCTTAAAATTGTACTTTTAGCGCTGTGTCTTTGGAAAAGCGTTCTGTACCATTTCATTATGTGCCGGTTTGCTTACTTGGGCTAAGTTAGTAGCATTATTTATATGGAGGTGTAAATAGGTATGCTTTTATAACATGTAAAGCGGTGATATTTCACCGCTTTACAATTACTAAACGCATATATCCATGAGGGCAGCTCTTAGCACTACCTCGAAGGATCGATAAACTTACTTTGGAACTCCTCCCAAATTCGAGGCTCTAAATCGGCGAGGACTTGGTCTATAATCTCGCCCCCATCCTGGTAAACTACCTGTGCATTGGGCATTGTGTTTACCGATGATGCAAAGAAATCTTTTAGTCGGGTAAACTCGTCCTTTATCCACTCTTTGTACCTATCGCCAAGGAATAGAAACTGGATTTCGCGTAGCCAGTTCTTAGGCTCAATCATGTAAACCCAGCCCCGGTTGTAGGGGGAGTTGTTGATATGTGCAGTGCTTGAAAGTACCGCAGGGTTTTGTGCTTTTATTGTTCCCGATATGGGTGCGTAAATATTAAGCTGCTTGCCGTTGCGAATTAGGGTTATGATTTTCTCGCCACGTCTTACCTCTTCGCCATTTTCACGGAGGATAACACGCGTTAACGAGCCTGTTACGTGTTGTAGAAAGTCGTCGATACCCACCCTTACATTGCCATCCTGTTCCATAATTGCCCATGTGTGGGTTTTGTCGAAGTACAGTCCTTTGGGGGCGGAAACAGCATGCTCGTCAATAACTCTTGCTGCATGGGGCTCTACTTTCTGTGTAAATGCTTTGCTTCGTTTGCTTCGTGTGACAATCCAGCCCGCTACTGCAGCAATGGCAATGGCCGTTAGTAGGAAGGTAATCCACCGTTTTGATGCAGTTTGTGTTGCCATGGGGGTTAGCTCTGTTGGTTGGGGTGTTATGCTGCTAAGCTCGGCCAAGCGTTCGCGACTGCCAAGTTCACAGAAGCCGTTTTGGTTTAGGTAGTACTGCCCTTCGGTTAGTACCCAGCGTAAAAAGGCTAGAGTAGTTTCGTCGGTTGGCATCTCAGCGGCTGTGGCGTAAACGCTTCCGCTTAGACTGCTAGGGTATTTGCCAATCCATACACCGCGGGTAAAGGCCTTAAGGTCTTGGTAAATATTCTCAAAGGCATCAATGTTGCCATTGCCGTTCTTGTCAACAGGGAGTATTTGAATGCCTTGTATAATGGTGTTTGTGTTAGCGTCGCGTACATCCGTTAGGCGACAAAATCCAATGGCGTAAATATCGGCCTTTACGGCTGCAATAAGGTCTTTGGTGGCTACCTCTTGCCAGTTTTTGCTGTTGGCATCAACCTTGGCATAGCCTAAAACGCTGTTTTTTACTTCGCTTGTATTAGCAAAGTAGATGTTTGCTTTTGCATTGGCTGTTTCGTTTAGTAATGCGCTCCACGATGGTTTGTTGGTTGCCGAGAGCAGCTCATGCAGCGTATTAGCGTTAACCCCAATACCATTGATTTGCTTAAGTAGTGGGTTCTTTGCGTTAACAATGGGTATTATGGCGTTGTGCCCAACAACCATTGTCCATGTGGTATTGTTGGCAGCGTTATCTAAGCTTAGCGAAATGGCCGCACTGCTGGCGTTTGCGCTTAGGCTAACCATTCCCACTGGGTAATCCTTGTTGTACTGGGCAACCCACATGTCGGCAAGTGCTTGTAGTTCGGGAGAAGAGGTTATGGTAATAGCTCCCTCTGTTATTTGTGTGTTATCGGCTGTTCCGTCGCTAAACGGAGAGGCGTATGCGCCCGCTGTGCTAATTAGTAGCGCTAGCCCGATTGCGATTTTTAGAATGGTTTTCATGGCTTTAGTCTTTTATGTTAGTTCAATGCTTTTGCAAGATTTTTAACTGTTGCTTTCGTACAGGTATTTGCAAAACTAAGACCAAGTGATGTAAGGTGCTGTTTGTTAGTTTGATATGTGGGTTTTATGTTGATTCACTTGTTTTTATTATTGTTTAATATTTCAACACTGCACTCTTTCGTGTAATGTAATGCATTGTTTGTCAGTGTTTATATGTTTTGTGTTGAAAAATTAAGCGATGTTGAAAAATTCAACACGAATGACGCTCTGTTCATTTTATTACCGCGATATTGCTGCTTTTTTGTTTTGTGTTTTATAGCATGTAATGGGCTGTGTGGTTAATATTAGGTTTGATAGCTGATTGTAACTTTGCATTTTGATACAGATGCAGAGCATGTGTACTTGCTTTATGCCAATTTTAGAGGCTTTCCCTTGGGTTTGTAAACCAATCGAGCCCTTAATTGTTACTATATTTGCATTTTATGGGTTTTACAAAAGTTACTGCATAATGAATATACAAGGTTTTAACATAGCAAATTTTAAGATAGATGGCGGTGCCATGTTTGGCGTAGTTCCAAAAATGATGTGGCACAAGCGCTACCCTGCCGACGAGAATAACCTAATTCCCTTATCGCTACGCTCCTTGGTTATTGAGACGGAGGGACGGGTTATTCTTATTGATGATGGTATTGGCGACAAGCAGGACGAGAAGTTTTTTAGCCATGTTCACCTGTTTGGTGGCGATGGGCTGGTTGAGGGGCTTGATAAGCTGGGCTATACTCCCAGCGATATTACCGATGTTATTCTTACTCACCTGCATTACGACCATTGTGGTGGAACCATAAAGCTTAACGCAAAGGGAGAGCCCGAGCTAACATTCCCCAATGCAAAGGTGCACATTAGCCGTGAGCAGTGGGAGTGGGCTATAAATCCTAATATGCGTGAGGCCGATTCGTTCCTAAAGGAAAATCTGCTCCCCATAAAAGACCTTGGTGCACTTAACCTTATTGAAGGGGAGGGGTGGTTTATGCCTGGTATTGAGCTTCGCTTTTTTGGTGGTCATACCAAAGGACAAATGGTGCCCATAATTCATCATCCTAGCGGGAAAACGTTGGTGTTTGCAGCCGATTTATTCCCCTTCTCCACTCATATTCACCCTGTTTGGAACATGAGCTACGATGTGGAGCCACTTAACACCATGATCGAAAAGGAGGCCTTTGTAAAGGAAGCTTATGAAAAGGGCTACATTATATACTTTCAGCACGATTACTACAACGAGTGTGCAACCCTTACTAGTACACCAAAAGGAATTAGGACAGGGGAGTTTATGAGTTTAGAGGAGGTGCTGGGGTAGTGCGTACCGTTGCATGCTCCATCAATAGCATATAGTTTGATATTGGTTTCGATTCCTATCTGTTTTACCCATACTGTATCGATGCATAACTTGTTTTCAACCTAAGTTGCTTAACAGTTTTACTCTGCCATTAAGGGCTATCCGTTTTGGGTAGCCCTGTTTTTTTGTTATGGTAGAGATACTGTTTGTTCTAACTGTTTTATAAATAGGAGTGTACAAAATCTATTGTAGGTAAAAAAGTAGGTGGAATTTGTTCGTTGTAGAGTTTGTGTATGCCTATATAATATGGAATGTTGATTAGGGTAAAATATTTTCACATTGTTCTAAACTCGTAAACAAACTAAACAATGAGAAAACTTTCCTTAATCTTTTTTCTTTTAACCAGTTTCTGCTTTTCGTTACTGGCTCAACAAGAAAACATGAGTGAAGGCTTTGAAGTATTCGATGCAGCCACGAAACTCCCCGAGGGCTGGATTGCATACACCAAAGAGGGCACTCGTCCTTTTGCTGTGGTAAAGGACTCAAAATATGGGGTTCCTAATGCACGAACAGAGAAGTGCTACGTAACCTCAAATTCTAATCCGCCAAGATACGATGACCCAAAGGTTAGGCGCGACAACTGGTTGGTATCTCCTAAACTAAAGTACTCTGCTGGCGCCTCCTTATCGTTGTGGGCAAAATCTAAGGATACTCCCGGCAGCCTTTCTGCTCCCGAGGAGGATCCTAGTTCTAGGTTCACCATTTATCTGTCTAAAACAGGAACGGCTGTTGCCGATTTTACAGTGCAGCTACTTGAGGCCGTTCAGGTTCCAAATTCCTACACCGAGTATACTGTTGATTTGTCTAGCCCTGAGTTTGGGTTAATCGCTGGCGACGAGGTGTATATTGCAATTCGTGTTGTTGATGAGGTTGATTTAAGCACAAGCCCAAATACTAATCGCATTTTATATATTGATGATATTGAGTTTGGCGTTCCTGTTACAAACCCTATTGTTGAATTGAGTGGTGCTGCTTGGGCTGCCCAAACAATGGTTGGTGAATCGGTATCAAGCGGTAATGTGTTTAACCTAAAAAATGTGGGAGGAGGTCAGCTTACAGTTACCTCTGTTACTTCTTTAGATGGAACCCCTTTCACCACAACCTTCTCCAAGGATGCAGTAAACCTATCCCAGAACCAGACCTATTCCTTCTCTTTCAATTATTCTAGCGATAGCCCCATTTCCATTGCAAAAGATTTTGTTATTGAAACAACGGGAGGATCTGTTGCCGTTTCTCTATCTGGTACTACAGAACCACTACCCGTGCCTCTTAATGAGATTAACGAGGATTTTGAAGATGGTCTCCCAAGTAACTGGCTTACTATTGATGGCAATAGCGATAAAAACTGCTGGACAATAAAAAGTGGAGCGCCAGTTTTAGAGCTAAATGCTGCTGTTCAGAACGATTGGCTGGTGTTGCCACGAGTAAAAATTAAGGACGGACAGGTGTTGAGTTTTGATTATAAGTGCTCCTTGTCCGATAAGGGCGTTATAAATATTAAAGCCTCTAAGCAGGGGCGTGCAATTGAAAATTTCAGCATTACTCTTGCCGAAAATCTGCTTGTTCCACATAGCCCTGTCGATTTTATTACAAAGCAAATTGATTTAACTGGTTCTTCACTAGTTGATGGTGATGAAGTTTTTATTGCCATTCAGTGCGTAAGCGATCCTGTTGGTGGAATGTTCCCAGGTAAATTAACAGTTGATAATGTTAAGGTTGTAGCACCTAGCCGCGAAGCAGAAATAGTTTCGTGCACTGTTACTGGTCAAGTGGCTTCTGTTGTTAATGCAGAAGCGGGCATTGTTAATGTGACTGTACCTAGCACAGCTGATATTAAAGCAGTAGAGCCTGTTTTTGTTCTTTCGCCTGGCGCAGCAATTTCTCCATCGGGTGTACAGGACTTTAGTCAAGGCGCCGTGGCCTACACGGTAACCGCCGAAGCGGGCAACACCCGCGTGTGGCAGGTGAGCGTGGTGCACGAGGTGGTGCTTAGCGATGCTGCCGAGGTAACAGGCTTTAGCATTGAGGGCGTGAGCGCAGCTGCTGTAATCAGCGCCGAGGCCTCAACCGTTAGCCTAACCGTTCCCTCCAGCGTTGACCTCACCAAGGTATCACCCGTAGTGACCGTATCGGAGGGGGCTAGCGTTGTTCCCGCCAGCGGAGTGGAGCAGGACTTTAGTCAGGGTGCTGTGGCCTACACGGTAACTGCCGAGGCGGGCAACACCCGTGTATGGCAGGTGAGCGTGGTGCACGAGGTGGTACTTAGCGATGCTGCCGAGGTAACAGGCTTCAGCATTGAGGGCGTGAGCGCAGCGGCTGTAATCAGCGCCGAGGTCTCAACCGTTAGCCTAACCGTTCCTACCAGCGTTGACCTTACCAAGGTATCGCCCGTGGTAACTGTATCGGAGGGAGCCAGCGTTGTTCCCGCCAGCGGCGTGGAGCAGGATTTTAGTCAGGGTGCTGTGGCCTACACGGTAACTGCCGAGGCGGGCAACACCCGCGTATGGCAGGTAAGCGTGGTACACGAGGAACAATCTGTTGAGGGTATATTTGAAGGGTTTGAAGGGGGTGAATTACCCGCTACATGGAGAATGGTTGATGCCGATAACGATGGTAAAGCTTGGTTTGTTATAAAGTATATGCCATTTGAAGGGGATTATATCATAAAAACAAAACGTAACAAAAACCAGAATAACGACTGGCTAATATCACCAAGAGTTAAGGTGCGTGAGAACGATGTGCTGTCGTTTATGTATCGCTCATCGGCGGTAAACTACAAGGAGTCGTTCAATGTAAAGGTTTCTAAGAATGGCGTTAATGTTGATTCCGACTTTACCATTACCCTTGCCAGTGTGGTTGATGCTAGTGCCGATGTTGGGTTTACCAAGTTTGAGTATAAACTATGCGATAATGATAATATTGCTGCTGGCGACGAGGTGTACATTGCAATACAGGTGGTATCGGCTGATAAAGGTGAACTGCACGTAGATAACTTCTCTGTAGCGCCACCAGCAACTAATCCTAAGCTTTTAATGCAGGGTGACCATTGGCGTTCTGTTGTTGAGGCTAACCAAAAAGCAACCTCGCCCGAGGTGTTCGCATTTACCAATACCCTAGCGGGAGAGCTAACCGTTTTGAGCGTTGAGCTACCTCAGGGTTTTACAACTTCGTTAAATCCTAGCGCAGTATCGCTAACAAAGGATGAGGTTTACTCCTTTACCATAAGCTTTGAACCCGAAACTGCTGGCGATTATTCTGGTAGTATGGTTATTAAGACTAATGGTGGCGATGCCGTAATTGACCTAAAGGGATATGCATATGCAAGCGGGTTGTATCACGAAGGTTTTGAGTCTGAGGAGGCTATTAACGCTTGGGAGGTAATTGATGCCGATGCCGATGGCCTAGGATGGTTCCCTTACCAGAACGATGAGTATGCCCCCGATTTGGCTCATAGCGGAATGGGTTGTGTTGTATCCGAATCGGCTAAGCTAAGCGGTGGCCCTGCAACTCCAAACAACTGGTTGGTATCGCCAAAGGTTGTGGTGAGCAGTGGTTCTAGCCTTACCTTTTGGGTAGGCGCTGTGTCCGATATCAGCTTTAGGGAGCACTACTCCGTTTTGCTATCAACAAAAGGAAAGGGCTTAGATAACTTTGATGTGGTTCTTGTTGATAATGAAGAGCTAGCATCTCATGTGTGGACTAAGCGTAGCATCGATCTTTCGGCATATGCAAACAAATCGGTTTACATCGCATTTGTTCACCATAAGGTGTCGGATCAGTCGCAAATTTTAATTGATGATGTTGTGCTACCCGCTAAGTATGTGGCTACTAATCCCGATCTTACCGTACTGCTAAAGCAGCTGGATTACACCATTTGCCCGCTATCGCAGGCTGTTTATAACTTTGATGCAAAGGTTAAAAATCAGGGAGCATCGCTAACGGAAGCGGCAAGCCTAGCCTTTACCGTTGAGGGAACCTCATACAAGGAGCAGCTCTCCATTCCTGTGCCTTTGGCTGCATCGTCGGAGGTGGTACTGGCCGTTAGCAATGGCTTTACTCCCAAGGCTAAGGGTGAGTACACAGTGCGTGTTGAGGCGGCTATTGCCAACGATGAGAATCCTGCCGATAATGTTATAACCTCTACATTTACGGTTTGCGACTCTGTGCTTGCTAGGGATAAGGGAATCTTTACCAATTTTGTTGGTTTAGGCCCTAAGAATGGCGGAGTTGTTGGTCAAAAGTTTACGGTGGTTGCAAAGGATACACTAACCTCTATCTCGTTCTATAGGGTTGCGGCTAGTGCTGAACTTACCGTTTCGGCTAGCGTGTTTGGTTTTGATACTAAGCCAACCAAGGAGATTGCTCGCACAGCCAATGTTACTATTCCTGCAGAGTTCGAAGGTTGGGTTACCATTCCATTGGCTACTCCATTGGTGCTAGAGCCTAATACCTACTTTGTTGGGCTTAATGAGAGCGCCGAGGGTAATTTGGGACTTGCGGTCGATCAGGGTATTTTCCATCCGCAGAGCTGTTTTATCCAGTTTATGGGGGAATGGATTGCCGCCGACGAGCTGGAGGAGGCTATGCAAATGGTGCTTCTGCTCCGTGCAAACTTTGCCCCTAAACAAATTGTTAGCAGCGATTTTTACAATAAGTTGAATGTTAGCGTATATCCAAATCCTGCTAAAGGCTGGATTACTATTGATGGAATGAGCGGTGCAACAGCCACTTTGTATAGCTTAAGTGGAACGGTTTGTATGTCGGTTTCCATTGAGTCCGATACCCAAAAGGTAAATATAGAGCAGCTGCAGCCTGGTATTTACGTTTTGCGCATAGCAAAACAGGGCTTGTATTCCTCTATAAAACTAGTAGTTATAAGGTAGTTTTTTTGTTTCAGTTTCCTTGCTTGAGGCTATCCGATTTTAATCGGGTAGCCTCTTTGCCTAGCACTCTTTTGCGTTTTTGTTGATGCGTTAGGCGTAAATGAGAACAATAAGGCTATTTTTGCGAAAAGCATAGTTTTATGCGTTATAAGATGTTTATGGGAAAAGCGTTTGGCCGTATTGCTGTCACCGTACTGCTGCTGTTTGGGGCAAGTGGGGCGTATGGCGGTGTTGATACATCTTATGTTAACCAGCTTAACTCAAAGGCTTTTCGGCTCCTCTCTAAAAACGATACTGGGGCAATGCGCTTGGCTAGGGAGGCGCTAAAGGTATCGCTTAGCGGTAACTATAAGCTGGGCTGTGCTTCGGCTTACAACAACTACGGTATCTTCTATAGCAACAAGGGGCTTTATGATAGCGCCTTGGTTTTTATGCAAAAGGCATACGAGATATATAGCGCACTAGGCGATTCTGTGCTCATCTCTCGTAATCTATCTAACTTGGGATCGGTGGCTTTCTACTCGGGAAAGTACGCATCGGCTGAGGAGTACTACAAAAAGGCGCTGCATTTTAAACCTAAGGCCGATAGCAGTAGCTACTATGCCACTATTTTCCTAAACCTATCAATGATATACAATATAAAGGGTGATTACGCCGATGCCCTTTTTTACCTTTACGATGGTTTGCGTACAATTGGCACCGATACCTCATCGGTTGTGGCTGCGCGGTTTTATAGTAGCATTGGCAGCCTATACCTGCACATTAGGGAGTTTGATAAGTCGAGCCAGTTCTTTGCAAAGGCGCTATCTATTTTTGAATCCTTTGGGCTTAGTAGCGAAATTGCCGAGGTGTCCAATAACCTAGGAAATCTGTACCAGGAAAAAGGGTTGCTTGCCGATGCTTACAGCTACTATTCTGCCGCTCACGATATCAATGTGCGTTTAAATAACTTGCGTGGCGTTGCCACCTGCTTGGGGAATATGGGGCAGGTTTTACGCGACCAAAAGGATTACCTTAAAGCCCTTGGGCTGCTAAACCAGTCGCTGGACTTACGCAAGCGCCTTAACGACCAGCGCGGCATGCTCTTTACCAAGCTGGCTATTGCCGAAATTTATTACGACCAATCAAACTACCCCATTGCCATTCGGTTTGCCGAGGAGGCTCTTACCCTTGCGCTTAAACTTGATGTGCAGCGTGAGGTTTGTGCTACCTACCTGCTGCTGGCCAAAAGCAATAGGATGAGCGGCGATATGGTTAATGCCTATAGGTTTATGTCGTTATACTCATCGGCAAAGGATACCCTTTTTAGCACTGAGCGAACCGAGGCTATGGCAAACCTTTCTACCCGGTACGAGATGGATAAGAAGGAGCAGCAGCTCAAACTGCAGCAACAGGAGATAACCCTGCTTAACAGGGAGCAAGCCATAAAATCGCTAACCTTTAAAATGGTGATGCTTTTTGTGCTAATTCTTTTGCTTGTTGCAATGCTTGTTGTTTTTAGGCTGAGGTCTAAAAATAGGGTGAACCAGGCGATGCTGATAAAGAATAGGGAGCTGTTTGAGTCCAATCAGGAGCTTAGCAGGGCAAAGCTGGAGGTGTCGGCCATTGAGCGGGAGAAGCTAAGGAATGAGCTGAATTACAATAAGGAGACGCTAAAGCTGCTAGCCTTTCAGATAATCCAGAAGAACGATTTTATATCGGCGCTACAAAAGGAGGTTGAACTTATAGAAAAGACGCTGCCAAACAGGGAGAGCGCAAAACATTTAAAGCAGCTCCATAGCTTAATAAAGGCTCAGTCGATACTCGATAGCGAGAAGCAGCTTTTTCAGGAGGATGTTAACAAACTGAGCCGTGAGTTTTTGGATAGGCTTACCCAGAATTACCCTGATTTAACCGAGGATGAGCGCCGCTTGTGCGTTTACCTGCGTTTAAACCTTTCGTCGAAGGAGATTGCAACGCTCTTTGGCATAAGCCCCAAAAGCGCCGATATGAAGCGCTTTAGGCTTAGAAAAAAAATTGGAATTGACTCCGATACCTCGCTGTTCGACTTCTTGCAGGAGTACTAGCTTTGTGCTATACGTAAACCTCGCTGGAATTTTCGCTGTTGTTGGTTTGTATAGACTGGATGTGTTTTAGCGTTTCGTCTATATCATCCCTTCTCACAATTACAAAGCCCTTGCGGGTATTTATGTCCTTTAAACTGGCACATGCAGCGTGGCAGCCGCTAACCACAACTACGCAGTCAAAGGTCTCGTTGCTGTTTACTGCTTTTACTTCGTATTGCTGATAGAGTTCCTTTATCTTGTTGGCAAAGGCAACCCTGTCGTATTTAGGGTTGCATCCACCGCAGTATTTTATGCCTATTTTGGTCATGGCGCTTATTGTTGTGTTGGTTAAAGGGGTGCCACTTCCTCTTTTAGTCGTACCGCAATCATCTGCCCAGTAACGCAAACCTCACCCTTGGCACTTACCGATAGGTTTATGGTAACCTTTCGTGGTTTTACCTCAACTATTTGCCCGCGAATCTCCAGCTCAACGCCGTGTGGGGTTGGCTTGTGGTAATCAACCTTTAGCGATGCCGTTACAAACCGAATGGGAGGGGTGGTATCCATTTCTCTGCCTTCCGCTCTAAATGCAGCCGCGGCAGCAGAGCCCGTTCCATGGCAATCCATAAGCGATGCAATTAGTCCGCCATACACATTGCCTGGATATCCGCCCGTGTGATAGCTCTCTGGTGTGAAGTGCGCCACAGTCTCATCTCCATCCCAGTGGCTCTTAACGTGCATGCCCTGCTGGTTGCTCTTTCCGCAGCCATAGCAGTGGCTAAACTCCTCTATATAGTAATCCTGAAAGGCCTTGTTTTCCATTTGTTGATTCCTTAAAAAGTGAAGGCAAAGGTAATGCTTCCTTTTTTTTGTGGGTATGCTATAGGGCAGGGAGAAGGGGTAGGGTTAAAAGTTAAAGGAGAAAAACAGATTTTAGACGCTAGACTTTAGATTTTAGACAAAGAACCAAACAGCTTGTCTCGACCTTAGACAAGACCAAAATCTAATCCACTAAGATGTCGCACCTACGGCGCTTTAAGAACAACATGCATTTACATCTACAAAGATGCCGCACCTACGGTGCTTTAGGGGATGTTAGGTATTCGATTAGGAGGTAAACAAGCCTTGAAAAAGTTAGATTTTAGACAAAGAACCAAACAGCTTGTCTCGGCCTTAGACAAGACTATAAACCAAACACTAAACACCAATTAGCCCTAGCGGAGCGGCTGGGTATGCAAAACAAAAGGCCGCCCAAACAAGGCGGCCCTTCATAGATATCAAAAGAAGATAGAATTTACTGCTTAACCATTCGTATCACCACGGGTTTGCCCTTTGCAAAATCTACTTTAACTAGGTAGATACCCGGTAGCAGATTTTGTGTTGATATTCGTGTTTCGGGCATACTTGTGTGCTGCACGGTTTTGCCTAGGATGTTAATAAACGATACGCTGCGTATCGGCTCCTCGCTCTCAATTACCAAGTAATCGGTAAATGGATTGGGGTATGCGCTTATGGTTGCAGCGGTGTTATCGTCTATTCCCGTTGCGGGGGTAACGGTAACGGTCATCACCATTTGGTTGGATGTTAGCTCGCCATCGGTAACCGATATGCCCACGCTAAGCGTTCCCGTAAAGCCACTTGCAGGGGTTATTGTGGTGCCGCTCACGGTGTAATTGTTGCCATTGGCAATAACCAATGAAAGCGCATCGCCATCGGCATCGGAAGCGGTAACATCATCCATGGTAAGGGTAAGGGTTTCGCCCTCCTTAATGGACCTGCTGGCAACGGCTGTAAGCACAGGCGCGCTGTTCACATCAAGGGCGGTAACCGTAACGGTCATCACCATTTGGTTCGATGTCAATTCGCCATCGGTAACCGATATGCCCACGCTAAGCGTTCCCGTGAAGCCCTCCGCTGGGGTGATTGTATTTCCGCTCACGGTGTAATTATTGCCGTTGGCAATAACCAGCGACAGTTCATCGCCATCGGCATCGGAAGCGGTCACGTCATCCATGGTAAGGGTAAGGGTTTCGCCCTCCTTAATGGACTTGCTGGCAACGGCTGTAAGCACAGGTGCGCTGTTCACATCAAGAGCTGTAACCGTAACTGTCATCATCATTAGGTTCGATGTCAATTCGCCATCGGTAACAGCAATGCCCACGCTAAGCGTCTCCGTAAACCCACTTGCTGGGGTTATTGTGGTGCCGCTCACGGTGTAGCTATCGCCATTGGCAATAACTAGGGTAAGCGCATCGCCCTCGGCATCGGTAGCGGTAACATCATCCAAGGTAATGGTAAGGGTTTCGCCCTCCTTTATGGACTTGCTGCTAACAGCGGTAAGTATAGGCGCACTGTTCACATCAAGGGCGGTAACGGCAACGGTCATTTCTATTGAGCCAGAGATGAGCTCGCCATCGGTAACAGCAATGCCCACGCTAAGCGTACCCGTAAACCCACTTGCAGGGGTTATGGTAGTCCCGCTCACGGTGTAGTTTTCGCCATCGGCAATAACTAGCGAAAGCGCATCGCCATCAACATCCGTTGCAGTAACGTCGGCCATGGTAAGGGTAAGGGTTTCGCCCTCCTTAATGGACTTGTTTGTAACGTAGGTTAGCACTGGCGCATCGTTTACGGGCAGCAAGGTAAGGGTGCTGGTAACGTAGTTGGAGTAGTTGGAGCCATCGAATAGCGCCACGCTAATCTCAATAATGCCATTAAAATCTTGCACTGGTATTAAGGTGTTTCCTGCTACGGAGTGAGGTTCGCAGTTGGCAATAACTACAAGGAGGTTCTCAATGTTACCATCAACCCACGTTGCGGTTACATCGTTAATGGAAAGCTCAAGCATCTCGTCCTCGTTTATGGTTTTGTTTGCCACCGTGTGTAGTACTGGGGCATCATAAACGTTATGCACGGTTATCTCTATCACCATTTGGTTTGATGTTAATTCACCATCGCTCACAGCTACGGGTACATTAAGCGTACCATGGAAGTTGGCGACAGGGGTAACTGTAGTGCCGTTCACGGTGTAGCTCTCTCCTTCGTAAACTATCAGCTGCAACTCGTCTTGCGCATTGTCCACATCGGTGGCGGCCACATCGTACATGGTAAGGGTAATGCTCTCGTCCTCGAACATCACATTGTTGTAAACGGCCGTAAGTACCGGTGCATCGTTCACGGGCAGCACGGTTATGGTCATAACCTTTTCGCTCGATGTTAGCTCGCCATCGGTAACCGCAATGGTTACCTCCAACGTGCCGTGGAAATCGGCGGCTGGGATTATGGTGTTGTCGCTCACGGTGTAGTTCTTGCTCTTGGTGGCTGCTTTTGATTTTTCACCGCCTGATATTTCGGGGTCAATAACTATTTGCAGCGCATCGCCCTCCACATCGGAGGCGGTTACATCGTCCATGGTAAGGGTGATGCTCTCGTCCTCGTTAATGGTTTTGTTGGCAACGGCGGTTAGCACAGGCCTGTCGTTTACCGATACTACGGTAATCTCCATCACCATTTGGTTTGATGTTAGCTCACCATCGCTCACGGCTACGGGTACGTTAAGCGTACCATAGAAGTTAGCAACGGCGATAATGCTGGTTCCGTTTACGGTGTAATTTTCGCCTTCGTAAACTATCAGCTGCAGCTCGTGCTCAGCGTTGTCCACATCAATGGCGGTAACGTCATCTAGGGTAAGAGTAACGCTTCCATTCTCATCAATGGTAAGGCTGCTAACGGCCGTAAGCACAGGCGCATCGTTTACGGAGTTTACCGTAATTTCCATCACCATTTGGTTCGATGTTAGCTCACCATCGTTCACGGCTAAGGGAACGTTAAGTGTACCATGGAAGTTGGCGGCAGGGGTAACTGTTGTGCCGTTCATGGTGTAGCTCTCGCCTTCGTAAACTATCAGCTGCAGCTCTTCTTGCGCGTTGTCCACATCAGAGGCAGCAACAGCGTTCCCGATGGCAAGGGTAATGCTCTCGTCCTCGAACATCACATTGTTGTAAACGGCCGTAAGCACCGGCGCATCGTTTACGGGCAGTACGGTTATGGTCATAACCATTGGGTCCGTTCCAAATTCCTTATCACGCACCGATATGTTCACCTTCAGCGTTCCGTTGAAGTCCTTGGCTGGGGTAATGGTGGTGCCGCTCACGGTGTAGTTTGCACCCTTGGTGGCTGCTTTTGATTTTTCGCCGCCTGATGTTTCGGATTCAATAACTATTTGCAACTCATCGCCATCCACATCGTAGGCAGTAACGTCGGCCATGGTAAGGGTGATGCTCTCGTCCTCGTTGATGGTCTTATCGCTAACTGCTGTTAGCACCGGAGCATCGTTCACAGACGTTACGGTAACGGTCATCGTCATTTGCGCTGATGTCAGCTCGCCATCGCTTACCGATATGCCCACGCTAAGCGTGCCGTGGAAGTTCTCGGCAGGGGTAACTACGTTGCCGCTCACGGTGTAGTTCTCGCCTGCGGCAATGACCAATGATAACTCGCTCAGGTCGTTGTCCACATCGGTGGCGGTAACATCGGCAAGGGTCAGGGTGAGCGTTTCGTCCTCTTTTATGGTCTTATCGCTAACGGCTGTAAGCACGGGCGCATCGTTTACTGGGGTGATAGTAATTTCAATAAGTCCTTGTGTCGTATTGGGGATGTAAGGTCTTATGGGGGCTCCATCGGTAACGAAAAATCTCACTTTAGCTGTACCGTAGGCATCTTTATTAGGAGTGAAAACTAAGTTGTTACCATCAATGCTTGGCGTTCCTATAGTACACTCAATATTATTCTGCTCGGTGTTGAGATGACTTACTGTGAGTAGGTCGCCATCGTCGTCGGCTGCGCTTTGCAGCAGGTCGAATGTAAGCTGTTCGTCTTCCTGAATAGTAGCAGTGTATATGGTGTTAGGATAATTTCCTGTGGTAAAATATGGCCTATGGTTCTCTATCTTTTTGATTATAGCCACTGCTCTTCCTCCCCAGAGGGTATCGCAGGAGGCAATCACCTTGCCAACCGCGTAGCGCACACCTACATTAGAGTTCACTGCAATTGTGCTGCTAAGGGTGAAGTGGGTGTAACCATCGGTTTTGCCACCATCTATTGGTGCCCAATCAATAACTTTAATAGCCAACTTCTCGCGGGCGGTTTCGTGGTCGAAATCGTTGGTAAGCAGGTTACGCAAATCTAAGCGTGCACCAATCTGCATATCCTCGGCAAAGGCGGCGGGGGCGTTGTTGCTCATGCCGGTAAGGGCGGGCATTCCCTCGCCCTCCACAATAGCCCAGCCGTTGTTGCTGAAGTCCCAATTATTGTAGCTTGCCTGCTGCTTAGCCGGCGTTACATCAAGGCTTGCGCTGTTGTCCTGCGCTCCGCCTTGGCTCTGCCCAACCCTGCTACCGTACATTTGGGTGGTGTAGCAATTGTTTATAACGGCAGATAGTCCGTAGTTCCTGCCGCAGATGCTGCCTGCGTAAGCGGGGGTTGCCATATTCTTCATACTAACCCTGCCTGTGGCGTAGCAGCGCTCAATGTGGCTGTTGTCGTTGTCTCCTACTATGCCGCCCAAAGCGCCCCACGGCAGGTTGCCGGGTGTGGTTACGTCCACATGGCTGTAGCAGTCGGCTACCATGGCATTATAATTAACATAACCCGCAATGCCGCCGGTTTTTTTGTCGCTACCCAGCACGGTTCCGGTAACGTAGCAGTGGTGGATAGAGGTAGCAGGGTTGCCGTAGGCATCGAGTGTGCCGCAAATTGCGCCGGTGTAGTGGGATTGGCTGTTGTTGCGAATGTCCACGTTCACCAGCCCCAGGTGGTGCACCACAGCAGGACCATCCGGATTGTATATTATGCCAAACAGCCCCACGCCGTTGCCCGCAACACCGCTGTAGTGGGTGTTGATGTAGAGGTTCTTGATGAGGTGGCCGTTGCCGTTGAATGTTCCGGTGAACTCGGCAATTGGCTCCCAACCGTAGCGGCTGCTGTCCTTGCAGAATGGCGAGCCGTTGAAGTCGAGGTCGTTCATCAGTATGAAGTGCTTGCTGCTGTAGCGGCGCACGGCATCCAGCTGGGCAATGGTGGTAATTTGGTATGGATTATCCAGCGTGCCCTCGCCTGCAAATGGTATTACCTCTATGGAAGTGGCAATGGCAATGCTGTCGCCGTTTTCGGCTTTCATGCTCACGGTGAGGGTTTGCGCCTCGCCGGTGGCGGGTGTCCATTTTACTATGGTGCTGCCCTCACCCAGGGTCATGCCCTGCACGCCGCTAATGGCGAATGAGATTGCGGGGTTGCCCATCTCTCTAATTTTTAAATTGTCGAAGTACTGCACGTTCACCTGTGCCACGTCCTTCACGGGCAGCAGCACGGGGAAGTTCCGCATACCGCGTAGGCGGGGCAGCGAGAAGTTCTCGGTAATCTCCCAAGTGTTGGCAAAGTCCCAACCCTCGTAGGAGGCTTGCGCCGTTAGTTGTGAGTGCTCAAGAGTGGTGTATTTACTGCCCTTGCCTGCGTAAAACTGCGCATCGGCGATAAACGCCGGCTTGTAGCAGTAAACCTTGTCCGTGGTGTTGTTGTCGCCATCGCAATGCACGCCGTAGTAGTAGCCATTGGCGTTACGTGCTATGGCGGTGGTGTAGCTGTTGGTAATAGTGGAGTAAGCCAATGAGCCGAACATTCCCCCCGCCATGCGTGCGCCGCTCACGCTACCGGCGGCGTAGCAGTCCGCAACAGAACCTTCTATAAAACTGCCGGCCAGCGCGCCAAAGTTGTGGCCGCTCATTGTTTTCCCTTTCTCAAACCTTGTGGTGCCCTGCACGGTAACGTTGGCGTAGCAGCGTTGCAGGTTGGGGTTCACCACGGCATAGCCCAGCAAGCCGCCCGTTTCGGCAAAGCCGCGCACCGTTCCGGTAACGTAGCAGTGGATAATCTGCCCGCCATTCATATTGCCTGCCAGCGCGCCTACCTGCATGTAGCCCTCAACCTGCACGTTCTCCAGCCCAAGGCTGTCGATAACGGCGCCGTTGGTTATGCTGAAAAGACCTACGTTCTGGGCTTCGGGGTTGTTGATGTATAGGTTCCTTATCACATGTCCGCCGCCGTGTAACCACCCCTCGAATGGCATTGTGGGCATGCCCTGCAACTCACCGCCAAAGGATATGGGCTGCCAGCCCTGCCCGCCGTTCTCCTTGGCAAACTCGGTGCCGGCAAAATCGAGGTCGTTCATCAGGCGGTAGTGCTGTATATTGGACATGTGGCGCATGAGGTCGAGCTCGGCAATGGTAGTAATGCGGTATGGATTTTCGGTGGTACCCTCGCCTGCGGGCATCACGCTTATGGGTGTGGTGTAGTCCACCGTGCGGTTGTTGGCATCGGTAATGGTTACGGTAACGTAGAACGCGCCGCCCGATGTGGGTGTCCAGCTAATTTTACGCTGCTCGTCCATGGTCATGCCCGCGGGGGCTTTGGTGAGCTCAACCTTGGTGATATCGGCATTCATGCGTACGGTTTCAATGGTGCATTCGTACAGCTCGCCAATGGTGGCTTGAGTCTCGTAGGTGGGCATCAAGAGCGGGTAGTTATATACCCCATTGATGCGTGGGAACGATTCGCCCTCGGCAATTGCCCAACGCCCGTCGAAGTCCCAGCCCGTGTAGCTTGCCTGCTGCTTCATCTGCGTGGTGGTAAGCCCGTGCACATCGGGCGATGGCGAGGCTATCTGGTTAAATATGTCGCTGTTGAAGTAGCCGTTCACGTTGCCGCTGCCTGCGCAGTTGAAGGCGTTGTTGCTACCCTGCGAGGCAGCTACGGCGTAGCATCGCTGCACGTTATTGCCGTTGTACACCACGCCGGCGTTGCTACCCACGAGCAATCCCGCCACGTAGCAGTCGGCAATGCTGCCCGAAGGCTGATGGTTGCTGTACACCAGCATGGCGCAATTCTGCCCAAGCGCAAACCCTGTGGCGTAGCAGGCTTTAACGAGGCCGCCGTTGCCGGTTACAAGACCGCCAATGCCGTTGCCCCTCACGGTTACGTTTACCAGCCCAAGTTGGAAGATACTGCTATTTCCGCTGGTTTGTATGAACAGCCCACTGGTGGAGAGGAGGTTCTTTATGGCGTAGCCCCTGCCGTGGAACTGCCCGCGGAACGGCGCGTGCGAGTTGAAGTGCGGTATGCCGGGGAAACCTCCCTGCAGGGCGTGCGATGCCGAGGCATCAATATCATTGGTTAGTTCGTAGTAAACATAAGGGTCGTTGTAGAACTCCTCGCCGGTGTTGGCCGACATCCACATCAGGTGGTCGAAGGAGGAGATGAGGTAGGGTTCATCTGCGGTGCCGATGCCCTGCGGCATATTGTCTGCCGCCTGCTCCACCTTGAGATAGACGGGGTATGCGCCTGTGGCATTGATGCGCACAGTGGTAATGTTGTTCAGCATATCGGCAAGGTTGCGCTTGGCGGTGAAGGTGATGGCGCCGTTGCCACTGCCCGATGTAGGCGATACCATGAGCCAGTCGGGGAAGCCTATGCCCATAAGCGATTCCAGCGTCCACTCCAAGTCGGGGTCGGCGGTAACCTGCACCTGCACGCTGCTGCCCTGCTGCGCGCTAAGGCGTATGCGGCGCTCCGATGCCTCCAGCAGCTTGGCGTTGAACAATTGGACAACGTTGATAACGTGGTTGTTAATCTTGATACGTCCGTCCATATCCATCCCGCTATTGTTCTCGGTAAGGGCGGTGATGGTAAATGTGGCGTTGCCCTCGCCCGATTGGGGCTCTACCTGCCAGAATCCGTCGGGCAGGTTCTCGGTAACGCTCCACTTCTCGTTGCTCTGCATCTCAATGGTGGCGGAGCTGCCCTGCTGCCAGCCCAGCGTCGCAAACCCTGAGCTGAAGGTGGTTTGCGGGTCGGCAGCCATCTGCTTCACGGTAAGGGTAACATCGGTGGCGCTGTCCGATTTCAGGGTTAGGGTGATAGGTCCGCGCTCAAAAGCCCACGGGTTGCTCTCCTGTGTGATAAACATCACCTGGGAAGTACCACCGTTGCCGCTCACGGGCATAACGCTCAGCCACGAGGGTATATCGCCCTCAATGGTCCACGCCTTCTCGCTGATGATGTCCACCGGAAATCCGTAACCTTGCGTTTTATCCACGATAATGTCTCTTGGTCCGGCGAATAGCTTGGGTCGGAAGGTGGCATCGATGGTAATGTCCTTATCCAGAATGGTATATTGCTTGGTCTCCTTAATGTCGATTCCGCCTAAACCCTGCGGCGTGGCGGTGAGGGCGCTTAGGAAGTAGCCCTGAGCAGGCTCGGCGGTAACGCTAATAACGGTATTGTGCGGGTAGCCCCCAAACACCGCAGCGTTGGGGTTTCCGGCGGTAAGCGTGCCGTTGGTGGCGGGGTTTACGGTAACGTTATACAGCGGGCGGTCAATGGTGCAGCCGTACCAGAGGTTATCGGTGGTGTTGCCGTCGGGTGCGGCTTTGTAGGCTTCCTTTGCAGCCTCCCACGCTGCGCCGTTAGTTATCAGGTTGCCATTGGCATCGGCGTATGAGAGGTAGCGGGGCGATGGGCCGTTCTCAAATACATTACTATTTATTACGCTTGGCGGGGTTGTGCCAAGCATTAAGTTAATTAGCTTGCTACAGCCTAAAAAAGCAGCATCGCCTAAAGAGGTAACATTTGGTAGGCTTGCGCTGGTAAGATTGTAGCATCCAATAAATACACCTTCGTTAATTATAGTGGCATTGGGGAGATTTACCGTAACTAACGAGGTCAAATTGTTGAATGCGTAGCTATTTACTTTGGATACCTTGTGTAGAATTATCTCTTGTATGTTTCCGCTTAAAAATACAGCATCGCCATTTGTGCAACTCGGCACATCGGCTGCTGAGTTTACCGTGGGAGCAATAATGAAAGAGGCAAGCGAGGCAAAGTTGTCCTTATTTGCTTTTAGCCACTCCCAATCGGTAGTGGCAAAATCGCCTTCGGTTATGGTGATGTTTTTTATTAGGCTAAGGGGTACCGTTACTTTGCCCATGGCTTCGCTTAGCGAGCTGCCCGTTGATGCGTAGGGGGCTATGCCGGGGAGGGTGTAGGTAAGGGTAATTGGTTTAGGCGCAGCGGGTGCGCTTTGTCCAATATTCATGTAAATGCTTTCTACTTCTTCGCCCGAAATATTTAGCACTGCTCCACGCCCGGTTGCGCCTGTGTTTTCGCTCGTTGTAGTAACAGTAAATGAGCCGTTGCCCGAACCTGAGGTCGGATTAACTACTGCCCAAGGCTCTTCTGTAAAGATGGGCGATATTTCCCAATCGGTGTTGGAGGTAACGGTTATTGTGGCATTGCTACCGTTGGCGGAACCCAACATAAGCGAGGTAGGCGAAACGGTAAGGTACTTACCCGGCGCAGCCGGCGGCACAAAGCCCTCCACAAAGTTGGATGTGGTTCCGCTAAGGGCAAAGCCGTTTAGCGTACCGTTGTTGCTGTTGGTAGTGGCATCGGTTAGTGTGGTAATTCCGCTATTGCTGCCGCCTGCCGTGCCATGGTTAAAGTTGTAGTAGGCAAGTAGGTTGGCCTCGTTGCCCGCAAGGGAGTTGTTCTTGGCATTTTCAATTTCGCTCTGCGTGCGGGCTACGCCCCATATACGCACCTCGTCGATGCGCCCTGCAAAGCGTTTCTCCTCGTTATCAGGTCGGCGGCCAATAAACAGGTTGCTGGCGCCGGAAGCGTAGCTTGCTGCCGCTGCTGTAACTGCCTCCACGCCGTTAATGTAGAGCTTCACGGCGCTGCCGTCGTAGGTGGCGGCAAGGTGCGCCCACGTGTTGAGGGCTACGGCTGCGGTGGCTTTCACGTCGAGCCAGCCGCTCCCGTTGCGAATGGTTACAAGGGGTTTGTTGTCGGCGGCCAGGTGCAGCTCCATGCCGGTAGCGCTGTTCACGCTCAGCGTGGAGATAACCGCCTGGTCGCGGTTTAGCTGCGTTGGGTACACCCACGCCTCCATGGTGAAGGTGGCGGGGTTAACGGCAGGGCACTGAACGTAGTCGGAAGTGCCATCGAAGTGCAGGGCGTTCCCCTGCGCCCATGCGCTCCCCAGTAGGGTGAGCCATAGGATTAGCGTGAGTAAAAGTTTTTGTTTCATCTGTTAATTGTTACTGTTAATTGTAATATTTAGTGTTTAGTGTCTTCTCCTTTAATCTCGCCTAGGGGCGAGACAAGCTCTTTTACCTTTCCCCCTATCTCCGATATTAGGTTCTTTAGGGTTGGGTTCTGCTGTGTTACATTGTGCATTATGGTTTCCATAGATAGCTCCTCAAGCATGTGCTTGTGTGCCATGGCATCAAAAGGATTGGTGAAGCCACGGTAGTAAACTAGCTTCTCGTTTTCTGTAACTCTAGTTATTCGTTTCTCTGGATTAAGCGTTACCCCTACCATTAGTTCTTGGGTAATGCTGTTTATGATGATGTAAACCCAACCAAATAGCTCTACATTTATAGAAATATCGCTTTGCGCTATACTCCGTTCTCTCATAATTTTGAATTATTGCACAATGATATTGCTAAGAAAATGGAAGGGTATCCCATGGGCGAAAAAGATTGTCTCATGTAAGTAAATGCTTGTTGTATAATGATTTGTGTGTGGTGGTTTTGATGATTCTAGCATGGGTAGCAATAGATGGGGGATAGGCTATTGCTGACCTTTTATTACCGATGTGTTAGGCAATACGGAGTAGGGGTAGTATGTTTGTAGTGCCCTTGTTTTTGTGGTGTAATAAGTACAGGGCTTTGGTGTTTTTCTTGCAAAGGAATTATACATGCTTAAATGGATGCTGTGCTAGTTTACCATCTTAATTGAGAACTGAAATTATAATGCTTCTCAATGGCAATGGGTGCAAATTCACAAAAGATTTTTTGGGGAGGTAACAGTTTGTTGTATAGTGTTATGGGTTGCGTGTTTGTGCTTTGTTTTTTACGATTTGTCCCCGCTTGTAGTGGAACTGTAGGGGGTGTTTGGGCTTATTAGCACATGGTGCAATTGCTTTTCTGTGTTTAGAGCATTACTCATTTATTTGCCATTGATTTTTGTATATACGTTTGCTACTTTTGCGGCACTTTTATGAATATCGCCACGCTAGCAAACATATTTGTGCCCTTATCGGCTGCTGTTACATCGTTTGTAATAGTATCGTTATACCTGTTTTACAATAAGGGGAGTAGGCTAAACCGCACGGTAACCATTCTTTGGTTCTACTTTATTTGCTGCATTGTAAACTGGAGTTCAATACTCTTTTACTTCTATGTTCCCAATGTTTTTGTGGTGCTCAACTCCCTAGTACTATTCACCTTTGTTGCTGTTCAGGTTCTTTTTTACAAGATTCTTTTCTCCTTAACTAAAGTTGATGCAGGAGAGCGCTTCTCCAATTTTCACTTTCTTGTTCCTATAGCACTGTTTCTTGTTCTTTCCATCCTGATGCTTGTTACTCCGTATGAGTATCAGCTACAGTCTGTGTTGGAGCAGGGGAGGTACACGGGTGGGAGCTACCTGTTTTTTGTGGTATCCAACTCTAAAATGCCCATACGGCTTCTGTTTAGCGTGTTTTATACTGTGCTGAGCTTTGCTAGGCTGCACGCCTATAGAAAGCGGGTTGTACACTACTCTGCTAACTACGATAAGAGCTCGTTGCAATGGGTAAATACCTACCTTTTGCTCTCTATTAGTTTGATTCCCATTCCGCTAATGGGAATTATATTGTCAAGAGGAGAGGCGGCTGCTTCGGTATTTCTTACTGTTCAGAATTTGCTGATTCTGTTTCAGTACGCATTCCTTTGCTTTCATATTGTAAGGCAGAACTACATTTATCTTGATGATAAAAGCCTTCCCAACCATTCTGCAAATCTATCAACAGCTATTCCCGAACCAGAAACGGGGCAAGTTGTAGAGCAGTATGCTAGGGTTAAGCTAACTAAGTTCGAGTTTGAGAGTTACATTGCCCAATCAAAGCCATACCTAAACTCCGATTTGCGGCTAACAGATATTGCTGCCGATTTGAACACCAACAGAACTTACCTCTCTACGTTTATTAATGGCGAGTATGGCGTTAATTTTAATAGGCTGATTAATAAGTATAGGCTGCAGGAGCTGGAGCGCATAAAGCAGCTTCGCCCCTCCAATGGTAAATCGGAAAAGGAGATGGTAGAGGAGGTTGGCTTTGGCAGCTACAAGAACTATAAGCGATTCATATCGCAGAAGGATTGAGGGGCGCTACACCTCAGCCCTTTTGCTCTTCTCCTTGGCTATGTTTCGGAACTCGGTTGGCGACATGCCATAGTAGTCGCGAAACAACCGGTAGTAAGTAGAGCGTGATGTAAAGCCGCAATCCTCGCCAACGGCGTCAACAGGGAGCTGTGGCAATTCTATAAGCATGTTACCTGCCTGCACCAGCCTTATTCTGTTTAGGTACTCAGTCACAGTCATGCCATTGGCGCATGCCTTTATTGCTTCGGCCAGATATGTTGTGTTGGTTCCAAGTGAATCGGCTAGTTCCTTTCTCCCAAGTTTGGGGTTAGTAAAGTGTTGCTTCTCTGTTAGCAGGTTGTTCAGTGCGCGAAAAAGCATCTGCTCCTTGCTAAGCGTATCCTCGGGAATGCTCTTGAACGCTTGCTCCGCTTGGCTCTCAACCTGTTGTATTCGGCGTATCTTCTCGTAAAGAATCCTGTTCTTTCGCTTTAGTCTTACCGTGTAGGCTATGTATCCCAAAAGGATAAGCAGCAGGAATCCGCTAATGGTTATTACAATGGCAAGCTGCGTTTTCGATACCTTTTTCTCCAGTATCAACCTGTCAAGCTCATATATGGTGCGCAGCTCATTAAGCTGCTCGACTGTATTTGCCGATGAGAGGGAATCCCTAATGGGTATTATTTCGTGGTACAGGATTGCTGCCTCGGCGTGTCTTTTGGCCGATAGTAGTATGTCGGCGCGTTGCTCCTTGGTGTCTAGTAGGCCGCGACTGTTGCTGCCCTGCATGTTTAGTTCCAATCGCTTTGAGTTGTACGCCAATGCAGTGTCGTACTCCTTTTGTAACTGGTAGTATCTTGCGTAGCTGCGTAGCAACTTAAGGTGTGCTATAGGGGCATTGCCCTCTGTTAGGCTTTCGGCCATACGTAGCAGCTTTAGGGACTGTTCCATGCCTCCAGTTTCCATCTCTGCCTCAGCCATAGCAAGGTAGCAGTACCTGTATTTGCTGTCGAGGTCAGATACCTCATAGCCTTTCGCTTCGTAGCGTTTCTTTAACAAATCCAGTTTTTCTTTCCATGCGACAGTGACCAATTTAAGCTTCACGTATTCCGCTGCTCCCGATAGCACCTCGCTGTAGTTCTCGTAGGTGCCCATAAGGAGGGTTTGGTCATCCATGTCCGATAGCAACTCTATAGCTTGGGCATAGGCTATGCTTGCCTCCTTTGTGTTTTGCATGTGATGGTACACATCGCCAATGCAGTAAGAGGCAACCCCAAGGCCGTAGTTGTTGTTTCGGTTGCGGGCATCGGCATAAATTCTTTTTGCCTCCTGAAGCGCAGTTTGATACTGATTTTGGTAGATATGCAAATCAACAAGTAGCGACCAGCTGTTGTAGTATAGCTCCCACTGCTGGTTAGATGCAAAGAAGCTGAGATTGGATGGTAACGCTGCAATCAGCGCATCGTTCATGTCGTAGTTGTAGTAGCAAACCATTTTGCTTTGGCGGGCAAAGGCCTCCTCTTTGATGTTGCCCTGTTTGTGCGCCTCGGTAATGTATTCATCCAAGCAGTTAAGCTCTACTAGGGAATCATCCTGAGCAAATGCTATCCCGCAAAGGTTGCTGTAGGCCTGCAGCCTCTCTTCCCCTTTAAGCGTTGGGAGTAGAGCCCTAATGGAGTCCTGAGGCGAAATGGCAAAGACGCAACTTGCTGGAAGGGTTAGTATATAGAAGAGGAGTAACTTTATGGTTGTTTTCATGCTTCTGTTAAAGATTACATTGTATAAAACGAGTTGATTAGCGTTTAGTAAACACAGTTCCTTTATCTAATCTGCAAAAAACTAGAGTAAAGGTAATATTTCAGTTTTTATACAATTATGCTATAGGGCAGGAATGGTGAATGTTATAATCTAAACTTTATGATGAAGTAGAGCCTCTTTTTGTTTCGCTTGTAAGCCATACTCCTCTTTGCAGTGCTTGCTAGCCCATAGTCCCAAAAGGAATATGAATACCTCGCCCGATGTGAACCACAATCTAGCAGCAATGGCAATGGTGGTGGCTAGTTCAATAGGCACGCCAAACGTGGTTAGTCCAAGGGTTATAATTCCTTCGCGTACCCCCAATCCTCCGGGAACAATTACCGCAATTAGTCCAAGCGTTACGCTTAGCGGGAAAACAAAGGCAATTAGTGGCGATATGGATGGCGATATTGCGCTTACAAACAGGTAAAAGCCGCTGCTCCACAAAGCCCAATACAAAAGAATAATTCGGGTCATGGGAAGCGCTTCGGCAAAGGTAACGGGTGGTATAATGAATTCCCGTTTAAAGATAAGCTGAAAAAGGTACTCCGCTAAACGGCGTAGCCAGCCCGAGAAATTAAACAGGGTAAGCCCAATTATTAGCACTAGAACAAGTGCAATTAGCCCGTGTGTGCCTGTGGGGCCAAATATTATGGCAAGCGATAGCAGTAGCCCAAGCCAAATGTAAACTAGCTGCTCTTTTAACGATACAAACGAGGTCATTTTTAGCGAATGCCCTTCCAATGATACCTTTGATGCGCGACCCAGTATAACCCATATCTTGCCTGGAATAAACTTGGCAAAAACCGATAGTCCGTGTGAGCTTAATGCACTTTTGTAGGGTATAGCAATGCCATGTATCTTAAGTGCTCGTTGCCAGCTTAACGCGCTGGCTAGGAATCCCATCCAGAGCAATAACGTTGATGCTACAAGTTTTACAGGGTTAACCTGTAGCGCGGCAATGCTCAGGTAATCGTACTGGTACAGGTAAACCACCAGAAAAATTAGCCCGATGTAGATTAGCGCATTGAAAAAGAGCTTACGCACAGCTATCGTAGGTGTTTGTTGTTATCCATATCAAACCACATGGCAAATAGTATAAACTGTATGCCCATTATTACAGCGAACATCCAAGCAAGAAAGTTAACCTTTGGAATGTGGTTAAAGGCTATCCAAAAGTACATAAAGCGAACAAATAGTGGGATACTAGCAGCCATTAGGAAAAAACCAAAGAAGTAGAAGAAGACCAGAGGGTGGAAATCTCGAATTACATATTTCTCCTTAAGCCTAAAAAAGAACTGCTTTATGAGTAGCCAGCCAATGGTAAACACAACATGGTGAACCTTCATCTTACTCTTTTCGCCAACGTTGTAAACGGGTTTGGTAATAATGTCGCGTACCCTAAAGTTGTATATGTTAAGTCTTACCAAAAGGTCGTTGGGCTGTCCGTAACGTTTGTACATCTTGTTCCAATCAATTAGCTGCAAGGGCTCCTTTCCAATGGCTGTGTAGCCGCTTTGCGAATCGGCGATGTGCCAGTAGCCCGATGCTATTTTGGTTAGCAACGATAGTATAGAGTTGCCAAAGTACCTAACCTTGGGTATTTGGTTGAAGGCATCGCCGTAGAATAGCCTGTTGGTTTTGGTGTAATCGGTTTCACCGTTAACAATAGGCTCTATTAGTTTAGGCAGCTCATCTGGATCCATTTGTCCGTCGCCAGCCATAACCACGGCAATATCCATGTTGTTATCCCTAGCCCATTTGTACCCCGAGGCAATGGCTCCGCCCACACCTTGATTCTTATCGTGCTTAATAAGCACTACTTTGGGGTTACCCTGCTGTGCACGTTCTATAACCTTTATTGTGTTGTCGCGGCTAACATCGTCAATAACAACAATGGCATCAATATAATCGGGAATGGTTGCAATAACCTGTTCTATTTGCGACTCCTCGTTGTAGCAGGGCACTACAACTGCTATTTGCTTATTCTGATACATCCTCAGTAGATATTATTTTAACCCTGTTGCGGGTAATGGTAATGGTTAGATCATCGAAAAAGGCATCTCCTTCCCCTGGGTTCCACACAAAAATGCTTAGGTTTTTTGCTTCTGGTTCTTTTGATATGGTTAGGGAGTGGGTAATTTTTACCCATCCGCTTAGTGTGTCTATAGTGCCTTCTGCTTTTGAGTGGAAAAAGTCACCATAATCTTTAGATGCAAGGGCCAGTACACCCTTGCTGCCAATATCCTTCTTTAGTACCGATGCGGTGACTATATCCCCTGGCATTACCTCTATGGACGATGTTAGTCCGTAGGGATTACTGGCGCTAAGCCTTATGCTGTGCTTGCCCGAATGAGCAATAGTATCGGTAATATTTGCGCTCTGGCAAAAGTTACTGCTCTCCTTAGCGTGGTTGAGACATCTTTTTGTAATTCCTTCTAGATTGCAGAAGTAGTGGTACAGGGTATCCGTAATTTGAACCAACCTTTTGGGATGATGTTGCCCATCTATTCGGAATACTTTCAGGTTGTTGTACTCTGCTATAAGGTTTGATGTAAATGGCTTTATGAATGGTCGCTCCTCAATGGTTGTGCTGTAGTTGGTAACAATAAGGAACCTTGCTCCAAGCGCAATGCGTCTCTGTATACCTATGCTATCGCCGGCTTGGCCATATATCAATGTCCAACCTTTCCTGTTTATCAGGTTTAGCGTGTAGTTAGGGGTTCTATCGGGTAGGCTAATGATGTAATCGTTGGGGAGTATTCCAAGCGGTTCGGCATAGCTGGTAAACTCTCTAAAATCATAAAACTGCCGATGTTCCTGATTCATCCATCCCTCGTAACGGGTATGTTGCCTTCTTCTGGTGTAATCAACGGTGGCTATGGTTAGTCCAGCAATGGCAACGGTGGCAATTATTGTACTTGTGTACTTTGCATGCTGTCTGTAGGCTAACTCAAATGCCGTTATTAGCAGAAAGATTGGGAAAATGTATAGGTTGATGAAGTAGTAATCGTGATCGAAAAAAGCACCAATCCAAAGCGCCATGTAGGCCAATGTACCAAGTAGAGTAAATGCCGTTAGGGTTAGCAGTAGCTTGTTGGCGCGTTTTATAAAAATCAGCAGGTATGTAAATGCTGCTAGAAAGATTCCTGCGGCTACTTTGCTGTATAAATGGGGCAACCACATTAGTTTAACTTGGTGAATTACATCGGCAATGCTGCACCCAGCGCACTCGGAGAAATCCCAAATAGGACAAGTTCTCATGGAAAAGTAGCTGGTTTGATGCTCGTGGTTGTACTTCCAAGCCCATGCATACCATGCAACTGCAACTACAAACGATACAAGAAAGGGTAGTGCGTCCCTAATGGGCTTTTGGAATACCTTACCTGAATTTTTTCCCAGCCTAAGGCCAATAATCTCCAGAAACCAAACCCCAGCAAGGGCAAATAGGCTCATAAAAGCGGTTATCTTTAGTAATCCTCCCAAAAGAAAAAATAGCGCAGTTAGGTATAGCTGCCATCTCTTTTGCGATACTTGCCATCTAAAGAACAGCGCCCAGCCAATTACAACAAATAGCAGCGCTGGAACATCGGGTAGGTAGCTGTTTCCGTAAAACGTAATAACGGGTGTGCTTATAATAATAAGAGCAAGAGCACCGCTGGCAATCTTATTGCCAATTAGTGTAAGCGCAAAAAGGTACAACCCAATGGCTCCTGCAATAAAAATAAGTGTCCATACGCTTCTGTAAACCCACGGATAGTTGCCAAAAATCTTGTACAACCCCGCAACGGTATAGTACAGATATGGGCACTCCGATGTGGCATAGCCACTAGTTCCGCCATCGGCATGTAGGTTGTGAATCTCGGGTTGGAAAAAGTTCATCCCATTTTGGTAGTAGTTCTGGGCAATGGATGCGCAGTCCGATTGCCTCCAAAGGTGGGTTGATTGTGGCGGTTCGTTTAGCAAACCAATGTAGCCATACACGCTAAGTAGGGCTAAAAGTATGATTGTAAATGCGATGATGTGGTGCTTGCTGATGATCTGCTTAAAACTATTCATTGGGATTAAAGACAATTAGCTGTTGCGTGTTTTACGTATCAAATATAGCAATTCAAGGTTAGACGTTAGATATAAGATGTTAGATATAAGACAAAGAATGGACAAAACACTAAATCCCAAACACCATACACTAACCTTGCTTGCGAAACAACTATTAATAGCTCAACGCTTTTTCTGTGGCTATCGGGTTGCAATTTTCAATGTATCTATTCGTTAATTAGGGGCATAATACTCATATTTGTGTAGATTTTATTAAGGCCACAACACATGTCACAGCTAATTTCGGTAGTAGTATCGGTGTATAACGAGCAGGAGTCGCTTTTCTTGTTTTGGGATGCCATTAAATATTTGCTTCAGCCAGAAGGGCAGGAGACTAGGTACGAGATAGTTTTTGTTAACGATGGCAGTACCGATGCGTCCGCATCAATTCTCAACTCGCTAGCATTGCAGAGCGATAGCGTGCGCGTGGTGCACTTTAGCCGCAACTTTGGGCACGAGGCCGCCATGCTGGCCGGTATTTGCCATGCCAAGGGCGATGCGGTTATCTGCATGGATTCCGATTTGCAGCATCCACCAACGATTCTTCCCGATATGGTTGCCCGCTTTTCCCAAGGCGATGAGGTGGTAACCATGGTTTGCAACCGTAGGGCCGATGGCGGATTGCGCAAGCGCATAACATCTAAGTTTTTCTACTGGATAATAAATAAGCTCTCCGATGGGCAGTTTGAGCCCAACGCCTCCGATTTTTTCTTGATATCGAAACGCGTTGCGCAAATCGTAACTACCAGTTACCCCGAGCGCACCCGCTTTTTAAGGGGGTTAATACAATCGGTTGGGTTCCGAAAATCAACCATAGAGTTTGAGGCTCCTGCAAGGGTTGCAGGAAAAAGCAAGTACTCGCTCACAAAGCTATTCTTCTTCTCGCTATCGGCCATTGCATCTTTTTCGCATGTCCCGTTACGATTAGGCGTTGCCCTTGGCTTTATTTTTGGGATGCTTAGCCTGCTGGTAGGTGTTTACTCCTTGGTGATGAAGTTTTTGGGTGAGCCGTTCTCTGGCTATACAACTCTTGTGGTGCTGCTCAGCTTTGGATTCTCGTTGCTGTTTATTGTGGTGGGCATTATTGGGGAGTACCTTGGTTACATCTTTAACGAGGTAAAGCACCGCCCTCCCTACATTGTGGATAGGATTGAGGGGAAGGAGTAGATAGCAACAAACTGAGAAAAATTCGAGAAAGGTTATCTTTGCTGCTTTGAATTAAGAATCACATAAACCGACAGCACTTAAGACACATTTGACTGCTAATTCCGCAAGGCTATTTCTTCGCAGCCAAAAGAGGTTTAATTTCATCCGCACGATTTGAAACCTGACCTCATTATTTAGTATCTTTGTTGCATATGTTCGAATTATTTCAAATAGAACCCTCTGATTTTGAACTGCCAAGCCAATATGCTGATAGTTTGGGTGTTCAATATGCAAAACAAGTTACATTAAAACATAAAAAGGATAACGGACAATTTTTTACTCCAATTCCAATTGCTAGTTTAATGGCATCCTTGTGCAGTATTCAGAAGGAAAGAATAAGAATACTTGATCCAGGTTGCGGAACTGCAATATTAACTTGTTCTTTAATTGAGTTTTTAGTCAATAAGAATCCAAAAATTGATTCGATCGAATTAGTCGCTTATGAAACTGACCCAAAACTAATTTCTACTTCGGAAAAATCTCTAACTTTTCTAAAACAATGGTTAGAAAAGAAAAGGATTGAATTTCACTATATCCTGCACATCAGCGACTTTGTTCTTGAAAATGCTTCCGCATTAAGAAATATTTATAAACAACATAAATTTGATGTAATTATCTCTAACCCACCCTATTTTAAACTTTCAAAAGAAGATGAAAAATCAGTTGCTGCTAGAGAAATTGTTAGTGGACAACCAAATATCTATGCATTCTTTTTAGGAATATCATCTAAACTTTTAGAGGAATCTGGTGAGTTGATTTTTATAACTCCAAGAAGTTTTGCTTCAGGTAATTATTTCAATGCTTTTCGTCAACTCTTTTTTAATACTATACAAATTCAACGAATTCATTTATTCAGCTCACGTAGAGAAACATTTAATAGAGATAGTGTATTGCAAGAAACAGTTATTTTAAAGGGGGTTAAAGAAACTATTAACCCGAATAAAGAAGTAACAATTACATATAGTTATGGGTTAAATGACTTAGAGTCAATGCATAAAAACGACTATAACTATTCCTCATTAATTGACCTTGAATCTAAGGAAATGATTCTTCATCTACCAACAAATGAAAATGAAATTAAGGTTTTCAATTTAATTTCTTCTTGGTCAAATACTCTCAGAGATTTTAACATTCAAATTTCAACCGGTCCTGTTGTCGCATTCAGGGCAAAGGCTTTTATTAAAGATGTTTATGAAAATGGGACTAAAAAGTTAGTACCACTTTTTTGGCTGCATAATGTGAATAAAATGTTTTTAGAATGGCCAAAAATTATTAAAGAAAAAGGTCAGTTTATTAGTTGCGAGCAAAGCTCAAGAAATTTGCTAGTCCCAAACAAGGACTACATATTCCTTAGACGATTTAGTACTAAGGATGATAAAAGCAGACTGATTGCAGCACCTTACTTCTCAAACTCTACTAATTCAGAGAATATTGGAATAGAGAACAAGGTTAACTATTTATATCGTAAGAATGGTTATATGGAACGTAAAGAAGTAGTTGGTCTTTGCGCTCTTTTGAATAGTGAACTATTCGACACATATTTTAGAATCTTTAATGGGAATGTAAATGTTAGTGCCACAGAATTGAGGGAAATGAGATTTCCCTCTTTAGTAGAAATTAAAGAAATTGGGAATAGGATTATACTTTCAAATGATTACTCTATGACCAATGTTAACCAAATTGTAAACGAAATCTTTGAATTTGAATTAATTTATACATGGGATGAACAAAATTGAAGAAGCTCAAGATATTTTAAAATCATTAGGATTACCCCAGGCGCAGTACAATGAAATGGCAGCTCTTACATTACTTGCTCTTTGCAATATAAAAGAAAGTGATGATTGGAAAAACGCTTCAAGAAAAAGTTTAGGCGTATCTAAAGGCATAATGAGTTTTGTTAATGAGAACTACAATAAAACCTATGCACCAAATACAAGAGAAACATTTAGAAGGCAGGTTTTACATCAATTTGTTCAGGCTAGAATTGTTGATTATAACCCTGATATTCCTGATTTGGCTGTGAATAGCCCTAGAGCTCATTATGCCTTAACAAAGGATGTTTTGAAAGTTGTTAAATCTTATCAAACTCCAAAATGGGATATATCTGTTCAAAATTTCCTAAAAATAGCAGGTAGACTCTCTGAAAAGTATCTTAAAGAAAGAAAGTTAAATCAAATACCTGTTACTTTGAGTAATGGTGAAGTTTTAATTTTATCAGCAGGGAAGCACAATGAAGTGCAAGCCGCAATTGTTGAGCAATTTGCTCCACGGTTTGCAGCGGGTGGAATCCTATTATATTTAGGTGATACTGAAAAAAAGATAAATATCTTGATAAGGACGGGTTGAAAAATCTTGGTATACCTATTGACCAGCACAGCAAACTACCTGATGTGGTAATTTATGAACCAAAACGTAATTGGTTATTCCTAATTGAAGCGGTTACTTCACACGGCCCCGTTTCACCCAAAAGATTACTAGAATTAGAAGAATTTCTAAAAGACTGTAAGGTTGGGAAAATTTATGTATCAGCATTCCCTGATATGGCTGAATTTAAAAAATATTCAAATAGTATTGCTTGGGAAACTGAAGTGTGGCTTGCAGAAATACCAGACCATATGATACATTTTAACGGGGATAGATTTATTGGTCCAAGATAGCCTCTGACATTGATTGCACATTTGCTTTAAATCCAACACACATCCCTAACATTAAATTAAAAGAGCAAACAATCCAACGCTCGGTAAGAAAATGCAGCAAAAGTTATATAACAGTTAAGAATAATAGTCAATTGCTAACAAGGGGTTTAATCAGTATTATATTAGCCCCAATTAAAACCGAGCAGACAAATTGCTAAATTTCTGACGGTAT
>JABNAD010000010.1_pt2 | contig 60729 bp, 62 predicted proteins | sample 7240381 | NCBI WGS metagenome assembly JABNAD01 (sample SAMN11332834, study PRJNA596920) | anaerobic digester metagenome | biome: digested sludge; isolation source: digested sewage sludge-derived enrichment culture grown on H2/CO2 | place: Germany: Goettingen
TTACTGTTACTCCAGTTGCGTTGTTTGGTCCGTTGTTGTGTGCTGTTAGGGTGTAGTTCACTTGTTCATGATAATTTGCTGTACTTTTATCAACGGTTTTGGTTACCACTAAATCAGATGCTGGCCCTACATCTATTATTATATTTGCCTGGTTGTTGGTGGAGTTCACATCAGTCTCATATCCAGTTATACTTGCAAGGTTGTTTAACTGAATGTTTGAAACAATTACCTGTGCTGTTATGTGCAGTATTGCGTTTGCACTGTTTGGTAGGTTTTCTATGGTCCATGTTCCTGTTGTGGGGTTGTATGCTCCGTTGGAGTCGTCGGATATCCAGGTTAGTCCGGCGGGTAAAATATCATGTACTAAAATGTTGGTTGCGTTGTCTGGCCCGTTGTTTTGTGCTGTTACCGTGTAGTTCAGTAGTTCCTCATAGTTAGCCACGTTCTTATCAACAGTTTTGCGTACTGATAAGTCGTTGGTTGTTGGATTCAAACCTCCAACAGGTACACTTGCTTCTGCCATAACAGTTCCAATATTCAACGTTAACAAACTTCCAGGGATTAAGTCCAAAAGATCAAGACTCAACGCACTGCCACTTGCCTTTGCATAGGTTCCATCTGGAGAAGTGATTTCAGTTCCAGTACCTAAAGATATTCTCAGTACTCCTGGAAGTTCCACAACGCCCTTCAATTTTAACTCATTTAATATACTCACGCCTGCAAGTTCAATGTCAGCAACATTCCAGTCAAATTTAGCATGGGCTCCACCAGGAGTTCCGTTGGCTGAAGCTGTTGCATTAATATTCAAGGCATGTATAACCAACAAACCATTCAGTAAAGAGATGTCCTGAACTGTACCACAGTTCGCAGAGCTTGTTAAGGCTCCATTATTGAAATCAGGTATTACACTGCTGTTAGAATTTATAAGGCCAAGGTTAAGGATCTGCACTAAAAGTAACGGTGACAGATTCAAGGATGCTAAACTACTTGAACCAGTTGCCTGTGATGGATCAACTGTAGAATTAGCATTAGCCTCTAAAAGACCGGCATTAATTCCTAAAATTCCTAGCAGTACAGGTAAATTTGAAGGGCTTATACCTCCAGTTACATATCCCTGACCACCCACAGAGTCAACATTCAACAATCCCTCTAAAAGGTTACCTGTGAATAATTTAACCTCCAGTGGAGTGCCGTGAGCCTCAGAATAGGGGATGTTCTGTGTATCTACCCATGCACTGGTTTTTCCAACATTTAACTCCAGTAAAATATTTGCAAGAGCCCCAATGTTTATAATGGTGCTTGATGCACTACCATTGTAGGGTATAGCTATAAGCTGGAAGTTCGCAGTACCATAAAGGTTTGGATCAGTAGGATTTGGGCCTGAATTTACTGTTATCTCTTTAGCCAGTGTTAGATAACCTAACTTGCTTGTGATTACATTGAACACGGTATTTGAGTTAATGAAACCTACGGAGTAGGTACCATCAGTATTGGTTAAGGTTTCAGCCACCAAATTGTTGTTTTGATCCTTAATTTTCACTGAAACATTTGCCACACCCATATGGGTGGAGTTATCCATCACCACTCCAGATACTATAGGATCGGGGTAACTGTTTGTATTTAATGCTGGCGATTGATCCGAGTTTAAACTTGAATTATCGCTGTAAATGGTTGTATTGTTTGTGTCTGATGCTGAAGCCGTTCCACTCAAGGCAAGCACAAGAACACAAGCCAACAATACCATTTTTACCTGAATTTTCATAGCCTTCTTTACCTCCTATGTTTTTCAGTTATTACTAAAAACCCTGTTCAGGGAGTTCAGGGATCACAGAGGTTATTCATACATTAATATTATTTATTAATACTAACTTTCCTGTAACATCCCCTTTCAGGACAGAATCCAAAAAAAAGGATGTAACGTGTATTAATAACAACTGCTCAAATATTAAATACCTTATTATTATATTTAAAGTATTCGGTATTTTTAATACTTGATATAGTTAAAAATGAAAGTGGGATAATAATATCCTTTTTTTATTATTAGGGTCAAAATCTGAATAATTGCAACTTCAACTAAAACAATTCTAAGGGAGTATTACGTTTTTAGGGGATATGTTCAATTCATTTTTTCATAATCAGATCCTAAAAAGGATCAAGGTTTCAATAAATACACCACATAAATAATACTCAACCTTCTGGCTTCCATAAATGAGTTTTTAGAAATTATTCATAAGTTCTAAATACAAAAACCAACATAAAAAATAGTATAAACATACATACTATAATTGTCCTTGCATGCAAAGATTAGGAACACTAAAAAACCATAAAACAACTTATAAACCCTTAAAAAATTTTTTAATACATCTATATCCACGCTTTTAAAGTTTCAAATGTAACTTGTTGTTAAAACATGTTCAGGAGATGGTAAGCATGAAGAAATATGTTTGTTTGGTTTGTGATTACATTTACGACCCTGAGGAAGGCGATCCTGTTGGAGGTATTCAACCAGGAACATCCTTTGAGGACCTGCCAGACGATTGGCCCTGTCCAGTTTGTGGGGTTGGAAAAGACCAATTTGAAGAATTTGGATAGGAGGTTGTATGAATGGTTGAAAAATTGGATATGTTCTGTTATCAGTGTTCTCAAACTGCTGGGGAGACTGGTTGTACTGTTAGGGGTGTTTGTGGTAAGGAGCCTACGGTTGCAAGGCTTCAGGATAATCTGCTTTTTGCAATCAAAGGTATATCTGCATACCTGTATCATGCAAGGGAGTTGGGGTACTCGGATCCTGAGGTGGATGCGTTTCTTGAGAGGGGATTTTACTCGACGCTCACCAACGTGAACTTTGATGCAGGGGAGTTCGTCAAACTCGCTCTTGAAGCCGGTGAGATGAACATAAAAACCATGAACCTTCTCAAGAGGGCACACATCGAAACCTACGGCGAACCAGTACCTACTGAGGTTAAGGTTGGTTCTGTTAAGGGGCCAGGGATCATAGCAACGGGACACAGTATAAAGGCACTGGCTGAGCTTCTTAAACAGACAGATGGTACGGGGGTGAATGTTTATACGCATTCTGAGCTTCTTCCGGCCCATGGATACCCAGAGTTACATAAGTACAAACACCTGGTGGGTCAGATTGGGGGGCCATGGTTCGATCAGAAAAAAATCTTCAGCAAGTACTCTGCTGCAATACTTGGAACCTCTAACTGTGTTCTTTTACCTTTGGATGATTATAAGGACAGGATTTTCACCTCTGGTGTTGCTCAGCTTCCTGGTGTTCAGCACATTGAGGGTTACGATTTCACTCCGGTTATTGAGAAGGCTAAATCGTTACCTGAGTTGGGGGATGAGGCTAGGGATACGGTTTTAACCACTGGTTTCGGATTGTCTACGGTTTTATCCTTGGCTGGTAAGATCAAGGGGTTGGTTGAGGCTGGTAAGATCAGGCACTTCTTCGTTGTGGGTGGTTGTGATTCTCCTAAGCCTCAGGCCAAGTACTACACAGAATTCGTTGAAAAACTACCGGAGGACACCGTTGTACTCACCCTAGCATGTGGAAAGTATCGTTTCAACGATATGGATCTTGGAGATATTGAGGGTGTGCCTCGTTTGATTGATCTGGGTCAGTGTAACGATGCCGGTGTTGGTATCGAGATTGTTGCAGCATTATCCGAGCTCTTCGGCATGGAAATTAATGATCTGCCGTTGACCTTTGTTCTGAGTTGGATGGAACAGAAGGCAGCAGCCATACTTTGGAGTCTCCTCTACCTGGACATCAAGGACATGTACATCGGACCAATAATACCTGGATGGGTTAACGAAGACATACTCAACGTACTTGTTGAAAACTACAACCTCACACCAATAGGAAACCCAGAAGAAGACATCAAAAAAATCCTAGGATAAAAAGGGAGCATTTAGCTCTTTGGAGATAATTTTTTCATTAAAATCTCCAACAACTCTTTTTTTTATGGTTTAAAACGATTTTTTGGCAATTTTTAAGGAATTTTTAAAATAAATTCCTGAAGTTCCAGGGATCCCTCCAACAACAAAAATTTTATTATCCTATGGATATACATTTAAATTAGTGTTGGATTAATAATTGGTTTGGAAAACATGAATTTTTAATGGTATTCAAAATTCACAGGATTTGGGTTAAAACATGGTTAAAAAAACTCTTAAAAATACCAATCCAAGAATTACAGCAACTAAAATAACTTCTATTTACCTAATTTTAAGTTTAATATGGATACTATTTTCAGATATGGTTCTGGGGATTTTATACAAGAGCTCAGGAACGTTAACTTGGATGCAAAGCATTAAAGGAACTTTTTTTGTTATTGTAACAGCTTTTATTATTTACGTTCTCATATACCGTGATATCAAATCTTTGAAAGTTTCAGAAGACGCTCTCATTAGAAGTGAGAAAAATTACAGGCACTTGATTGAGAATGCTCAGGAAGGTATATGGAACGTTGATCGTAGGGGTAAAACCCTGTTCATCAATGGTAGAATGGCTGAAATGTTAGGATATACAGTTGATGAAATTATGGGGAATTCTATATTCTCTTTTTTAGATGATAAAGAAGTTGAAACTGCTAAAAAACATATGGATCTCATTGAACAGGGTATAACTGAACAGCATGATCTGGAGTTCCTCCAAAAGAATGGGGATAAATTATACGCCCTGGTTGAAACATCTCCTCTGAAGGATGATATGGGAAATTATAAAGGAGTTACTGGATTTATTACAGATATAACTAGGCGTAAAGAAGCTGAACTGAGGGCCAACTACTTCAACAGGCTTTATGCATTTTTAAGCCAGGTGAATCAATCTATTGTACGTATAAAAGATAAAAATGAACTTTTTAAGGCCATATGTCAAACTGCGGTGGAATTTGGAAATTTTAGGATGGCTTGGATAGGACTAATTGATGAAGAGACAGGATGGGTATGTGCAGAGGAATGGGCAGGGTATGAGGAAGGATTTCTTCAGCACGTTAAAATAAATGTAACTCATAAGATCAATTCGCATGGTCCCATTGGAAATTCTATAAGAAATTGGAAGCTTTCAACAACATCAAACCTTCAAAAAAACTCTAAATCTCTCCCTTGGGATGAAGAAGCATTTAAAATGGGTTACAGATCATATGCATCACTTCCTCTTTTTTATAGGGCTAAACTAATTGGAGTGCTGGTTTTATATGCATCTGAAGTTGATTTTTTTTCAGAGGATGAAAAATCACTTCTTGAAGAGATTGGTGATGACATATCATTTGCACTTAACTCCATTGCATCAGAAAAGGAACGTAAACTTGTAGAAAATAATTTAAAGTGGAGTGAAGAGAAATACAGAACACTTTACACATCCATGAACGAGGGAATGGCTGTTCACAGGGTTTTGTACAATGAAGAAGGGAAAGCCGAGGATTATGTTGTGTTGGATGTTAATCCTGCCTATGAAAGGATATTGAACATATGTGGTGGGGATATAATTGGAAAAAAGGCCACAGAAATCTATGGAACCCAAGAACCCCCCTACATTGAAACCTATGCAGTGGTAGCAGATAGTGGAGAACCTAGATACTTCGAAACCTACTTCGAACCCATGAACAAATATTTCCGCATATCCGTGTTTTCACCCAAAAAAGGAGAGTTCGCAACTGTATTTGAGGATATTACCCTTAGTAAAAGGGCTGAAGAAAAGATCAAAAAGCTCAATGAAGAACTGGAGTTCAGGGTTCGCAAGCGTACTGCTGAGCTTGAATCTGCTAACAAGGATATGGAATCATTCTCTTATTCAGTTTCACATGATTTAAGGGCACCACTGAGGGTTATACGTAGTTTTTCCAGGATAATATCACGAAGGTACGTTAATGACCTTGATAAAGAAGGAATTCATTACTTAAATAACATAGTGGATGCAACACAGCGCATGGGTAGTTTAATAGATAACATACTCCTCTACTCAAGAACAGGACGTAAATCAGTTCAAAGAAAACCAAATTCACTTAAAAATGTATTAAAAGAAGTTTTAGAGGATTGGGATGGGAATATAAAGGAAAAAGATGCGATTATAACTTTTCCTGATGATCTGCCAACTATAAATTCGGATAGAACCCTTTTAAATCAAATATTCACTAACATCATTGAAAACGCATTGATATATCAAGAAACTGATAAAAAACCAGAAATAAATGTATCCTGGCAAAAAATGGAAGAAAATATACGGCTTTACATCAAAGATAATGGAATAGGTATCCCTGAGAAGTACTATGACGAAGTTTTCAAAATATTTCAGCGCCTTCACAGTGAAGACAAATATTCTGGAACAGGTATAGGCCTGGCCATTGCAAGAAGAGCTGCTGAACTGATGGAAGGGAATTTATGGATAGATTCATCTCGTGAGGGTGAGGGAACAACCTTCTGCCTGGAACTTCCACTGGATCAGGATGAAGATTTTAAGCTGCATCCATAAATGGTGTATGAGTATTTAAGGAGGATCTAAAATGGAAAATAGTGAAGATGAGGATAAAGCATTTGAAGCGAAGTTAAAGGGTAAAATGGGATGGAAATGTGCATGTTCCCTGGACATTGTGGATAAAAAATCATCCCTGAGAAGGGTGACCTGCAGAAACTGTGGAAAAACATTTAAAACAGATAGGGACACAGAGCTGTGTTTTGACTGCGAAAAGAATCTAAAATGAATTCAATTAGAAACTTTTCCATTGTAACTGTTTAACCTTTAAGTGGAAGCAACTTAAAAAATAATCCTAAAATAACTCTAAAAAAATATCATAAATAACTCAAATCTTGAAACAAGCTGAATTTAGATAGAGGTGATTTTATGGTACCCCACTGCGATACAATGGACGGTCCTGTTGTTAAAGCTGCAGAACTGGCCATTGAAATGGAAAATATAAACTATATTTTGCCCTTCGTGGCTGTAAAGTATGATGAAGAGTTGAGAAAAGCTTTCAGAAGAACTTTAAATGTTAGGGAAGAAAGTGCAGATGCAGCGGAACTTGCAGATCATTGGTTCTTTGAAACTGCTGTAAGACTACATAGAATGAGTGAGGGAAAACCCTACACAGGACTCAAACCATCTGGACTTGACTGGGGCCCAGTTGTTCCTAGGGCAGATAATGCCATAAAGACTGGAGATCTGGATGATCTTAAAAATTTCGTACTTAAGGCCGTGACTGAAGCGTTGGAATGGCGTTTCAAATCTGCAGTTTCCCAGGAGGATTACAAGTTGAGTGATGTGGATGCTGCAAGGGCCTATGTGAATGCAATGCTGAACTTCGTACTCTTCTCAAATGACCTCTACAGATACGTTGAGGGAGAAAGTGACGATAATGATGATATTGAGTAAGTGTTGAGCAAATTTAAGGTTGTATAATAATCCAATTCAAAATCAACTATGTATAACAATTATGATGTAAAATTAAAGAGGTGTTTTAATGTCAGATGAACTTAAGGCAAAAACTTTGAAACTTGAAGATTTGATAGAATACCAGGAAGGCTCTGTTGTAAGCCGTGAAATCATAAGAAAGGATACAGGAACAGTGACCATATTCGCATTTGACAAGGGCGAGGGATTAAGCGAACACACAGCACCCTTCGATGCAATGGTTCAGGTCATTGATGGGAAAGCTGAAATAACCATTTCAGGCAATAAAAACGTGCTGGAGACGGGTGATATGATCATAATGCCTGCAAACGACCCCCATGCCCTTCACGCTGTTGAAAAGTATAAAATGGTTCTAACCATGATAAGGTCTTAAAAAAATGGAGGATTCTCTTTAATTTATCCAGAATAATCCACACAGAACTTAATCTGGTAAAATCCATTATTTTTTTTTATTAATCATATTCTAGTAATCATATTTATTCCAGATCCTTCCTATTTTTATGATTTTCAACAGGTGTACTCACAAAAATCAGAGTATTCACATTTAGCACATTTTTTAGGACTTTGAACCATTTCAGGAACTGCGCCCTGATGGAACATCATTCTCATCTCTTCCAAAACGTTTAACAAGTTTTCCCGCAGGTTCACATCCATGAAGACGGGTCTTCTCTGACAGGCACCCATGTAATCAACGAAACCCACTGAAACCTCTCTGTTGAATTCTTCCTCCATCAAAAGGGAGTAAGCTGCTATCTGAAGGGCATCAGACTTCCAAACTCCTTTAATAGGCGGTAAACCGCTTTTAACTTCAACTGGATAGTAGTAACCGTCCATTATTTCTATGCGGTCTATCTTTCCCCTTAAATTCATTTCGAGATTTTCTATTGAAAATTCAAGGAGCACAGGTGGGAAGAACATGTCTGCAATATCTGAACCAGATTTTTGGTTCGTGGACACTATTTTCCAGACTTTAACTGCCATTAACCATGATTCAAGTTCCAGATCATCCTTCAGATCCCTTGAAATAGCCTTTGCACTTTCAGGGTCCATATCGTTATTTTCACAGTACTTAATCAATGTTTTTTCCACAAATTCATGCACATCTTCCATAAGAATTTCAAATATGGTTTTTGCATTCATTTTTTCATTAACAGACCATAAGTTTCGCTTCAGAAGCTCTTCAAAGCCTCTTCTGACTTCATGTACCAGTCTGCCCCTTAACATTGCAGGGGTTTGAATGTTACAACCTTCACTTTGTCTCAGATAGACCTTTATTGGACAGTAAACGTACTCTGATATTGAAGACACGTTGATCATCATTTTTTACACCCAAATTTTTCAAGTTATCTTACACAGTTCCTTTAGTACTTACCTACTCGAATATTACTAATAAATATAATATTATTAATTATTTTATATATGTTTTTCTTCATCCATTCCAAAAAAAATGGATTCTCCAGTTCAACCTGAAAAAGGTCATGAAAAGCTGAACTGAAGCATTACTAATTAAAAAAAGTTATCTAACTTAAAAATAATTATAAAAACATAAATGGGCTTAAAAAATAATTTTAAATAATTCTAACGATTTTAAAATAAATTTAAAGATTTATTATGGATAAAAATTGATGAAAAAAATTCCAAAAAAAATGAAAGAATAAAAAAATGTCTTTTCCAGTTAATGCTATAAAAGCCTTATAAATACAGGTTCAGATTCAACAGACTCTAACTGGCTGATCTTTTCGGCTGCAGCAGCCATGTTTTTTTCAAGGGCGGTGTGGGTTACCATGAAAATCTGAACCATCCCTGCATGGGATGTCTGTTTTTGATTCACAGATCCCAGGCTTATATCGTAGTCACGGAATATTCCAGAGATTTCATGAAGAACTCCTGGCTTGTCTGCAGTGGTAAGCCTGATGTAGTACTTGGATTCAACATCTGCCATCTCCTTAACACTCTGAACCCGGGTTTTCTTGGGTCCGTATGCAACTGGCTTTTCCATGTTCTGAACTATGTCTATGCAGTCACCTACAACTGCACTTGCAGTAGGCATCATGCCTGCACCCTGCCCGTACATCATCACAGGACCCACAATATCACCAATGAGGTAAGCCCCATTGAAAACACCATTAACAGATGAAAGAAGATGCTCTTCAGGTACAAGGGTCGGATGAACACGGACTTCCAGATCTCCATCAACGAGTTTGGATATTGCAAGGAGTTTGATACAGCATCCCATTTCATCCCGGGCAAAAGCTATGTCATCAGGGGTTATACGGGTTATTCCCTCAACATGGAAACGTTCCTGTTTAACGTAAACCCCAAAACCAAGTATGGTCAAAATGATGAGCTTCTGGGCAGTGTCATGCCCCTCTACATCGAAGGTTGGATCTGCCTCTGCGTATCCCTTTTCCTGGGCCTCTTTCAGAACATCCGTGAATTCACGTCCTTCTTCTGTCATCTTGGTCAGGATGTAGTTGGCTGTACCGTTTATTATCCCATATACTGATTCTATGTTGTTGGATGCCAGGCTTTCGTTGAGTGGCTGAAGAAGAGGTATGCCACCACCCACGCTTGCCTCAAAACATACCCTCACATTATTTTCTTGGGCAGTTGAGATCACTTCTTCCCAGTGCTTTGCAAGAAGGGCCTTGTTGGCAGTTACCACATGTTTTCCATTTTCAAGGGCCTGGAGTATAAATTTCAGTGCAGGCTGATAGCCTCCCATGAGTTCTATAACTATGTCTATATCAGGATCCTCCAGAATATCATTAACATCAGTTGAAAGGGCTTCAGGATCCACTTCAACACCCCTGTCAGTGGTCACATCCAGATCAACGATCCTTTTAAGCTTGACCTTCTTACCCACCTTGTCTTCGATTAGAGGAGTGTTCCTGTTGAAGGTTTCCACAACCCCACTTCCAATGGTTCCAAAACCTATAAGTCCAATATTCACAGTTTTTTCCATTAAATTCCTCCAAAAATTCCTCAATACTTTTTTTATTTCCCCAATACCTTTTAATGTTCATGATCACATGATCAAATTTTTAAATAATTTTTTTTAAAAAGGATTTCATTTTATCACTTAATTCTTAAAGTGGATACACTATTTTAACCACAATTCTGTCTAAACTTATTATATACGTCATAAAACTTCAAAAAGCTTGCATCAATGTATAAATTTGAATTTTTAGATTTTATCATGGTAATCACAGCTTCAATTCCTTCAATTTGATGTACTCTCCAATGGATTCCCTGGTAGTTCCCACAACGATTCTGTACCCACTTCTTGGACCTGTGAACATTTCAAGTTTTCCTCGGGCAAGGATCCGTTCCCCTTCAACTGCCTGGCCTGCGTAGGTGTGTGTGAATGAAGCCACCTCATCCAGGGGCACATCTGGACCGTCCAAAATCTTCACATCTTCCACTTCATAAACTGAGGGATTATCAAAGGCAGCAAGAGCATCCTTCACTGTACACTCAACTTCCAGGGTTCCCATGGGCTCGAATGTGGTGTCTGCGTAACTTCCATGGATCTCATCCCAGTCACGGGTTGCAAGGATGTCGAAGAGACTTCCATCAACAACTCCCCTGTTGTTTTTACGGTTCTCGTACCACATGAACTCTTCGTAACTCAGGGAACCATCTTTTATCCTCTTCTCGTAAAGTCTCCTCCAGTAATCCGGACCAATCCCATTCAAAGCACCATTATCGTCTTTTTTTATTTCTTCAAATGCATGCATAGCTTTCCTGTGATTTTGAAGCCCATAAACAACGAAATCCACATCTGACTTTTCTGGATTGTACAATCCTGGGAGGGTTGACCCTGATATTCCCATTTTATCATATGGGATTCCTGCATGTTTGTGGAATGTTTCTGCAACTTTTTGAACTTTCTTAAGAAGTTCATCAGGATATTCAACATTCATTATCTCTTTAAGACGATCTTCAGGGTGTAAAATAGTTTCCACCTTCTCAATGGGCACTCCCATCATCTGAACCTTCGTTATATCACAGTCAAAGAGGTAATCTGGAAAATTCTGGCTTAAAAATTCATAGGCTTGCTTTGAATCAACCTTAGAGTATCTTGTGCCATTCAATGACCTCTCACCTTTTGGATCAGGAATATACCTTAAAAATGAGAGAATCCTGTCTTCAGGGTGGAGATAAGTTGTTGTTGCAAAGAAAAGATCGTCCGTGGTGTGTATAAAATCTCTGGGTCTGGCTCTCATGGATTAATTTAATTGTAGGCAACACTATTAAATATGATAGTTTCAAGACTTAGACCCGGTGAAGACCTTAAAAAAGGCATAGAAAATATCGCATCAGAAGGGAATCTAAAATCTGGAGTGTTACTCTGCATAGTTGGAAGCCTGAACAAAGCAGTTTTAAGGATGTCCAATGAAAATAAGATGGTTTTAGACGGTCCATTTGAGATAGTCTCTGCTGAGGGAACAGTGTCTCCAGATGGGATCCACGTGCACCTTGCGGTTTCTGACCATGAAGGCAGAGTTTTTGGCGGACACCTCATGAAAGGCTGTGAGATATACACAACAGCTGAAATATGCATATTAAAAGTCCCTAAAACATTGAAAAGAATTTTTGACTCTGAAACAGGATACAAGGAACTTTTAATCGATTAATAAGTTCAATTTCATTAATTTTTATCAAAGAAATTTTATCAAAATTAAAAGCATTATGGAGAATAGAAGAGGGATAACATGAAGCACCTGAAACTCCCAGACGGCACTAAGTATGATGGAAGCCAAATAGAACCTATGTGGGCATTTAGAAAGTTCAAAGTAAAGGATTCAAGTATTGTGAGCTGGACAGGTCCTGTGGAAATTGAGCCAGACAACCTCATTGACTATGAAGATGTGGGTCTGGAAATAAAGGGTGGACTGATGCTCAACTTCATAATAGAACATTTTGACTGCCAACCGGCGGATATGAGGCTCTGCTACCACAGACAACGCCTCTTCGTCACGATCGTGAGGGACATCCTTGGTGAGATAGGAATAAAAACCCGTCGTGAAGGTGATGATATTTACGTGGGGGATGGAAAACTCAGCATATCAATAGCAACGGGATCCCTAAGTAGTATGAAGATACACTTCGCCCTGAACATTACAACCAGCGGAACACCTGAAGCAGTTGAAACTGCAGGGCTGCTTGAGTGCGATGCAGGTTTAAAGAGGGAGGATGTTCAAGATATTGCAGATGAAATCTGCAGAATTTATATGGATGAAATTTCTTCAATAGAATCAGATATAACCAAAACAAGGGTTTTTTAGGTTATAATATTTTTAGGTTATAATAGGTTTTATCTCGTTTAATCCTTTCAGATTACTCAAATAGCTCTTAAAAGTGCATAAAATTGAACAAAGACATTTAATCATTACTTTTTTTTGAAAAAACTATTTTTAGGATTTTTTTAGGAATAAAAGTTTCTGGAATAAAAAAATAAGGTAGAATCACATATAGTATAATCATAAAAACAGAACCCTCAAATTGGGGCAGTGATTGTAGGTTCATAATTAAATCTAAAAATAAATCTAAATTATATCAATTACAATCAATCAGAAAACTTGAATAAAAATCATAATAAAATAAAACCATAAATAAAACCAAAATTTAGGGGATCAAAGATGAAAATAGTTATAAATGGAATACATGCTAATTTAAGGTTCTCAGCAGCCCATATTATACCAAAACATGAATCATGTGGAGTTATACACGGCCACTCCTACATAGTTGACGTTGTTGTTGAGGGAGAACGATCCGGTGAATTCGGATTCGTTGTTGACTTCAAAAAGGTCAAGTCAATAGTCAGGGGCATATGCAAAAAACTCGATCACAAAGTTTTAATACCGCTAAAAAACTCTGAAATGGATTTTAAAAGTACTGAAGGATCTGTTGAGTTTTCAATAGGTTCTAAGGAATACAAATTACCTGCTGAAGACTGCTGTCTTCTGGATCTTCCATCCACATCTGCAGAGGATCTTTCAGAATATTTTGCAGAGGAACTCTACAGTGAGCTGAAGGCCTTAAACGGTGAAATATCCAGCGTTCAGATATGTGTGAATGAAGGAATAGGCCAAGGGGCTTACTTCACAAAAAACAGGGATTAAAATGGTTTGGAGCAGGTTTTAAAATGAAATCTCGTATAAGTGAGGTTTTCTCAAGTATTCAGGGTGAAGGAACACTAATAGGCCGAAGACAGGTTTTTGTAAGGTTCTCAGGATGCAACTTAAATTGCAACTACTGTGATACCTCTAAAAGCCGAAATCCCCTCTACGGTGAGGAAATTTCAACAGAAGAACTATTTAAAAAAGTAGATGGATTGTTAACCCCTGATTTTCATTCCATATCATTTACAGGCGGAGAGCCATTGTTGCATGCAGATTTTATAAAAGATTTTCTCAAAGAACATGATTTCAAATCTTTAATAGAAACCAATGGCTCCTTACCTGATGAATTAGCTAAAATAGTTAAATTAATAAGTTATGCGTCTGTAGATATAAAATTACCAGAACATGAGGCTTATTCCAACTGGGAGGATCTCTTGGATTCGGAAATAAAATCCATAAAACTATTAAGCGATGAGGGGATAAATACATACAGTAAAGTTGTTGTGATGCCCTCAACCAGTGTTGATCTGGTGGGATCGATAGCCTCAAGGATAGCAGATGGGGTGGAAGACACCTCAAAACTGTCCATGGTTATCCAACCCGTAAGTCCGCTGGAATTATGGGCAAATAACACGTCAAAACTGTTCAAATTCTCTGAAAAGGCAGGGGAACATTTGGATGTTTTAACGATACCTCAAGTTCATAAGCTTCTAAAGGTGAGATAGGAGGTTTTAAAATGGAGATGGACACCAAGTTCACAGTACATGACGCAATGACATCACACGTAGTTACAGCAGATCCCAAGACCACTGTTGCTGATGCAGCTATTTTGATGACAAGATACAAGATAGGTAGTATCATAGTCAAGAGCAACACAGAACCTGAAGGCTTAATTACAGAAAGTGATATTATTGCGAAGGTTGTTTCAAAGGATATTAAGGCCAGTGAAATAACCATTGGCGACGTAATGACCAAAAACCTCATAGTGATCGATCCTGGAAGTGAATTGAATCAAGCAGCAAGGCTCATGGCAAAGAATCATATAAGAAGACTTCCAGTTGTGAACAAGGGAGTTCTTGTAGGTATCCTGACATCAACGGATGTTGTAATGGTTTCACCTGAACTCACTGAGATACTCGTTGAAAGCGCCAAGATGGAAAGTTCAGTTGGATACGGAGAAATGGAAAAGTCAGTACCTGGAGTATGTGAGGTATGTGGAAACTACATTGAATACCTCGATGAAATTGATGGAAAATTTGTTTGTGAGGAGTGTAAAGAAGAGTTAGAAGGTGAGTAACTTGAGCAAAGTTGAAGATGTAATGACATCTGATCCTGTAACTGTTTCAATTGAGGCCTATGCAACCCAAGTAAGATCAATATTTAAAGAGGGATGGTTTCGTTCAGTACCTGTTGTTTCAGGGAACCATCTTGAGGGAATGATAACAAGGGGAGGTATGATGAATGTATCCTCAACCAAATCAAACCTGGAAGCCCGGGGAATAATGGAACAACCAAGAGTTGTTGCAACACCTGAAATGGACATAACTGAACTGAGTCATAATTTAATAAAATCCAACACATTACAGGCCCCAGTTGTTGAATCAACGGGAAGTATGGAGCTTGTGGGAATTATAACTGTTGGAGATTTAATTAAAAAATTCCTTTATAATGGTGAAGATCCCAAAGGCACGATTCAAGACGTAATTCAAAGAAAGGTTGTCACATGTAACTACGATGATCCAATATCTGCTGTCTGGAACAAGATGCTTGAAACAGGGTTTTCAGGACTTCCAGTTATGAAGAAGGGAAAGATCATAGGTATAATGACACGTAAAGACATAATAGATTCTGGGCATTTTATGTGGAGTAAATCCGGTGAAACCAGATCCATTCGTGTTGAGAGGGTCATGAAAACACCCCCAATCGTTGCAACACTAGACACTGGAATCAAGGAAGCAGCAGAGCTCATTGTTGAACACGACATAGGTCGTATTCCAATAGTTGAAAATCCAGTGTACATTAAAAAAGAACCAAAAAGAGCAAAAGAAGCAGATTTAGTCGGCATAGTTTCAAGAGAAGATATATTATGCTCATACCTGAACTGATCTTACGTTCACACAATCCATTTTTAAAACTCCCTGGACGGGACAATGGATCAAATAACAGATTATTTTTTACCAGATTATTTTTTAGTTTCCGTGCTTTAAACAGCCAGTTTTTTAGATTTTTTTATTTATTCCATTCTTTTCATAGATCTAGGCATAATATTAATGATAATATTAAAAAATCAGTTAATTACGTCACAATTCATTGATTAATCATTAAATCCATGTTTAAATTCATCTTTCACAGAGGTGTATTGATGAGAAGAAAAGAAACAACAAATAATAATGCATTAAGAACTATGGATCGGGGCGATGTGGAATTTGAGACACATGCCTCAGAGCACGAAGGCGATGTAATGAGCATCGCAAAGAAAACGGTGGTTAAAGCACCCCAGACTGCCACCATAAAAGAAGCCGCTGAAATAATGGTTAAAAACAAGTTCAGAAGGCTTCCAATAACTGATCCAGGAACAGGCAAACTTCTTGGAATGGTAACCTCCATGGATATACTGGACTTTTTGGGAGGAGGCGACAAGTACAGAATACTGGAGGAGAAGTATGAGGGGAACTTCCTAGCAGCCATAAATGAATCTGTTAAGGAGATAATGACCCGAGAAGTTGAAACCATAAGCCATAAGGATTCTATGGCTAATGCAGTCAACAAGATGATTGAAAAAGAAGTAGGGGCACTTCCTGTTGTGGACTCCAACCAGAAGATAGTTGGAATTGTATCAGAAAGAGATTTTGTTGGTTTAATTGCAGGTGTGTTTACAGATGAGCTTGTTGAAGAGTTCATGACCCCTGATGTTATAACAACAACCCCCGGCACAAGGATTGAAGGTGCATCAAAAATAATGGTTCGAAACAAGCTTCGAAGAATTCCCGTTGTTGGGGAGGAGCGTAAAACACCCCACCCAGTAACTGATAAAATTGTGGGAATAGTAACAGCCACAGATATACTGGGATTCCTTGGAAAAAACAGCCTTTTCGGGAGATTAGTTACAAACAATGCAGAGGATATTTTAAACACAACAATAACTGAAATAATGGAAACCAAGGTGGTGGCAACAACTCCAAACACCAGACTTGGAGATCTCTGCAGTTCAATGCAGCTTGAAGGAATAGGAGGACTTCCAGTTATTCAAAACCATGAACTGGTGGGAATAATAACTGAAAGTGATATTCTAAAGGCTATAAAGGTATGAATCAGGCTAAAAGAAACAGTTACAAGGGAATAATATTTCAATGGGGGGCTCTTAAAAAAGCCCCTTCTTTTGTACCTGGATCAATGGATAAGCCCACATATCTTGGCTGATTAGGATCCATTAAGAGTTCAATTAAATCTTTTAAAATTTTTAAAAAGGTAAGAATGTTCAAAAGAGATATTCAAAAAGATATTCATAGCCCGTTTGGAGGATATCATGAAAATTGAAGACGTAATGAACGATAAAGTGGTTGTTGTCGGTGAAAACGAGTATGTGGAACATGCAAGAAAACTCATGCTCAAAAATGGATTCAGCAGAATAATCGTTGTTGACGGGGAAGAAAAACCAATTGGAATGGTCACAGAAAAAGATTTAACCCGAAAAATGAGGGGTAAAGGTCCAAAATGGAAAATGAGGCCAATAGACAAAATATCCATAAGAAGGGTTATGAGTCCGGACCCAGTGACAGTGAAACCTGGTGATGACATTAGAGATGCCGTTGAAATCATGATAAAACACGATATAAGTTCCATTCCAGTTGTGGATGATGATGGACTTGTAGGCCTCGTCACGAAAACAGACATCATGAACTTCTACAGTGAAAAGTTCCAGGGCAAATGGAAGGTTTCAAAATTAATGACCCCTGAAGTCATAACCGTAAATGAAAATCACAGCATAGCTCATGTTATAGGTGTAATGGAAGAAAATAATATAGGGAAAGTTGTTGTAATTCGTGACAATGAACCTGTTGGAATTATAACTCCTGAAAATATTTCATTTGCACACGTGGAGGATCCTGAAACCGGCATGAAAGTTGAAAAGATATACTTCCTGAGAAATTCAGAGGATGGGAAAAGTAAGAAAAACTTTAGAATGGTTTCAATGCTGACAGCAGGGGACATAATGAAAAATCATCTGATAAAAATTTCTGAAGATGAAGATGCAGCCAAAGCTGCAGATATAATGGCCAAAGAAGATATAGGTGGTGTTCCAGTTGTGAATGGGGATATTCTTACAGGAATAATCACTAAAACGGATATAATCAGGGGAATACAGTGATTCAGTGGATAATCTTAAAAATTCATGAACATGAATTAAGGCAGGAATCAATGGATTTAAAAAAAGGGATGTAAAAACTTAGCGGGGAAAAAAGATGCATGTAAAAGATATAATGAAAGAAGGCGCTTTTCTTATAGACAAAGATCAAAACATCCAAGATGCACTAAAACTCCTGAAAAAACATAAAATATCACGGCTTCCAGTTGTAAACACAAACACAGAACATGTAAAAGAACTCGTGGGAATGGTAACGGAAAAAGACATAGCCACAAGTTTAGGATCATCAAAGTACGGAAATATGGCACCTTCACATTTCCATGTTTCAACTGTCATGACCTCAAACCCAATTACAGTTGAAAGTGTAAAAAGCATAGGAAACGCTGCAAAAACCATGATCGACAATAAAATTGGGGGAATGCCTGTTGTGGACAATGGTGAAATAGTGGGCATGCTCACAAAAACTGACTTCATAGAGATATGCCAGGGAAAACCCTTCAACAACACCCTGATTGAAGATAAGATGAAAAATGATATTGTGACCATCAGCCCCACTGACAGACTGGTACATGCAAGACGGTGCATAATAGATAAAGAGATAGGAAGACTGCCAGTTGTTGAGGAAAATGAACTACAGGGAATTATAACTGCAAAAGACATAGCAAATGCTATGACTTCCTTCAGAAAAGTTGTTCCAGACAAGTACAAACCTGCAAGAATAAGAAACCTCCTGGTTGGAGATGTAATGACCCAGCACGTTAAAACCATAGCCCAGGATGCCACACTCGAGGACCTTTCAAAGCTCATGCTCCAGGAGAACTTCAGTGGAGTGCCTGTTAGAGGCCCAGAAAACCAACTCGCAGGAATAATCACAAAAACGGATTTAATAGAATTCATAGTGGAACTTGAGGAGGTTCACTGAATTTCACCGGAAATAAACTGTTCAAAGTGTAATTCCAGTATGGAAATAAATATTGGGAAGAAAAATTCCCATAAAATCTTTTTTTTTAAATGTCCATCATGTGGACTTAGCTACAGCACTACCCTACCTTCTTTCATAAAAAATGAACTCCCAGAACTCGTTGATATAAGCTCAAAAAAATTAGAAGGGGCTTTCAAGAGGGGAAATCTGAAGTTCTACGATTCTCAGGGTGTGGACTCAATTCAATTCAGGAAGAGAATTGGAAAAATAGAATCCGGGACCATGATCTGTTTTGGGGATAAAATAGAAGTAATAAGAGGGTTTCCGAAGATAAGAAGAACCTTAATGCTCAACCCATCGTTGAAGGATCATTTCTCTGATGAGGTAGCTGTTGAAGAAAAAATGAACGGCTACAATGTTAGAATAGCACTTATAAATCATAAAATAACTGCTTTTACTCGCGGGGGTTACATATGTCCCTACACAACAAAAAAGGCCCCTGAACTCATGGATCTTACTGATTTTTTCAGGGACAACCCTGAAACTGTGATATGCGGGGAGATGGTAGGAACTGAAAATCCATACGTAACCCACTACTACCCTGAGGTGGGAAGCCTGGGTTTCAAAATATTCGATCTCAGGGAAAAAGTTTCCAACCATCCCCTTACCGTAGATGAGAAGTTTGAAACCCTTGAAAAATATGGTCTGCCCCCTGTAAAACTCCTCGGTGTTTTTGATGTTGAAGATGCTCCAGAAAAGGTTATGAACATAGTTAAAAAACTTGGAGAAGCAGACAGGGAGGGTGTGGTCATGAAGGACCCTGAAATGAAGATAACTCCCCTGAAGTACACATCATCCAAGGCCCATGCTGATGAATTGGAGTACGCCTTCAGGTATCCATTTGAATTTGGGAGATCCTTCTTCTTCAGCAGGGTTATAAGGGAAGGATTCCAGGCCTATGAATTAGATGAATCAGAATTTGAACTCAAAGAAAGAGCTCAGAGACTTGGAGAATCCATACTCTACCCAATGCTGGATGTGATAAAACATGTTTCCAGGGGAGATGTGGCTTCAGAGGACCTTGTGATCCACGTGGACAGTTACGATGATGCTGCAGACTTCGTGAGGCACCTCAGGGATCTTGGAGTGGTTGCAACCCTCCTTGAATTTGAAGATGGGAAAGCAGTTATAAGAAGGATACATCAATCTACAAGTGACAGGATCACAAACTATCTCAGGGGTGGCTTATACTGAATAAAAATTATGATGATTACAATGGCAAAAAAATAGGATTTTTCGGACCTTCCGGAACCTTCACAGAGAAGGCTGCATCAAGACTTGGTGGGGAACTCCTTGGTTTTGAATCCATACTCGAGGTTCTTGAGGCAGTTGAAAAAGGCAAGGTGCACGCTGGAGTTGTGCCCATTGAAAATTCTATAGAGGGCCCAGTCTGTGTGACACTGGATCTTCTGGTCCATGAATACGACCTGAAGATAAGGAATGAAATAACAATTCCCATAAGTCACAACCTCCTTTTAAATCCTGAAGCAGAAATTGAGGATATCAACGTTATATATTCCCATATACAGGCTCTTTCACAGTGCAGAAAGTTCACGGAAAGTTTGGGTGTTGATGTGCACACCGCACCCAGCACATCGGCAGCTGCAAAACTCGTTGCCGGAGAAAAAAATGCAGGGGCAATTGGAACAGAAAAAGCTGCAGAAATTTATGGTTTGAAAATTGCAGCCAGAAACATTCAGGATTATCCAAACAACGTCACAAGATTTGTTGTTGTTGCACTGGAGGACAGCCCAAGAACTGGAAATGATAAAACATCCCTAGTCTTTTCAATGCTGGAGGATAAACCTGGTGGACTCCACCATGTGCTTGGAGAATTTGCAAGGAGAAACATAAACCTCACAAAAATTGAGTCAAGACCCTCCAAGGAAAAACTCGGCAGTTACCTCTTTTTTGTGGATTTTGAGGGTCACAGGAGCGACCCTGAGATCGAGAATGTTTTAAATATCATAAGATCCAATGTAGGATATATAAAAATTTTGGGTTCATATCCTGCAGAAGGAGATGATTGACATCGTTTCAGATAAGGAAAGATTTACTAATGATTTAAAAAAGCTTGAAGCAGAATTTGCTGAGGGCAAAATTTCTAAAAGACAGTACACCATCAAGAAAAAGGTTATAGAAGACAAGCTGGACACAATTTTTACTGCCGACCGTATCAAAAGACTTCAGGGTAAGGAAGAAGTTTTAACCCATGATGCAGTTGAGGAAAAAAAGGTAGAGCAGCTGAAAGAGAAGAAGGACGTTGAGGAGAAGGAAGAATTAGTTAAGAAGTACGTTACAATGCCTTCTCCAAAGGCAAGGGCTTCCAGGGAAAAGGCTGCCAGCTTGGCTTACAAGAATCAGAAATCCGAGAAAAGCGGATGGACCAAGGGTAAATTGGCCCTCCTTGGTTTTCTAGTTGTTGCATTTTTCGTTGGAACAGCATTAGGAACAATGTTCCTCACAGCACCGTCCAACAACACAAGCTCCGTGCTCACACTCAATGACAGTGCATTTGCACCTGCCAACGTAACCAACTTAACCAACACCACCAACCTAACCAACACCACCAAGGTAACCAACGTAACCAAGGTATCCAACACCACAACAGTGAAGAAGACGACCACACCTACGAACACCAACACACCGAGTACAAATAGTACTACTCCCCCTAATCCATAAACCCCCTTTTATTTTATTTTATCATGAATCTTACGTATAGAAGGTGAATAAAAAAATGAAGAAGTATCCTTTTCTAATACTACTGGCTCTTCTGTGCCTTGTTGTGTCTGTATCTGGATGTGTTTCAAACCAGAACCAGACCAACAACACAACCAGCCATTACTCTCAAAACGGCATTTCATTTGATTATCCCGGGTCATGGAACACTGCAAATGCAGTATCAAATAATTCAGTTGCAGCTGTTGCAGATCCAAACAGTGTGGCCAGTACCGGAGAACCACAGACGTTCGTACTGATTCAGAAGTCAAATGCAACGGCTGGTTCAGACATGCAGACTGTTTACGATGCAAACTACGCATCACTGTTTACAAACACAAGTTACCAACGCGTGTCTGAGGCAAACATCACAGTCAACGGTGCAGCGGCCCTTGAAAATGTTTACACAGTGAATTCAACAAGTGCTACTATGCAGATGAGGGCTGTATGGCTCAAGGAAAACAGCGACATCTACGTTATACTCTGCGGTGCGCTCCAATCAGATTTCAGCAATCAGCAGAACAACTTCAACCTGGTGGTAAACAGTTTCACAGTGCAGTAACCTTTTTTTAGCTGCATGCCCTATTTTTTTATTTTTAAGATCATGCTGCTTTTTTGGGATTTTAGCTGTTTTTTAAGATTTATTTATCTTTTTAATAATTTATTTCTATTTTTACGAGTTAATTCTCCATTTTTAGAATTTTATCAATTTTTTAAGACTTATTTCTCATTATATTATTTTAAATTTTTTAGAATTATTTAATTTAGATTCAGATGTTTTTTAGGAAATAAAGCATGGCTTTTTTTTTATGCTTCAATCATTCTTAATGTGTTAAATATGTTCTATTCCAAGGATCCTTATTTGAACCATCTCTTATTATTTTCCTAAAAATCATATGGAAAATCATATAACCCCAGTACCTCTAATTTAAATTGTTAGCTCGAGAGAAGCCATAATAAACATGTTTCATTGGGATCTCTCAGGAGGCATAGAAATGATAAATCATAAACTCGTTGGAAATGCAATGCAGATGCTTGTAACAGAACTTTCACCTGGAGACGAGGTTTACGGGGTGGCTGGAAAGTTCCTCTGGAAAACTGACAATGTTGACATGGAAACAAGGTTCAGCTCAGGTAAAAAAGAGGAAAAAAAGGGTTTCCTTGACCAGGCAATAGGAACAGCCATAGACATGGGTAAAAGGAAACTTGCAGGTGAAAGCCTGGCCTTCGTGTACTTCACACCCCAGGGAAGTGAGGGACTTGTTTCATTTGCACAGATGATACCTGGTGAAATAAAACATATAGAACTGGACGGCTCCAAGGATCTATTCGTCCAGTCAGAGGGACTTCTCACAGCAGAAAGCACAGTTGACTTCGATGTAGCCCTGACAAAAAAGCTGGGAGCAGGAGTCTTTGGTGGAGAGGGATTCATACTTGAAAGGTTCAGTGACAGGGGAAGCCTGTTTTTAGGAGCCTGCGGAAACCTCATAGAACTCAACCCTGCAGATTACGGTGGCACCATACAGATAGACACAGGATGCCTGGTTGCGTTTGAGGACACCATAGACTACGATATAGAGATGATAGGTGGGCTCAGCGAGAAGGGTCTTAAAAACATCATTTTCGGTGGAGAGGGTATATTCTTTGCAACCCTGCGTGGAAACGGTAAGGTCTGGATCCAGTCCATGAACCTAACTTCACTCTCAAGAACCATTGTGTCCAAGGCAGGTCAGCCAGCAGCACAGGACAGAACTGACTTAGGCGGACTTTTAAGCGGATTTTAATCTTTAAAATAAGATTTTATTCCCTACTTATTATTTTTTTTACAGGTTTTAAGGTTTTCAAGTATTTTTTAGGGATTCATAGTGTCCATGATGTTCAAAACATTGCCATGAACTGCGGTTATTATCATTACACCATTTCCTCACTACATGCAAAATTATATACTAGTAGTGGCAATACAATTATATCTGTTATAGTACCATCTTTATACGACTAACAAGAAGCATTAATAGAACCAATAAAATCTGCTTTTATTTTAGCTGCATCTCGCGATGTACAAAATGAAGAATATTTAACATTTTAATGAGTTTAAAATAGGTTCTGCTACTCGGTTACTAAGTTAATTATCAATTAATTAAGTTTATTTAGAAACACGGCTTACGATTAAATTTTAAAAAATTCAACAGCATGTTGATGCCATCTTCTAAAGTCTATAATCAATGTTACGATCATCAAAATAATCAAAAGGAGGAATGTAAATGGTATTGCCAGTATGCGATGTCTGTTTAAAAAGTGGAATGTTATGTCAGGGGTGTGAGAACAAGCTGAAGAAGGGTGAAATAACCCAGCTTGACTTGGACATTGCAAAGATACTCTTCAGAGTCGGTGAGGGAAAGATAGGCTTTAAGAAAACCATCGAAATTGGAGATATTGTTATAATCGTCACAGATAAGGATCAGGTTGGAAAACTCATAGGAAAGAGTGGAAAGATCGTAAGGGAAATTTCAAGGACGGTTGGCAAGAAAATAAGGGTTGTGGGGGAAAATTCAGACTTCAAAGAAGTTGCAAGGGACATACTCGCACCTGCAAGAATATCTGGAATAAACATAGTCTACGGTACCGACGGAAACGAGAAGTACAAAATAAGGATTGTTAGGGAAGACTCCAGAAAGATTCCAGGAAGACTTGACGTTCTAAACGACGTAATAAAACAGTTAACGGATGAAGAAACTGTTCTCGTCGTAGATAGGGATGATTTCTAATAAATTATAAATATTCTGGAACACAAACCAGAATATAATAAAAATCTTCATGGTTGATAAACATGGAAATTGTGCTATGTGTTACAGGGAGTATAGCTGCAATAGAAGCTGTTAAACTTGCAAGGGAACTGAGGAGGCAGGGAGTAACTGTTAAATGCTTTATGAGTGATGATGCCTGCAACCTCATCCACCCCAATGCAATGGAATTTGCAACGGGTCAGAAGGTAGTTTTAGACCTTACAGGGGAAATAGAGCATGTTAAATACGCTCAGACAGACCTTGTGCTGGTGGCCCCGGCCACAGCCAATGTTATAAGCAAGTTCGCATATAAACTGGCAGACAATCCCATAAACACGCTTCTTATAACTGCTTTAGGGCATGAAACCCCAATAGTTTTTGTTCCATCCATGCACGACTCCATGTACAGGGCAGTTGAAGGTAACATCCAGAAACTCAAGGATGAAGGAACCATATTCCTTGAACCCAAACTGGAAGAGGGAAAGGCAAAATTCCCTGACGTCCATGATATAACCCTTCAAGCCCTCAGAGAACTTTACATGAACTCCGCTGAAGGTCAAAAATTCAATCTCAAGGGAAAAAAGGTTCTTGTAAGTGCAGGTTCAACCTACGAGGCAATAGACAAGGTTCGTGGAATAACCAACCGCAGTTCAGGTAAGATGGGAGTTGAAGTTGCAAAAGAAGCCTTCAGAAGGGGTGCAGAGGTTACAATGCTCTGCGGAAATATGGAAACACGCGTTCCAAAGCTCTTCCATGTGGTGGAAGCTGAATCCACGGAGAAAATGCAGGAAGAGCTTCAAAAACTTATCCCTGAAAATAATGTCTTTGTGTCGGCTGCAGCAGTTTCAGACTTCACAGTGGATTCTCAAGGCCAGGATAAAATCTCATCAGATGAGGATCTAACACTCAAACTCAAACGTGCACCTAAAATAATAAGCTCTGTAAAGGACATCAACCCAGAAATATACCTTGTGGGCTTCAAGGCGGAGTACAGAGTTTCAGATGAGGAACTGGTAGAATCTGCACGCAGAAGAATGAAAGAATCCCATGCAGACCTCATGGTTGCAAACGATGTTGCAGTGGAGGGTGCAGGATTTGGATCTGACCAGAACGAGGTTATAATCCTTGACGGAGATCTCTGGACAGTTCCATTAACATCAAAAGCTGAAATTGCTGAGAGGATACTGGACAAGATCATTGAGAGGCTTTAATTTTTTCTTATTTTACCATCAACTTCCTTTTATCATGAATTAAATAGAAAGTATTAAATATTATTCTTTGGATATTATATCGATTGAAACATTTTGAGATTAGGTTACCAGATGTTTTAGTTATATATAATTAAGATAAGATATTGCCCCTATTTTTTAGAAGTTTAGGATAAATGGAGGGTTGGTTTGTCTTAAATTCTTGAAATATCAATACTGAAGAATTTCAATCTAATTAATGGTGTAAGCTATGGAAGAAGATTATAACTTGGAGATTAGAAAGAAAAGCGGAAGATCCTTGATTGGTGGGGGCCTGTTTTTTATTTTATTAACTTTAACAACCTTAATGACTCCCAATCGTCAGTTTTTTGCCCCAGTGTTTGGTTCATGGGGTTTCGTTGCCCTATCTCTCGGTGTAATTTTGAGTAAAGATCGCCATGATCTGAGCATTTATCGTGTAGTTTTGGCGGTGTTTTTAATTGGAATGCTGATATTTGCTTATTTGAATGTGCCTGAATATTATACCATTGCATTCTATGTTCTGATAACCATATACTTAGGAACTTTCATCTTTCTTAGTTCGGGATCATCACTATACCCTCAAAAAAATAAGAAAATTTCTTTTAAGCCCCTGATTTTGAATTTAGTATCATTTTTCATGATGCTTGGAATATTGGGATTCCATGAATATCCAGAGACTTCCATCTATTTTTTAATAACTGCATTGATTGTAATAGTCTTAACTCTGCTAATTGGCAATTTCGTTATAAAAAGAACATTTAAATGAATAAAAAAAATTATAGAATTAATCTAAAACGCAAACTCGCACACAAAGGCCATATGGTCCTTTTCATAGGGTTCAAGCTTTACCCTCTCAAGCACCCGGAACCCTCCAGTTTTCAGTTTGGATTCCTCCTCACGGAATATCTTCTTGGGGTTCTGAGTCACGTCTATGCTTCTGGCTTTGACAGTTATGATTCCAATGCCTTCAGGTTTCAGGAAGAGGCGCATGTTGTCCATGAAAAGTTCTGACTGCTTGGCTTGGGCCACATCGCAGTAGAGAACATCCACCTTCTCCACAAGGTTCAGGTAATTTTTGGGTTTGGTTGCATCTCCAAGTATTGGAATGAGGTTCTCCCGGACTTTGCACAGGTCCACGAGTTCACGCATCATACGGGGTGAAAACTCCACACAGTAAACCAGACTGTTCCTGGCAATATCTGAGATGTGTGAAGGCGTTGTACCTGCAGATGCACCCAGGTACAGTACCTTTGAATCTTCATGAAATGGAAACCTTTTCAGACCCTTCAAAATAGCGGCTGCAAGTTTTGAACGTCTTGGATCCCATATTCTGTACTCTTTTCCCTCAAAGTCCACCAGCTTTTCTCCGTAAACCTTTATGGATGGCTTCAGATTTTCTGTTGCTATATGATCCTCGATTATGTAAACGCCGCTGAAACTTTCTTCAATCTCCATTTTTTCCCTCTAAACTTATTATTATCTATTTTTAACTATTTGAAGTGTTATTTGTCTGTTATGTTACATTTCTCCATTATATCCTCAAGGGTTTCACGCAGTTCCTCTTGAGATTCATAAACAGTCTTTTTAATATCATCTGCTTCATGGTTCATGTTCTGGAGAACTTCCTTGGTGCGTTCATGGTTTTCATCCATAACTCCCTTGAGCCTCTGGAAGTTTTTCTTCAACCTCTCCTCAACACGTCTGGAAAACCAGATGGCAGAAACTGCCAGAATAATTGAAACAACACTTGATATAATTGATAGTACGGCAACAATATCGTTCAATACAATCACCTTCCACTCACCAGATTTATGCTATCGTTCTAATTCCATGGGAGGGATCACGCCCTACACATCTAGTTCTTCCAATTCAGAAGAGATGATCTTTCGCCTGATTTATATGAAATTAAATCAGTAATAATCACTGATCTTCTTTTTGTACTTGTCTTTCTTCTTCTTTTTCTTTTTATCCTTCTTCTTATCCGGTTTGCTGCTTGCGGTGCTTCTTTTGGGGAAGGGATTGTCCTTCTCTATCTCTTTAACTTTGATTTCAAAGTTTTCCTTTATTGTTGGGTCGTATTCTCCTGAGAAAACATCTTTACGTACTGCAAGTGATATTTTGGCTGCAAGGGTCCGTGCTACCTTCCCCCGGATCCACCATTTGGCTCCGCGAACATCAGGGTGTTGGTATATAAGCCCGTGTTTTGGAGGGTTTTCACCAGTCTTCAAATGTCTGAAGAGTGCCTTTTCAGCCCCAAGGATCTGCACAGTACTTGAGGGGAGCATTGAAAGTCTTCTTATACTCCCAACATGGGCTATTAACTTGGCTCCAAGGGAGTAACCACACAGATCCCTTAGGTTAGGTGCAATTTCCTTCATTTTTGTGTCAACGTATTCAGTTATGGAGTTCCTGGATTCCTGGAGGGACTTCAAGGATTCTGCAAAACCTTTGATGATCCTAAGATCAGTTTCTCCTATTTCAGCCCCAATACTCTTATCTATACCCTTTTTAAGTCCCATTTCAGAGTTTAAAAGTCCTGAATCAATTATTGCGTCCCGATCCCCATATTCTGCAACGAGCTTCACGTAGCTCTCATGGTTCCGAACCCTGTCAAGCTCAGGGAAGTGAACTGAGTACCATTCCCTTACTCTCTCAACCAGCTTGCCAGTTGTTTCATCCAGATCATCTATGGCATTTATGGCCTGTATCAACAGTAAATCTTCAGCTTCAGAAGATTCCATCAACTTTTTCTCGGTTAATCCAATTAAGACATCATGAATTGTAGTTTCAAATCCATCATCAAGATTAAAACCAGTTTTTTCAAGTAAATGTGCCGTATTTGACCTTAAAAACTCTCCACCAATACTGGGAGTTTCAAATAAAAATTTAGAACTGTCCTTAAGATTTTTATATTTGGAATGGGGGAGGTTGGTTTCTATCACTACTGAATCAAATTTTTTAACAATTCTTTTTAATAAGGATTCTTCTTCACGGGTTAAATTTCCATTCTCTATTTCAAGGAGTTTTTCTGCAAGTTTGCTCCTTGGGAAAAGTTCATAATCTATGAGGGTGCAATTTTCATCAAGGATAATAAATCCTGCAAAACAACTTGTAAGATAACACTTCATAGATTTAATTGTATTTTCAAGGTTTATATCTTTCTTGGATATCATGAAAAATTTACTGTAAAAGATTTTAATAAGGAATTTAAGGTGAATTCATGCTGGAAACAGAATTCTGCAATATCAAAATGAAAAACCCAACCATGCTGGCTGCAGGTGTGCTTGGAAGTACAGCCGCATCCCTTAACTGGGCTGCAAGAAGTGGAGCTGGAGCAGTGGTAACAAAATCATTTGGAAAAGAACCCAACAAGGGCTACGTAAACCCAACAACAGTTGAAGTTACGGGGGGAGTCATAAATGCCATAGGTCTCTCAAATCCTGGGGTTGAAAACTTCAAGGGAGAACTGGAAAAACTTGAAGGTAAGGTTCCAAGTGTGGCATCCATTTACGGTGCAAATCCTGGTGATTTTGAAGGTATTGCTGTGCAGGTCCAGGACATGGTGGATGCAGTTGAACTCAACGTTTCATGCCCCCATGCAATGGGTGGATGTGGGGCTGCAATAGGTCAGGACCCATATTTAACAGCAGAAATAGTTAAAGCGGTCAAAGAAGTAGTTAAAATACCAGTTGTGGTGAAGTTAACTCCAAACGTGACAGACATAGTTGAAATAGCAGTTTCTGCAGTTTCTGCAGGCTGTGATGCACTGACCATGATAAACTCTCTGGGACCTGGAATGAGGATAGACCTTGAAACAGCAAAACCCATACTGAGCAACCGTTTTGGGGGGATGTCAGGCCCTGCAGTAAAACCTGTTGCCCTTAGATGTGTTTTTGATGTTTACGAAGCAGTTGAAGTTCCAATAATTGGTGTTGGGGGAATAAGGGATTACAGGGATGTTGTTGAATTTTTGTACGCTGGTGCAAGGGCTGTTCAGATCGGTACAGCTGTGATGTATGAGGGAATGGAAATCTTCACCAAAATAAACAGGGGTCTTGAAAAATTCATGCTTCAGAAGGACTACAGTTCCATTGAAGAGATGATTGGAAAGTCTCATTGAATAGGATTATAAAGGATTATAATGGATTCAAATAGATTATTAACTATTTAAGGAATTTAAGGCGGATAGATCATGCATGTTCCAAAGGTTCTTGAAATAAAAAGGATAATAGAAGAAACACCAACAGTAAAGACTTTTATCTTTGATTGGGAAGTAAAAAATGAACTTCCGGGCCAGTTCGTCATGCTCTGGAATTTTAAGGATGAAAAACCAATGTCAATCTCATTGATAGATCCAGTTAACGATGAAATTGGAGTATCAATAAGAAATGTTGGAAACTTCACAGAAGATGTTCATTCAATGAAAGTGGGGGATAAACTTGGTATAAGAGGTCCTTACGGACGTGGATTCGAAATATCAGGCTCCAAGGTGCTTGCAGTTGGTGGAGGTATTGGGATGGCACCTCTAATGGCATTCACAGAGGAAGCATGCAGAAGGGGTATTGAAGTGGATGTTGTGAGCGCAGCAGCTACAGCAGGCGAACTCATATTCACGCAAAGAATTAAAAAAGCTGGTGCAAATCTTTTAACATGCACAGACGATGGTAGTCACGGGTTCTGCGGGTTTGGAACTGATCTCGCTGAAAAAGCTCTCCATGAGAATGACTACGACATGATTGTAACTTGCGGCCCTGAGATAATGATGAAGAAACTCTTCAACCTGGTTGATGAACATAAAATCCCTGCACAGTTCTCACTTGAGCGTTACATGAAATGTGGACTGGGGATATGTGGCCAGTGTTGTGTTGATGATGTGGGATGGAGAGTATGCGCAGAAGGACCTGTATTCTGGACTGATGAAGTCAGGTTAATCTCAGAATTTGGTAAGTACCATCGGGATGCTTCTGGTGTTAAGCACACCCTCTAAGACTTCAAATAACACCAAACTTTTTTTAAATAATAAAATTTTTAATGTATACCATCACATATTATCCCATAGAATTGATTTTAAAAAATGGTATTGGACTATGGACTGAAAATATTAATTGAAGTGGTTAGATGGACTCACATTTAAACGATTTAAAGGCGTTGTAGTGGTAACATGCAGGAACTCAAAATTTTGATACTTGAGGACTACCCTCCAGATGCTGAACTGGCCAAACTGGAACTTGAAGAAGATGGCCTGGAATTCTCTTCAAGGGTGGTGGACAATGAGGAAGATTTTTTAAGGGAACTTGATGAGTTTGAACCCCAGATGATACTTTCAGATTACAAACTTCCCACATTTGATGGTATATCGGCACTTAAACTTGTTAGGCAGAGATTTCCTGAAAAACCATTCATATTTGTCAGTGGAACCTTCGGAGAGGACTTTGCAGTTGAAACACTTAAAAAAGGTGCAACAGACTACGTTCTAAAAGAAAACATTTCAAAACTTCCATTTGCAGTTAAAAGGGCTTTAAAAGAAGTTGAAAAAACTTTGAAACGTGAGCGTGCTGAAAAGGCCCTGAAAAATTCAGAGATGCAGTACCGTACAACCATAAATGCCCTTGATGATATTCTAATAGTTGTTGACCATCATATGCAAATAATACTCTTCAACCAAACCTTTGAAAGGATGAAAAGGGAATTTGGAATGGGAAAAGCTCTGAAGGGCCAGAGCATGTTCGAAGCCCTCCCATTTCTTCCTGAAAATTTAAAGGAAGATTACCTCAAAATATTTGAAACTGGGGAGACCATGATCACGGAGGAGTACCATGCAGTTAATGGTGTTGAAATTGTTGAAGAAGTAAGGAGAATACCTATATTTGAAGATGAAAAAGTTGTAAGAATTTTAACCATAATAAGGGATGTAACTGAACGTAAAAATTCAGAAAATCGGATAAAAGCATCGTTGAATGAGAAAGAGGCACTTTTAAAGGAGATACATCATCGTGTTAAGAACAACATGCAGATAATTTCAAGCCTTCTAAACCTGCAGGCAACCCAAGTGAAGGATGAAAGTGACTCAGATCTTTTTAAGGCCAGTCAAGACCGTGTTAGATCTATGGCACTTATACATGCAAAATTATATCAATCGGATGATCTTTCAAGTATAAATTTCTCGGAGTACATCAACAGTTTAGCCTACAGCCTTTTAAGTTCATATGATGTTAGTTCCAGTGTTAAGTTGAACATGGATCTTGAGGATATATCATTGAACATAGAAACAGCAATTCCATGTGGTTTAATACTGAATGAGCTCCTAACAAACTCCATAAAACATGCTTTCCCAAATGGTGAAGGTGAAATCTTCATAAACTTAAAAAAAGGTGAAGATGATAAATTCAAACTTATCGTAGGTGACGATGGGGTGGGGTTCCCAGAAGATCTGGATTTTCAGAAAACAGAAACACTTGGGATGCAACTTGTAATGTCTTTGATTAACCAGATAGATGGTAAAATAGAAATTGAAAGAAATGATGGTTCTAGATTTAAACTCATATTTGGAAAACTGGAATACGAAGAAAGAATTTAAACTTCCAAGGGAAGATCTTAAATCGTTCAACGATTTTTCGTAGAAGAACACGGATCAGAATAATGTTCACTAATTTAGGCAATGGCAGTGATAATTATGATTTATAAACTAAAAGGAACAGTTACATCCGCTATTTTCATAGTTCTGCTATTGATGTTAATGTCACTTGTTATACTAACACCTATGCTGAGCATGATCATATTAGGTGCTGTTTTTGCCTATGGAATACGCCCAATAGCAAGTAGGATGGAACCATACATAAAGTTCAAGTCTGTTGCAATTTTTATAGCAATGATAATAGTTATTTTACCATTGATACTCATTCTGGGGTTAAGTATAAATTCTGTAGCCCAATCAGCACCTGTAATTGCTACAGCAGCCAAAAATGTTGATCTGAACAGTATAAACAGCACCAACATTCAGAGTTCAGCAATGGTTCAGCAGTACCTTCCTGCAGAGGTGTATCCATACATCAACTCCTTCATGAAGACAATTAATGTTGAGTTGGTTGATGTTGCTAAAAGCGTTACTGGGTACCTTTTAGGATTTTTAGAATCCATTCCAATGATTGCACTGGAACTTTTCATTTTCTTTACCTCCACCTTTTACCTTGCAAGGGATGGGGACAAAATATGGAAATACCTTGAATATGCAATACCTGAAGATAGGAATGAATTCTTTCAAAAACTCTCTGATGAAATCCAGAGGGTTCTAAAAAGCATATTCTTCGGACACTTTCTCACAGCCATTATAATAGGTTTAATGGCAGGAGTAGGTTTTTATCTTCTCGGATATCATTACGCTTTATTTTTAGGAATACTTGCAGGGTTTTTACAACTGATCCCTGTTATAGGGCCATGGCCCACCTACACAGTCCTTGCAATATATGATGTATTAACTGGAAACTATATCCGTGCAGTGCTTGTGATTCTTTTCGGAATTTTCCTGAGTGCAAGTGATATCTACATCCGTCCAAAGATTTCAGGCAAATACGCAGACATACATCCATTGATCTTCCTCCTTGGTTTTATGTGCGGCCCCCTGGTCATGGGCCTGGTTGGCTTTATAATAGGGCCCCTGATACTTGGTGTGACCTATGCAGCGGTTATAACCTATAAAAATGAAAAGAACAATACTTCAGATGATTCTCAGGTCAACAAAACTTCGAGGCCTGAAAAATAACGAATCTGTTACGGATTTTTGAACAAAAATAAAAGAAGAAAGTTAAACTCAAAGATCAAATCTTCGAGTTTATTTAACCTTTAACTAAGTTTTATTTCAATGCTGTTGGAGTTCACTGTGTATTTGGAACCTTTCACATCCTGGAAGGTTACTGCAAATCCACTTATGTAAAATGGGTTTGAAACAGTGGCGTTGGCTCCGAAATCCTCCTGAACTTCCTGATCAGTGGGTATGTGGAGTGTGTACTGGAAACTTGCAGTTTCGCCTGCTTTCAGATCTCCCAGAGTTTTGTAGAAATTCTGATCGTGTGCCTTAACATTGTAGACAGTTTCTGTGCCGTTGTTTTTGACAGTGTAATTCAGTGTCACATCACTACCTTTGGATGCATCAGATGGGCCCTTTTGGGTTGCAACGATCTTCACTGTTGGAGCTCCAGTTTCCGATGTATTTTTTGCATTTTCTGTTAAATTAGAATCTGTGTTGTTGGTTGTTGTGTTGTTGGATCCAGTGTTGGTGTAGAGTACTGCAGCTACCCCTGCAATCACACAAATTAGAACTACTAGAACAACAACTCCTATTTTTTTATCCGTTTAAACACCTCCGTTTGAACTGTTGTTCTATATGGATGTTTACTTCATATAAAGTGATCAGAATTTAACCTGCTTATCTGTGCCTACCATTTCATCGAATTCAAGGCCCTTACCAAAGGCCAGATCCTTATTTAACCTGTAGTTATTGTTCCGGGTTTTGTGAAGATCGTCCAGTTTAACGAAGCGCCATTTCTGCCTTATGAATTTGACCCCAACGTAAGGCTCAGCACCAAATATTCCTGAAAATTCTCTTAAACCCTCAATTTTATCTGATGGTATGTATATACGTTCAAGGGTGGTTGATTTAACCTCGATAGCCAGATAAATTCTACCGTTACCTGCCAGAACATCGGGAAGTGGTTTTTTAGTTGCTCCTCCTGATGCTGGGGCACGCATTGCTGCAAAATCTGCATTCCATAGCATTTTTACAAGTTCACGTTCCTCTCGGGTACCTGTTTTGCTCATATCTGTTCACTGGGGTTTAGTTCATGTGTATGTTTCAAAATAAGATTATTAAAGACATTGTAAAGAAACTTTTTGATAGGGTTGGCAGTTGATTCTATCCAACACTTTATCCAGAGTATAATTTAATAAGTTTGGATATTTCATTGGTTGCTGTAGAGTGTTCTGAATTATGAATTTATTAAACTCTACTCTCTATTTTATCTGCATGGAACGTTCCATTCTTACATGGACTTTTCATCCATTCAACCCTTGCATTTTTGATAACAAGATTCTTGTCTAATAGAATTATGTCCACATCTATTCCAGATTGACTGTCACTGGGGTTTTCTGTTATAAACCTGGAAAATGTTCCTGTGTAACGGTACCTATTTTTAACGAACCACTGGATTATGTTGACCCCATCCATATGCCCTATTTTGGCACCGTCATGTAAAACATCGCATTTTAACGAACCACACGTTTTTTCCATTTTTATCATATGTGACACCTAATGCAATTTAAATATGATAATATCTCTTTTGAAATGGTGTATAAGTAATTTTCTAAATTTTATGGCTTTATAATGAAAAATAAGTGAGACCATAAAATTTTGATGGGTTCAAAATAGAATGAACTATGAAAATTGGGATTGGATATGAAAATAGGTTAAGGAATAATAAAGACCAGTCTAAAATAAGTGAGTAATAGTAAAGGCCGGGGCCGAGATTCGAACCCGAGTCGCGGGATCCACAGTCCCGTAGGATAACCACCTACCCCACCCCGGCACGTTAAATCTGTTGATCTTAACTTTTAATCCTTTACTTTTTTACCTGCAGACTTTTGAGTGCAGGGGCAGGGATTCGAACCCTGGTAGGCCTGCGCCAACAGGTCCTAAGCCTGTCCCCTTTGGCCAGCTCGGGCACCCCTGCAGCGTTATTTAATTCAAGGTATGATTCCTTAAATAAGGCCGTTATGATAAATGATGTGTTAATATGCTGATAAAACTTCAAAAATTATAATTAAATGCTCCGACCGGGATTCGAACCCGAGTCTTCGGCTCGAAAGGCCGAAATGATTGGCCGGACTACACCATCGGAGCAATACTACTGGATTTATTTTAACTATATTCAGTTAAAACTATATTTAATTTTTAGTTTATTTAACTTTACTTACAAATGGGCCCAATGGGGTTCGAACCCATGGCCGCCCGGTTATGAGCCGGGCGCTCTACCTGGCTAAGCTATGGGCCCAAAAGCGCCGCCGACAGGGCTCGAACCTGTGACCAATCGATTAACAGTCGAACGCTCTACCTACTGAGCTACGGCGGCAAATGCCGAGTAACGTATGCAAACTACTATCTGGGTTTGCAGTATTGTAAAACATAGCATACCAAGAGTGTATTTTGTAGGTTGGTATTTATCCTATATAAACGTTTGGGATGTAGGAATTTATCTCTAAATTTTATGTTGGACTAGGTCTCCAATATTCATTCTTGTTCTCTCGATATTTAAGGTTTTTCCCAGCTGTACAATACCATTTCACATAACATTATCCCATTTTATGCCTTAAATTTTCTTTGAATTATACAAAGAAACCAAGGAAATATTTAGAAATGAATTTACCTGCTGTATTTTTGAATATGGGGAACAATATTAATTTTAAATTATTTTTTTTTACAAGGATTTTCAGAATTTTCCCTTCAGTTACCCATCATCAGATCGAAGTTTTCCCTCAAACACAGATCAAACATAATAGGAAGTTTCTATAAAATTAAACTTGTTATAAAAATTTAAACTTTCACAACATGATTTCATAATAATTTTTATAAGAATTTTCTTAAAGCTTTAATCTGCATACGATATTTTTCAATGGGTCATTTACATGAATTTAATAGACAAAATAAAAAACCATCAAACACTTGAGCTCCTTCAGGAATCCAACGAAATTACACTCAAGAACCATGGAAGTTTCATCACCCTTGAAAGGGCAATATTTCTTTCTTGGTGGTGTGATAGGGGGGATTGTACCTTCTGTTACATGTCCTCACAGAAGTCCAGGATCAAGGAACCAGAAAAGGCCAAAAGGCATGTTAACTCAATTCTGGCTGAGGCAGAACTTACAAGGAGATTAGGTTGGAACATAGAATTCTTATCTGGAGGTTATGGTTCGTTCACAACCCCTGAAATCCAGAGCATTGCAGAGAACATTTACAGAATAACCAAAAAACCTGTATGGCTCAATGTGGGAATAACCAGTGAACTGGAAGCATATGGAAAGGAAATTGCAGGGGTTACAGGTGCAGTGGAGGTTGCAAACCCTGAGCTTCATGACAAGATCTGCCCAAGCAAGTCACTGGATGACATAGAGGGCATGCTTGAACTTGCAGGGGATATGGGCTTTAAAAAGTCAGTAACAATAATATTGGGCCTTGGAGAAACGCCAGAAGACATGGAGTACCTCTGGCAGATGATAGAAGATATTGGAATCCACAGGGTCACGTTTTATTCCTTGAATCCCCACAAGGACACGGCTTACGAAAATTCACCACAACCTGCATCCCTGTACTACGCAGGTGTTGTTGCGGCCACAAGGATAAGGTTTCCAGAGCTTGAAATAATCACAGGCACATGGACAGACAACCTTGCCAATATAGGGCCTTTGATACTTGCAGGAGCCAACGGCTTAACTAAGTTTCCACTTTTTAAAATGTTCGGGACAGGTTACGGTAAGCGTGTTGAAGAAGAAGTTCGCTGGGCTGGTAGAACCCTTGAGGGAACTTTCACAGATTTCGACATGCTCACAACTGGGAGAATTCCTGATCCCAAAGTTGAGCCTTTTATAAAAAGATATATTGATATGTGTCTCAATAATAAATCAGAGCAAAAATAAGGATTAATACTCATTAGATTTTCAAGGAGGAATTAACCATTAAGATGAAATGCGGACTGGAAATTCATGTTCAACTTGAAACTGATTCCAAGTTATTCTGTACCTGTCATACAAATTATCAGGAAGCCCCAGCGAACTCAAACATCTGCCATGTATGTTTGAACCAGCCAGGAGCCAAACCATACCCACCGAACAAGGATGCGCTGGACGGGGCTGTGAGAATAGCTCTCATGCTTGGCTGTAAAATCGCACCTGAGGTCACCTACTTCCAGAGGAAGCACTACGACTACCCTGATCTTTCATCAGGATACCAGCGTACCTCAATCCCGATAGGATATGAAGGTGACTTAAACGGTGTTAGGATAAGGGACGTTCATATTGAAGAGGATCCTGGTCAATACAAGCCGGACCTTGGAATTGTGGACTTCAACAGGTCTGGAATACCACTCATTGAGATAGTGACAGAGCCAGACATGACTTCACCTGAAGCCGCCCGTACATTCCTCAGAGAACTCATAAGGGTTCTTGAATACAGCGGAAGTGCCCGTGGAGAGGGTACAATGCGTGCAGATGTGAACATATCCCTTGAGGGAGGTAAAAGGGCAGAGATCAAAAACGTCAACTCAATAAAAGGTGCCTACAAAGCCCTGAAGTTTGAGATGATACGCCAGAAAAACCTCCTGAAACGTGGAATAGAAATAAAACAGGAAACAAGGGCTTTCCTGGAATCTCAGATGATAACTGTTCCAATGCGTCTTAAAGAGGAAGCAGAGGATTACAGATACATACCTGATCCAGATTTACCCCCTATGCTTGCAGAGGCCGAGAGGGTTGAGGCAATAAGGGAGGCAATGCCTGAACCTTCACACATCAAAACTGACAGGTTCGTTGCAGAGTACGGAATTCAGAAGGATCATGCAAAGGTCTTAACCTCTGAACTGGATCTTGCCGATGCCTTTGAAGAAGTTGCAAAGGTTGTTGATCCAAACTTCGCTGCACTCTGGATGAGGGATGAACTCAAACGTGTTGTTTACTACAACAAACTCAGCTTCAAGGAAAGTGAAATAACACCTGCGCAAATCATAGATCTCCTCAACCTTCTACAAGATAAGAAGGTCACGGCGAAAGCAGGTAAGAAGATCATGGAGAAACTGCCGAAAAATTCCAAGATGCCCTCCACCATAGCTGAAGAAATGGGTCTTTTAGGTGTTGTTGAGGAAGATGTGGTTGTGGGTGCAGTGAAACAGGCCATAGCTGAAAACCCTGAAGCAGTTTCAGATTACCATGAAGGCAAGAAAAACGCGATGAACTTCCTTATAGGTCAGGTTATGAGGCTTACACGGGGAAAAGCTGATCCTGGTGAAACTCATAAATTAATTGAAGCTGAATTAAAGGAATAAATTTGGGATAATTCATTAAAAATTTCATTTATTCCTAAAATTTTCTAAAATTTCATAAAGGTAACCTAAAAAAAAGAAATTGAGCTCCTGAACTGTAAAAAATTAAAGAAAAATTAAAGATAATTTTCCAGGTTTTCAAGATGGCAAAGAACATCCTGAATATGATACTCTGGCATCCCAAGATGGATGTTGAGAAAACAAGGATAACTTACATCCACAGAGGGGCACATGGAAACCTGAAAACCATTCCTGGAAGTTCAATAGAAAGCTTAGAAGGTGGATTTTTAATATTAAAGGAAGGAACCCACATTCCATACCATAGAATCGTTAAAATAGAATCAGACACTAAAATTTTATGGAAGAAATGATACTGGGAACACCTTAAAAACTCATTAAAAAAATATTCAAAAAAACCACATTCAAAAAAAAACAATTTAAAATTAAAAATATTAAAAAAAATTGGTTGAAACTCAATCCACCAGTTAATCCAGCAACATTTAACTCAACAATAAACTTATAATAAAATTCAATAATAATTGATTAGGAGATTTTGAATGACAAGTTCAGCCCTCGTAAAGGATTATATGACTAAAGAAGTTATAACTGTAACTCCCAACACTCCAAATGAAGAAGTTATCAAGTTAATGAAGGCAACAGGTCATGATGGTTTTCCTGTTAAAACCGATGGAAAGGTTATTGGAATGGTAACAGCATTTGACCTTCTTCTCAAGGAGTGGGTTCCACATGTTGAAGGTATAATGTCAAGGGATGTTGTTGTATCTGACCAGGAAATGTCAATAAATGATGCTGCAAGGGTCATGTTCCGTATGGGAATTTCAAGACTCCCAGTGGTTGATAAAGAAGAAAATCTGGTTGGAATATTAACAAACACAGATATTGTACGGTCCCATATTGAGAGATCCACTCCAATGAAAGTTAACTACTTCAAAAAAACCCTGGAACAGCTTTACAACATCAAAACTAAGATAGTACGCATGAAAGTCCCAATTGAGAAGCTGAGACCAACACAGGACAAAATATACGCCGATGAACTTCAGGGAAGAACCTATGAACTTAAAAGGGGTCTTGCAGAACCAACCATAGTTGTTAAGGTTGGAAATCGTTTCGTTCTTGTTGACGGCCATCACAGGACAGTTGCAGCCCGAAAACTAGGTTACAAAGAAATAGATTCCTACGTCATCAGGATAGATGAAGATATGAAGCTTGGACTTGAAAAAACAGCTGACAAAAACGGCATATTTTCATTCAACGATATAGAAATAATAGATGATGCACAACATCCACTAATAGCAATAACAGGACCTCTCAGGGAGATAAAAAAGTGAAAGATGAAATAATAAGGGAAGTTTACCAGGTTTTAGAGGATAGACGTGACAATCCCATTGATTCATACACCTCTAAGATAATGTGTGACAGTGATAAACGTGCAGAGGACAAGATCCTTGAAAAAATAGGTGAAGAAGCTGCAGAAGTTTTAATTGCATCTAAAAATGATGAAAACCTTGTTTATGAATCTGCAGACCTCATATTCCACACACTACTGCTACTGGTTTACAAGGGAGTTGAACTCGACGAACTCTTCGAGGAGTTTGAAAGGAGAAGAAAATAAATTTTTTTATATAACTTTTTTAAAGCTTTTCATTAAATTGAAACACATTAAAACTTCTTATTCTTACATATTTTTGAGGTATAATACATGTTGTATCGTGAATTAGGTTCCACAGGTGAAAAAGTATCCATACTAGGCTTCGGTGCAATGCGCCTGCCTGTTCTGGATGGTCAGTACGATAAAATAGATTTTGAGCGAACAAAAGAACTCCTACACCATGCAGTGGACTGCGGAGTTAACTACGTTGACACTGCACACCCATACCACAATGGTGAGAGTGAAAAGGTGCTTGGAGAACTTCTCAAGGACGGTTACAGGGAAAAGGTTCACCTTGCAACCAAACTTCCAAGCTGGAAGATCCAAAAAAGAGAAGACATGGATTTCTACCTTGAAGAACAGATGGAACGCCTTCAAACAGATCATATAGATTTCTACCTTCTACACTCACTTAAGAAGGACTACTGGGAAAATCTGAAATCCCTGGGAGTTCTGGAGTTCCTGGACCATGCAGTTGCAGACGGCAGAATAAAATACACAGGATTCTCATTTCACGATGAAATAGATCTTTTCTTTGAGATAGTTGACTCTTACAAATGGGATGTGTGTCAGGTCCAGTACAACATTGCAGATGAAAACTACCAGGCAGGAATCGATGGTATAAGATATGCTTCAAGCCAGGGAATCGGAGTCATTGTCATGGAACCCTTGAGGGGAGGATCCCTAGTGAATGGAATACCATCCGAGGTTCAGGAACTATGGAATGAAGCTCCAGTAAAGAGAAGCCCTGCAGAATGGGCTTTAAGATTTCTATGGGATAAAAACGAGATAAACACAGTTTTAAGCGGTATGAACACAGTTGAACAGCTTGAAGAGAACTTAAAAATAGCTGAGGCCGGAGTTCCAGAGTCACTCACTCAGGACGAGAGGGATATTATAAGGGAAGTTAGAAGGGTTTACCATCAGAGGATGAAGGTACTGTGCACTGAGTGCGGCTACTGCATGCCATGCCCTGAGGGCGTGAACATTCCAGGAAACTTCAAACATTTCAACAGCGCACACATATACAACGATGTTGAAAATGCCAGAATGAACTACTACGGACTTTTAAATGAGAAAGAAAGGGCTTCAAACTGTACCCAATGCGGTGAATGTGAATGGACATGTCCACAGATGATCGACATCAAGGGAACACTTAAAGAGGTTTCCAAAACCCTTGAAAAATAAACCTGAAAAATAAAAAGGGGATTCAAGGTTTCACTTCAGCCATGAAACGTTCCTTTATGGCACAGGCATCCATGGGTATTATTGGAACATTTGCATTTCCCGGTTCGACCTTAACATGGACGAAAACAGGACCTTCCGTCTCTAAAACTTCCTTGAAATTTATTTCATCCTCGAAGTAAAATACTTCCCTGAATCCAATGCCCTCTGCAATCTTCCACATGTCGAAGGATGATGCGTAGGTACACTGGGAGCCTGTTGAACCGTAGCATTCGTTGTCGAGCACCACAAGCACCAGATTTTTTGGATTTTGATTGTAAATTGTTACAAGACTCCCCATGTTCATGAGAACTGAGCCGTCACCGTCAAATACAACAACCTTTTGTTCTGTGGATAGTGCAAGTCCAAGGCCGATGGAGGATGCAAGTCCCATTGAACCCAGCATGTAAAAGTGGGTGGGCTTGTCTTTAACGTGGTAAAGTTCTCTTGATGGAAATCCTATGTTGCAGACAACGAGTTCATCTTCCAGCTCGTCAGTGATTATTTTAATTGCATCTATTTTCTCCATTTTCACATCCCCTTTAGTTTAAATCATGTTCAGGCCATAAAATGTATAGTTAAATAAATGATATGCTTGATTTTAATATTACAAATCCTGTTCAAGTTTGTTGCATGCCAAATCAATTGACTGGGCTAACTTTTCACCCTCTTCAAATCCCAATATCTTGGAATATCTGTTTAAAAGGTTTTTCCAGCATTCTTCAATGGTCCCCATCAGATCAACACCCTCCTCTGTGGGGTGGAGAAATGAGGATTTACCCTTAACCTCTCTTTTAACCAGGGATTTGTGTTCCAGTTTGTCTATGAAACGTGAGGTAGTTGATGGTTTGATATCAAGCTCATGGCTGAGATTGTTCTGAGATATTCCAGGGTTTCTATTTATTATCATCAGGGCAAATGCCTGTGATGGGAACAAACCCGCTGACTTAAATTCTTCTTCAGCCATTTTTGTTAATATTCTTGATAATCTGTTGCTTGTAAAATACAGGCAGTTACAGAGATATCCATCACTCATAATCCGTTCTCCTTGGATAAAATATTTTTACATGAAATTTAAGCAGTTAAAACGTTAAAAAACCTTACTTTTTAACATATCTTACTTTTTATTCTCTATTTTTTGTAGTATAAAAAAATTTGTTTGAATTTTACTTTTTGAGTTGAGTACATCTCAGTGTAAATTCACTTTTTGAGTTGAGTACATGGGAATCAGATGAACTTAGGTTTCACAGGGATCTAGAATCGCCCTGATCCACAACAATGATCTGTATGAAAACACTTATATATGTTTGTACATACAACTATTCTGTTGATTGAAACTGGAGGTTCATACCATGAAAGTAGTAGGATTTGTAGGAAGCCCAAGGGAGGGTGGAAACACTGAAATTCTGGTTGAGGAAATGTTGAAGGGAGCTTCTGAAAGCGGAGCAGAAACAAAGATATTCAACCTCAATGCACTGAAAATAACTCCATGCCAGGCGTGCGAACGCTGCAAAATCAATGGGGGTGAATGTGCCACCGATGACGACATGCAGACGCTTTACAAAGAAATAAAAGAATCTGATGCATTCATACTCGGTGCACCCATATACATGTGGCAGATGTCAGCCCAGGCAAAAATATTCACAGACAGACTTTACGCATTCTTCATGACAGGTTTTGAGGAAAAATACGGTAAAAAAGATATTGCACTCACATTCGCACAGGGAAACCCTGATGAAAATGCTTTCACAGACTACCTGAACTCTGTAAAAGATATGTACGGCTTGTTTGGAAATGTCAGGGATCCACTGGTTGCAGGGGGAACCCATGAACCTGGTGAAATTAAAGGCAATGAAACAGTTATGAGAAGGGCAAGGGAAATAGGAAAAGATCTTGTTAATTAAGGGATTTAATTCCCTAGCTCATTTTTCAAACCTTTTTTTAAAATTTAAATATTCCAACTTTTTCAAAATTGAACAACTAAAAAGTTTAGAATTTAAGTTCAATATTTATAATACTGGTATGGTTTGTAGTTTTATACTAAAAATTCGCAACTGAAAATATATCCCATTATTATTCCCCTTAAAATCTAAAAGATCAATACTTCCAGTTTAATCAATTTCAGGAGGATTGAAATATATGAAGGTTACTGCAATCAATGGAAGTCCCCGAAAGAAATGGAACACTGCAACGCTCCTTGAAAAAGCCATTGAAGGGGCTAAATCACAGGGTGCAGAAACAGAACTCATACATTTGTACGATATGACTTATAAAGGGTGTAAAAGCTGCTTTGCCTGTAAGTTAAAGGGTGGAAGAAGTTACGGCAGATGTGACATCAAGGACGATCTAACTCCTCTACTTGACAAAATCACTGAAAGTGATGCACTGATCCTCGGATCTCCCATTTACCTTGGAGCAGCCACAGGTGAAATGAGATCCTTTTTTGAAAGGTTGATATTCCCATATCTTGTTTATGATGCTGAAGGATCAACCCTTTTCCCTAAAAGAATACCTGTAGGTTTTATTTACACCATGGGGGTGACTGAGAAGGTAATGAATGAAATAGCTTACCTTGAACATTTCAAAGTTGCAGAACGTCTTGCCGGTCGTATAATTGGAGAATCAGAGTCCTTACTTGTTACAGACACATATCAGTTTAATGATTACTCCAAATATGTTTCATCACGATTTGACCCTGCATCAAAACTCAAAAGAAGAAAAGAAGTATTTCCCAAGGACTGTGAAAAAGCATTTGATATGGGTGTAAGGTTTGCAGGAAAAAGATGAAATTAGCACTCTTTTTTAAGATATAATCCATTAAGATATAATCCTTTAAAAGATAATTCACTAAAAGATATCAAAATAATGAGTTATAGGTTATAACTTTATTTTGATAAAATTAAGGTTCAAAAAAAAGATTTTAAAATTAATTCTAAAATGAATTTATCGGGTTTGATTATATTACCAGAACCCGATATCAAGAAGAATTCCCACAGGAGTTCCACCAGTTTCTGAAAGACCCCAAGCATCAGGAATAACCTTCAATGCCTCTTCAGGAGTTTTGGGGTTGAAATAGGGCATGTCCAGTGCATCCAGGACCTTTGGGGTGGCTTTACCCATGGGTATCTGGGCTGATATCTTCTCGCCCAGCGTCCCCCTGTGGCTCATAACCATAAGAACAGGGAACTGGTAAAGTTTAAATAGTGAAGCCAATGCATTTACAGAGTTGCCCAGCCCAGAGTTCTGCATGAGTATTGCAGGTTTTCTTCCACCCATGAATGCCCCTGCACATATCCCAAATCCTTCCTCTTCCCTTGTAACAGGAACATGTTTTATCTCAGGGTCGCACTCCACCATCTTGAGAACCTCTCCAAGGTTCACACATGGAAGTGTGACTACGAAGTTTATCCCTGCCTTTTTAAGGGCTTCATAAACTGCTTGGCTACTTTCCACCTATAATTTCCTCCAGATCAAGTGATACTTCCTCTGATATTTCTTTGAGCTGTGATAGGAGTTTATCATCCAGTTCAATACCCTCTTCCTTGTGTTTTTTCACGTTGAGAACTTCCATATCTCCAGGTATGAAAACGTTTTCAGGGGCTTTAACTTCAGATATGAAATCATCAACTTCTGTTTTGAAGGTTTCAGTGTCACCGAACTTACTAGGATCTATGGCAGCTATTAAATCTCCCTTTGTACACATTTCCTCAGGATGTGCTGTTCCAGTAACTTCCTTACCACAAGCGGCCCTTACAAGGGGTCCTGCAAGCAACTCGATCATGAAAGCAAGTGCGTATCCTTTATGGGCTCCAAATGGCAGTATTGAACCTTTAAGTGCTGCTTCTGGGTCTATGGTTGGATTTCCATCTGCATCGAGTGCAACGTTTTCGGGTATTTTTTCACCCTTTCTCATGGCTTCAATTAGTTTTCCCCTTGCAGATGCTGATGTTGCCATATCAACAGACACGTAGTTCTTGTTTGAAGGCATACCAATTGCTATTGGATTTGTACCTATTATTGGTTCTTTTCCTCCAAGTGGAGCTACTGCGGGTTCTGTGTTGGCTATTGCAATACCCACCATGTCCTCCATTAGGGCCATGTCTGTGTAGTAACCTGTGGCACCGAAGTGGTTGGAGTTATGAATACCCACAAGACCTATTCCTGTTTCTTTGGCTTTCTCTATTGCAAGCTCCATTCCCCTGGAGGTCACAACATGTCCAAATCTGTGGTTACCATTTATGAGGGCTGTTGAAACAGTTTCTTTCTCAACAACTATTTCTGTATCTGTTTTTATTGTTCCTGCCCTTAATCCCTTGATGTACTGGGGGAATCTTCCTATTCCATGGGATGAAAATCCTTTTAAATCTGCGTCTACAGTGACATCTGCAACGATCTTTGCGTCCTCTTCTGACACGTCCATCCTTTTCAGGATTTCGATGATTATTGACCTTTCCTCGTCTATTTGTATGTTCATGTATGCACCTTCAATTGAATTATAACTGAATAATAGTGTCCTTTAAGGTTTTTACATTAACCTTCTCTTCTTGGTCGTCTAAAGCGTACCCTATTTTATAAGCTTTGTTGTACCTTTCTATAATCTTTACTGTTGCATCAGCATCTTCTGGATTTACAATCACAACAAAACCAATTCCCATATTAAAAACCCTGTACATCTCCTCAAGGGGCACTCCAAGTGAATGGAGGGACTTAAAGAGAGGTTTAGGTTCGGGGAGTGAGTTTATATCGTAACCCGCACCTTTTTTAAGGCGTTTCAGGTTTGTAAATCCACCTCCAGTTATATGTGCAAGTCCATGAACATCAATATCTTCCTTTAAAAGTTCCACTATAGGTTTCACATAGATCTTCGTTGGTCTTAGAAGTTCTTCACCAACGGTTGTGTTGGGATCATCTGGTAGTGGGTCATCAACCTTGAGTCCAGCTTCATCAAAGAAAACCTTCCTTGCAAGGCTGAGCCCATTGCTGTGTATTCCACTGCTTTCTATTCCAATTAAAACATCCCCTTCGTTGATGTTTTTACCGGTTACAACACTGTCAAGATCAACGATTCCAATTCCTGTACCTGCAAGGTCAAAATTCTTTATTATCTCAGGGAGTGATGCAGTTTCTCCACCCATCATTGCGATATTTGCCTGTTTACACCCTTCAAGAAGGCCTTCAGCTATCTGAGCTGCAACTTCAGGGTCCGGCTTTTCAACTGCAAGGTAATCCACCATTGCTATGGGCTCTGCTCCAACACAGAGGATATCATTTACAACCATTGCAATGCAGTCTATTCCAACCGTGCTGAAGTCTTCCATCATTTCAGCCACCAGTATCTTACTGCCAACACCATCTGTGCTCATTGCAATACCTTTATCTCCGAGTTTAACAAGTGCTGCAAAATGACCACTTTCTGTTATTATCTCCCTAAATTTAAGGGTTTCTTTCAGTTTCGAAGTTAGTGCAGAAACTGTTACTTCTTCAAGACTTATATCTACCCCAGATTCTGAATACGTTACCATAAATTCACCACATTATATTTATTTTTAACCTTAATTGGTTTTTACTGATACTCTTAGTTATTTGGTTTTTATTCTAAAATAGTTATTAAATTAGTTATTAGGTTCATGCAATGGATTTTTCAAGTGATACCATCTCTTTGCCATGAGCAAGTTCCATTGAAACTGAAGTTTCTAAATTCTTCATGAATGTTTTCTCGTTGGAACTAATTAATATCTTCGCAACATAACTTAAAGCCTTAACTCCACTGAGTCTTACATGGTAATTTTCATCATCAAGAAAACTTTTTAACCTGCGAATATGTCCCTTTTCAAGGAAACTACTGGCATAAACAGTACATAACTCGTTCAAAGCATCTTTCTGCACGGATTCAAACTCTAAAAGTTTTGAGTAGGAATCTGCACCATTTTCAACCAGTTTTTCCTCAAATATATCATCAAATAGATATTCAAGGCACTCAAGTTCTGGGAAGGATTTCATTATACGGGAGTAAAGGAAGTTTTTGTACAATGAGTAGTTCAATATATTGTAAAAACGTATTAAACGTTCTTTCAGTTTAATATCAGGTTTAAAAAAAGTTATTTTATTAGAAACTTTTTTTAATTCTTTAAAATAGGGTATGGATGTATTATGGGATTTAAAATATTTTAAATTTATTTTTATCATGGATTGAAATTCATCAAACATTTCGGGGATTAAATTGAAGGGTTCTGCATAATTCACTTCGCCTGAAATTATTTCCAGGGAATCCAATGCAGATCTACGCACATACTCATCTTCATCATTTTCCATGCACTGCAGTTCTTCAAAAACCAACCTTTGCATGTGAATTTCTGGTATTAAAACGAACAACTGTCCAAGGGAATATGCAACCACATCCCTTCTTTTATGTGATGTTAAAGTTATCAGTAAATTAATACCCAAATTCAACTCTGTGTTGTCATGGTACTTTTTCAAGTGGTCTAAAATTTCTTCCAGCTGTTTAAGAGGTTCTGCTTCGAATTGGGATTTTTTATGATTGGCTTCATGTTTTTGTTCATTGTCAAAGTATGACTTTTCAAAAACCGTAATGGGACAATACTTTTTTTTATAAGTTATCTCAACCCCATATCACCTCCACCCCCCTCAAAATCTTTTTTTTAACTTATTTGAGGTATTCAAAGGCACATATTCTTCAAGCATCTCCAGATATATATTTGAACTTAGGATTTATTAAATTTTGTGGAGAGATTAATAAGGAATTTTAAGTTTTTAATCTGAGTTATGGGAGATATCATTCATTCAAATTAGAATAGATCAATTCAAATTGCTAAATCAAAAACTAAATCAAAACCTAGTAGAATCAAAATAAACAAGTTAATTAAAAATAGATTAAAGGAAGGGAGTTAAAAAAAGTGGTAGAATCTTCCTCAAAACTTTTTTTATCAAGGAATTTCTACTTTTCACTGTATTCGAACGGTTTCAAGGTTCATTGGAGTTTTTGTCTCAATTTTGTACTGTCTGTAGATACTTGAGGCAAGATCCAGTGTTTTGTAGTTGTCACCGTGGCATATCATGATCTTCTCTGGTTTTGGTGAGAGTCTTCTCACGTAGTCCATTAACTGTTTCCTGTCTGAGTGTCCACTGAAACCTTCAATGGTTTTTATCTCCATCTTCACGTTGTAAACGTTGGTTTTACCCTCTTCTTTAAGTGGTATTTCCTTCCAACCCTTCTGAATCCTTCTACCAAGGGATCCCTCGGACTGGTAACCAACAAAGACCAGAGTGTTTTTCTCGTCTTCGCAGAACCATTTGAAGTATTCAACTGAATTTCCACCTGTAAGCATTCCAGATGTTGAGAGAATTATTGCGGGTTCTCCTTCAACTATGTTCTGCCTCTCATTGCCACCGTTGACCTTGTGGAATACCTCGGATATGAATGGATTCCTTCCCATGTGGAATATCTGATCCCTGAGGTCTTTGCTCAGGTACTCTGGACGGGCTGTGTGTATGGCAGTTGCTTCCCATATCATTCCATCTATGTAAATGGGTACTTCATCAATGATTCCATGTCTTATGTACTCATCAAGAACTATCATAAGTTCCTGTGCACGTCCAACAGCAAATACTGGTATTAACACCTTTCCGCCACGTTCAAGTGTTTTGTAGATGATCTTAACGAGCTCTTTCTCTGCATCGTTGCGTGTTGGCTGAACATCATCGTGTCCACCATACGTACTTTCCATAACAAGGGATTCTATACGTGGAAACTTACTAACTGCAGGTTCAAGGAGTCTGCTCCTTTCAAATTTGAAGTCGCCAGTGTAAACGAAGTTGTGCTGACCGTCACCTATGTGCATGTGGGTGATGGCAGAACCAAGTATGTGCCCTGCATTGTGAAGGGTTAACCTTATGTCTGGAGCAATATCTGTCACTTCACCGTAGTCAAGGGTTATGGTATGTTTAATACTCTTTTTAACGTGTTTAACATTGAATGGTAATGGATTATCTTCCCTGTGGGCTATGTCAATATGATCAAGCTGTAAAAGAGTCATGAGGTCCCTTGTTGGAGTTGTACAGTAAACAGGGCCTTCATATCCGTAGTGGTAGAGGTAGGGTAAAAATCCGCAGTGGTCAAGGTGGGCGTGGGATATTATAACTGCGTCTAGATCGTCTAAAACAAATTCTGGAACGTTCAGGTAGGGGTATGAACTTTTATCATCTGTACCTGCAACGTTAACACCACAGTCAAGGAGTATCTTACTGTTGGTTGTCTGCAGAAACAATGAAGATCTTCCAACCTCTCTGAAACCACCTAATGATGTTAAACGAGTCCATTCATTCTCTGATGGCAGTTCCCTATGGATCCTGTTTCCAAGATCCTGCAATATTTTCTTACGTTCTTTACTGTTTTTTCTAAGGGTTCTTCTAACCCTCTGTATAACTTCTGATGTTATTGGTGGAGTTCTAAGAATTTTAGGTGCCCAACCAATATTTTTAACTATTTCACGGGATGTTGACCCGTATTTACCAATGACAAGGCCAGGTTTTCTGGCTTCTATTATTACCTCGCAAGTTACATCATCAAAGGAGATGTTGGTTATCTTTGCATCTTCTGGAACTATCTCATGGATCTTCTGAATTGCTTTTTCAGGCTCCATAAGAACGGAACGGTCTGAACGTATAATTATACGTTTCCTTATGTCCTTTGCAAGGTCCCTTATAAGATCACCATTCTCTGTGATGATCTCCGGATTTTTTGTGTAGATCACAACCTCCGGACCTTCAAATTCCACCTTTGCTACTTGTACTCTTTTGGGTAATCTTTGTACTATTGTATTTTTAATTTCTTGAATCTCTGAACCCATATAATCACTTCTAAAAAATAGAAAACAACTGTGAATTAATTAGATACTAAAACAGTTGTGTTTACGATTTATAAACAATTTATAATAATTTAATTTAATAAAAAAGGTTTAAAAGTTTAAACTGAAAATTAGTTTAATTCTTTAATCTTCTTTTCAACCTCTTCAGGAGGCAACATTTTGAATCCTTCTTCCTCAGTAATGGTTGCAACCAGCATTCCATTACCAGAGTAGGTGTCTCTTTCAATTGCGGATTTTATTGCTCTTACAGCCACATCAACACCTTCTTCAACGTAGAGGTCTTCACTGTAGCGGTCTTCAAGCACACCGTATGCGAATGGTGAACCTGAACCTGTGGATATGACCATATCCTTTACAACTCCACCTGCTGGATCCAGTGAGTAAATTGCTGGCCCTTTAGCATCCACTCCCCCTAGGAGGGTTTGGACGTAGAGTGGGTTTGAATGTAATATGTTGGATGTTAGTGTTGCTGCAGAATCAACGCTTATTCTGGCACCGTTTCTGAGTCTGTAAAGTGCTACCTCTGCACTGATGTACTTCATTAAAACCTGTGCATGGGAAACAGACCCTGCAATTGTTGCACCTATGTGGTCGTCTATTCTGAAGATCTTTTCTGCAACCTTGTGAGCTACTAAATTGCCCATGGTGGCTCTTCTTTCTGTAGCGAAAACAACTCCATCTTTACAGGTCAAACCAACAGTTGTAGTGCCTATTAATTGATTTTTATCGTTCATTAAATACACCTCGAAAAAAATACGGCAAATAAAAATAGTTTTCAAATAAGAATTGTCTATGCCTATTTTATAAATTCATGCTATATAAATATTACTAGTTTTACTTTTTTTCATTTCTTTCATGAGTTTCCTAATTTTAATTGAAGTAAAACCTTTTTTGTTTAATTATTTTCATTTTAAAATGTTTATAAAGGTTTTCATTTTATTTTTTCAGTTCAATCATCTAAAGATATTTTTTTTATTTTAAAAAATATTTTTAACAATTCAAGTTTAAAAATTCAATTAAAACTTAATCATTGATTTAAAGACGTAATATCCATTTTTATGGTAAAATATCAGTTTAAAACTAAAAAAACCTAACATTAAAAATAGAAAAATAAGGGAACATTAAAATAAATGAAATAAATATCAGGTTATTAAAAGGTCTAACCTGTCTTCTTCAATTCCATTCTTAATTTCCCTGGATATCCTGCGACCCATACTCATAGGTTCTCCGAAGAGTAGGTAACTGTACGGTGAGCCATCCATAAAGGTGTTGGTTCCACCATCGGTTCTTGCACTCATCTCAAAAACAACTATCTCCAGGTTGTCGGTGCACATGGTCTGTAGACAGAACGGACCGTTCATTCCAGGTTTCACGAGTTCTTTTGCAGTTTCAACAAGATTGTCACCGATTTCAAAGACCTGTGGGAGCAGGGATTCCCTCATAACCACGGGATGATTTCCTGTGACAACGTAGGATGGATCCAGTCCCACTTCAAGCTGATCCTTGGCAGGTATTCTGCACAGTCCATCGATATTTGACTCAAAACGGCTGTCCATTCCCAGAACTTCTACCTCATCTTTTAACACAGAATAGAAATAATGCACACAGAAGTTACAGCCTGAAACATATTCTTCTATGTGGGCCTGTGCAACATCTTCCTCTTCTATCCATTTCCTTTCAAGCATTGCATCGATCTTTTTGTTGTACTCCTCAGTGGAAGATGCAACGAAGTATCCACGACCTCCCCTTGCCCCAGGGAACTTCACCATCACGGCCCTGTCAATATCAGCAGGTTCCTTATACTTAAATGGCATCCTTATACCTGACTCTGTTATGAGTTTTCTTTCGAGGTCTCTTTCGGCCTCCCATCGTAGCACGTCTCGGTTACCAAACATTGGAACCTTGAATTTCTCCTCAACATTATCCAATCCTGCATATGCAACGAATGAACCGTGAGGAACCACTATACTGTTCATATCCCTGAGTTTCTGCTGCACATCTTCGTTAACTATGTCCTTGAACTCGTCAACAATTATGTATTCATCTGCAACATCGAATCTTTGGTATGGAACTTCCCTTCCTTTCTCACAGACCACAGCAGTTTTAAATCCTTCTCTTTTTGCCCCTTTCAGTATGTGCAGGGAGGTATGGCTTCCTAAGGTCGCAATAGTTATATTGTCCTTATCGTATCCATCCAAAATACTAAGAATCTCCTGTCTGTTTATTTTGCTCATTTGAATTCCTCCACATGTCATTTTATTTGAATATGGTTCGTTTTTGAATTCCGTTATGTTATTTTATTTCAGTATGATTTGTTTTTAATATTAATCTTTCGTTTTATTCTTTGGAGGGGTAAAGTACAAAGATATTACAAAGAATAGTACTATTCTGACTAAGGTGACATAAAAAAAAGTAATTAGTTATGCGTTTGTAGTCGCTATTTTTTTGACTACCTGACCTTGTAATTGGGATTTAATAATTAAAATTCAGTTCATTGAATCAACAATCCTTAAATTAAGGACCATAAAGAAAAAAAGAAGAAAATCATTTATCTTCTACAAGTACCTTCAATTTACCCTGGTATAGATCTATTATCAAGCCATGCACAGGTACATCAGATGGAATGAACTGTGATCCCCTTATTTTTTCAACAGTTTGAACCACGTTTTTTTCCTCGTCATCAATGGCTCCTATCCACTCCTTAAGATCAAGCTCTGTAACTGTTTTTTGATCTACTCCACGATCCATCATAGCAGCACGGATCTTCCCTGGATCTACATTTGCCATCCCACAATCGTAGTGTCCAACCACCATGATCTCCTCTACACCAAGGGCATATACTGCTGCTGCAAGGGATCTTATAACGTCCCTGTCTACTATGGTGTTACCTGCATTTTTTATTATTTTGGCATCACCTCTTCCAATGCCCATGGCATGTTCTAAAAATCCTGTTAGTCTGGTATCCATGCACGTTACAACTGCTAATTTCTTTTGGGGCATATGGCTCATTTTTTTAGGTTCAAACTCTTTAACAAAATTTGCATTGGCTTTTAATACTTCATCAAGCATCATTTTATCACCTAAAACACTCTAATAAACCACAATTTGTAATAAAGATTGTACCGTGTAAGAGGTGAATGTGGACAATATTTTATTTAAACTAATTGTGGTCTATTAAAGTTATTGTGCTACTGTATCATTATGGATATGCAGTAATCGCACGTCTTTTAATGTAATCACCGGTATTTATTCCTCACTAGGCTCTTTATTTATTATGGAAAGGGGAGGTTTTTGTTCAACATCGTATCCGGTATGGTATTTAAACTCTTCTTGCAACTGGACATTTATTTTATGGAAGATTTTTGCAAGTGGAATCTCAGCAGGGCACACTTCCTCACACTGTCCGCAGTTCGTGCATGAATCCACCATGTGAATCATTCTTACGAAGTGGAACATGGGTGATGGTGGAAGTTCTCCTTTTCCTACCCAATGATTAGATTCTGACTCAATAGAACATTTTACACAGAAGCATAATGGGCATGCTTCTCTGCAGCCATAACATTTTATACATTTGTCAAATTCATCCATGTACTGGTCAAGGGAGAGTAGTTCACCACTTTCTTCTCCGAAATTCCGGTCTTGCCATTTGTTTGCCAGATTTAGCATCGCTTTATCAATATTTGCACGTATCTCAATACCTTTTGGTACTGGATCCTGTACCTTTAAAGCTCCAGCTTTTATAGCTTTATCTAAGACTTCTGCACCTTTTTCTGAGAATACTTCTACAAATGTTGCTTTTCCAGCCATAGGGCCTATAACTCCCCAGTTACCCATAGCAAGGTCTGACATTACAGGTATGTTGTTTTCACACCTTCTACAGTTTGTCCTTCGACCGTATCCCTCATCTTCAAGTACATCTATGCCTATTTCTTTTTCTTGGTCATCTGCTGTTTCTATGATTAAATTTCCTTTGGCGATTTCTTCTTTTACAACAGTGTCAGGGTTGATTTCATAGAATTTTTCTATCATTTCGCGGGCCTGAACTGGAGGTAGGGTTCCACCACAGTTAACTCCAACCATTACAACGTTGTCCCTTTCTATCTGCTTTCTTTTCATGAGCTCTACAATGGTCATTGCATCGCATGGTTTGGTTGTGACAGCTATCTTCATGTCTTTTGCGCCGTTGAGATACTTACTGAGTGTTTTGGCGATGTTCAGTGTTCCGCAGTGTAGGGATCCTGCTGTTTCTATGATTTCGTCGGGGTTTGTGATTAGTGTGGGTACTGCGTCGTAGAGGTCTGCTCCTTTTTTAACGGCCAATACTGCATCTACAATACCTTCTTCAAGTAAGAATTTCATTATAGATGTCACGGCTCCGCCACACTCTCCGCTTTCAGCTATCTCCTCGTCCGGAGACCATGCATAATACATATCGTTTACTTTAACCATCTAAATCACCCGATCTCCGCCTTATTTTTTCTCCAAGAGAAAGGACCGAGTTCTCTCACCTGATCACTAATACCCTTCATTGCTTTGGCAAATTTTTCGCCTTCTGATGCAGATATCCAATCTAAATTGAATCTGCCTTCTTCAATGCCAAGAGTTTCCATAACAGTTTTCAGGGCTGTTATTCTGCGGTCACATGCATAATTTCCTCTGTCGTAGTGGCAATCTCCAAAGTGGCATCCTGCAACCATCACTCCATCTGCTCCTTCGTCAAATGCTTTTAGGACAAACAGTGGATTTATTCTTCCTGAACACATCACTCTGATTATACGTACGTTAGGAGGATACTGCATTCTTGCAGTACCTGCTGTGTCTGCTCCACCGTATGAACACCAGTTACAACAGAAAACCAGAATTTTCGGTTCCCATCCCATAATATCGTCTCCATGTATTTTTTTATCATATTTTTAATTTTTAAATATAAAACACGAAAATTATAGGAAGTGAGAAATCCTCACTTCTCATTTTTAATATTTCACGTTTTATTTACCTGGCATTGGGAAGTAAGAAAGAGGTGGCTTTTTATCATCCATTCCCCTAGTGAAACCATAGGTTTCCTGGAGTTTGAGGTTAATCTCATGCCAGATTTTTGCCAGGGGTATTTCAGCAGGGCACACTTCTTCGCACTGTCCACAGTTGGTACAGGATTCCACCATGTGAATCAACCTTTCCATATGGAAAAGTGGTGATGGTGGAAGATCTTTACTCAGCCAGTCTGGACCTTTATCTGCCTCTAGACAGCAATTTTCACAGTAACAGATTGGACAAGATTCCCTGCAACCGAAGCACTTGATACATTTATCGAATTCGTCCATGTACTGGGCGATGGTGGTGAATATTTCACCTCTGCTTTCATCGAAATCTTTGGCTTGCCATTTACCTGCTAATTTTGCCATTATCTTGTCGATGTTTGCCCGAATTTCAACACCTTTGGGTATTGGTTCCTGGGTGTTAAGAGCTCCGGATTCTATGGCTTTACCAAGGACATCCGCACCCTTTTCTGAGAATACTTCTACAAAGGTGGCTTTACCAGCCAGTGGCCCGATCACGCCCCAGTTACCCAGTGCTAGATCAGCCATACGTGGGATGTTGATTTCACATCTTCGGCAGTTGGTTCTTCGACCGTATCCAGCGTCTTCCAGTTCGTCGATACTTATTTCCTGTTCTTCATGGTCTTTGGTTTCGATGATCAGTTTTCCTTTGGCAATTTCTTCTTTTAACACTTCATCTGGGTCAGTTTCATAGAATTTTTCGATCATCTGTCGAGCTTTAACAGGAGGCATGGTTCCTCCGCAGTTAACCCCTACCATAAGAACGTTGTCTCCATCCACCTCTTCCCTTTTTATTAATTCTACCAGAGTCATGGCATCGCAGGGTTTGGTGGTAACGGCTATCTTCATGTCCTTTGCACCGTTGAGGTATGTTCCAACTACTTTGGCCATGTTCAGTGTTCCGCAGTGGAGGGATCCTGCTGTTTCTATGATTTCGTCAGGGTTTGTGATTAGGGTTGGTACGGCGTCATATAAATCTGAACCTTTTTTAACGGCAAGTACTGCGTCCACTATGCCTTCTTCTAAAAGGAACTTTAATATGGTGGTTACTGCCCCACCACATTCACCGTTGGCAGCTATTTTATCGTCTGAACCCCATGCATAGTACATATCTCCTATTTGAACCATTGTGATCACTCCAGTTTTTCAATGCTTGCAGCGGAAACTTTCAGTTCAGGCATCTTTGCGTATGGATCCAATGCATCACCACTGGTGAGCATGTTTGCAGCACATTCAGCAAAGTGGAAGGGTATGAACACTGTTCCCTGTATGATGTCATTAGTGACTTTGGCAGGAACTTCAATTTCACCACGTCGGGTTTTAACTTTGACCATCTCTTTATTCTTAATGCCCAGTTTAGCTGCGTCTTCAGTGTTAATTTCAACGAAACCAGTTGAAACTTCACGGTTCAAGGTTTCTGATCTTCGGGTCATACTTCCAGTGTGCCAGTGGAAGAGCAAACGTCCAGTGGTGAGTATGAATGGGTACTCTTCGTCTGGGTTTTCAGCTGGTGCTTTGAACTCAATGGCTTTGAATACTCCAAGACCATCAGGGGTTGAAAATTTCTCTGCGTGTAGTATGGGAGTTCCTGGATGTTCTTCATCAGGGCAAGGCCAGTGAAGTGCTTCTGGTTTTTCCAGCCTTTCTTTGTTCATACCAGCGTACTGTGGGGTGACTGATCGTATTTCTTCAAAGATCTCCTGTGCACTGTTGAATTTAAAGAGATCTGATCCCATTCTGGTGGCGATGTCAGAAGTTATAGCCCAATCGTCCCTTGATTCACCAGGTCCTTCCACAGCTTTTCTGATGTACTGCACACGTCTTTCAGTGCTGGTGAAGGTTCCGTCTTTTTCAGCCCATGAATATGCAGGTAACACTACATCAGCCAGTTCTGCGGTTTCAGTTAAAAAGATGTCCTGCACCACTAGGAAGTCCAGATTGTTTAGGGCTTCTCCCACGTGTTGTAGGTCAGGGTCGGATATCATGGGGTTTTCACCCATAATGTACATACCTTTAATATCACCAGCGTGGGCTGCGTGCATTATTTCCACTACTGTAAGACCTGGTTTACATGATAGGTCACTGCATCCCCAGGAACATGTCATTTTCTCTACAAGTTCTTCATTGGCAACGGCCTGATATCCAGGGAAACTAACCGGGAGTGCTCCCATGTCACATGCTCCTTGCACGTTGTTTTGACCTCGCAGTGGGTTTACTCCAGTACCAGGTCGGCCAATGTTACCTGTGAGCATGGCCAGGTTGGAAGTGGACATAACGTTTTCAGTTCCAACGGTGTGTTGTGTGATACCCATGGAGAACAGTAGGGAAGCGTTATCTGCTTTGGCGTACATCAATGCTGCTTCTCGGATGAGATCAGCAGGAACTCCTGTTATTTTTTCTGCTTCTTCTGGAGGATACTTTTTGACCATTTCTTTTAGTTCTTCGTAGCCAGTGGTACGGTTTTCAACGAACTCTTTATCTTCCAGTCCTTCGGCAATGATCACGTTCATCATGGAGTTAAGTAATGCCACGTCGGTACCGGATTTGAATGGTATGTACAAGTCAGCTTGTTTGGCAGATGGTGTGAACCTTGGATCTGCCACCATTATTTTTGCGCCTTTTGCTTTGGCTTGTAATGCTCTTCTCCACATCAATGGGTGTTGTTCGAGGGTGTTGGTTCCAATCAGGAACACCACATCAGAATGGGCACAGCTTTCCAGGGAGTTGGTCATGGCTCCGGATCCAAAGGTCTGGGCCAGCCCTGCTACTGATGGCCCGTGACAGAGTCTTGCGCAGTGGTCTACATTGTTGGTTCCAATAACAGTTCTAACAAACTTTTGGAATGTGTAATTGTCTTCGTTGGTACATCTGGCTGAGGATAGGAATGCCATTTGTTCAGGGTTTTCTTCTTTCATTTCTGTTAATTTGGATGCAACCAGATCAAGAGCTTCATCCCAAGTTGCCTCTTTAAATTTACCATTTTCCTTGATCAATGGAGTTTTTAGTCTATCCTCTCTGTGGACAAACTCATATGAAAAATTACCCTTTGGGCACAGTTTTCCTTCATTTACTGGGTTTCTTTTCCATGGTTCTACACCTACGAGTTTACCGTCCACATTTACCAAGTTGAATCCACATCCACATCCACAGTAGGGACATGTGGTCGGAACGTATTGAATTTCCATTTTTTTTACCTCCTTACTACATAGAATATAATATCCTCTAAAAAAATTGAATGACTTTGATGATCGTGATAAGAACTATTTAACCACTTACCTACTCAATTAACGAGTAGTGGTAATACTTGTTAAGTAATATTTTTTATCATTTAATGCATATTTATGTTCGGTGATAATGTCTATTTGTCTTTTTTTTAAAAAATGGGGAAGTGGTTTAGATTTAAAACCACTTAATTTGGATTAATCCGCAGTTTTGTCTGTTCCTCGCAGATATGTCCACCAGTAGATACATGCTACAAAGATTGCTCCACCAACGATGTTACCTAAGGTTGCTGGTATCATGTTGTTCATGAAGAACTGTGTCCAGCTTACTCCACCAATGAATATTCCGACAGGTATAAAGAACATATTTGCAACAACGTGCTCAAATCCTATTGCTACGAAAGCGAATATTGGGAACCATATACCCAGTATTTTACCAATGATATCATCTGAAGCAATGGCTAGGTACACTGCAAGACAAACAAGCCAGTTACATCCAATAGCCCTCCAGAACACCTGACTCCATGTTAATGAATGAACAGTTTTTCCTGCTGCTACGAAAGTTGCACCACCAAGTGCTTTGGTTTTAGCAACTGTAAGTGCTGCTGCTTCCCATGGCGGTGCTGTTAGTATACCAGTGGCTACAGCCAGGAAATATGCTACAAATAGTGCACCTACAAGGTTGAAAATCCAGCTTCCTACCCAGTTTCGGATGAGTCCCATCCAACTGGCCCTTTTTTGAAGAATTCCAAAGGGCATGTACATGCAGTTACCAGTAAACAGTTCAGAACCGGCTATAACGACCAGCATCAAACCAACGGGGAACACTGCACCAAAGAGGAGTTTTACCATTCCCACAGGATAACCTGCAGCTGCCATACCTCCAGTAACCACTTCTGCCAAAAGACCTCCAAAAGCAATATATGCGCCTGCTAAAAAGCTTAAAAGAATCAAGTTACTCAAAGGGGCTTTATCCTTCAATTCTGCTATTCCGACACATGCTTTTGCTGTGTCTGCAGGCGATTTAAACGACGATGCCATATATTCGACCTCCTTTTAATCGAATTCAATTTATTAATCCAAATATAACATGGATGTTGTCTGGGATTTAAGATATTTTACACGTGATCGATTTTATCATGATCTTTCAGTGACTAACTTCCATTGTAATGGATTAACTACTGTGTTTTGGGGACAATTGATCAAATTCTCCATGAACATTCATGATATATTGGATGTAAATGATTCTCCCATTATATGCTATATAAATTTTTGTGAGAAGAACCATTTCGAAAGATTTATATCCGTTATGTAGCTTTTAGCATGTCTATCAAAAAGAGTACTAGATGATCTGGTTTTAAATCGGTTTATTATGGATAATTAAGTCTTTAAAAGTTTTTTAATGTAGACTGGATATCCTAAGGGTATTTTTTTATGTTTGGATATTTAATACGTACTACTTTGCATATAAAAAATGTGAATACTGTTTGCTAAAGGTTAGGATTTCTATTTAAAAAAGCTTTTTAATCAGAAAAAATTAAGCTATGAATCACATAATCCTCCTATTTCAACCAAAAACTCCTGAAGGATTCAGGGATAAAATTAAAATAACCCCCATTTATTAGGGGGATTAATGAAATGCATTAATTTACAATACGATGGATGTTGAAATAATAACATTTAGCAGATATAACTCCAATTAAGAAGTATAAAAAAGAAAAGAAAATAAAATATTAATTTTAACCGCATTAAACATGAAAATAATTTTAAATAGCTTTCCTATATGGGAAAAACCTTAGTAAAAAGTTAATATATTTTAAATTGAAAAACTTGGCAAAAGCAGAGTCAAACTGGTTAAATTTAGTTAGATCTCACAGTTGTTTAATGGGCTGTTCATTGAAATTTCAAAAAAATAATAGGAATTTATCATTGGATCATTTTTTCCCCTTTATTTGTTCCTGTATCTCTTTT